>Ga0247770_1000044_pt1 | contig 98178 bp, 76 predicted proteins | sample UWRJL136409B6_FD_179943 | JGI IMG/M metagenome (GOLD analysis project Ga0247770, IMG submission 179943) | Plant litter microbial communities from Arlington Agricultural Research Station in Wisconsin, United States - UWRJ-L136-409B-6 | ecosystem: Environmental > Terrestrial > Plant litter >...
GTCGTGGCAGAATTGGCGGGGTGGATGATGGCGGGTGGAATGACATGCGGGGGTTAGGGTTATATATGGGGGTAGATGGGGTTATAGTGCAAATAAGCCAAAGGCTATAGTGCAAATAGACATTCTCCAAGACAATACCATCAAAAACACAGAAAGCAACGAGAGGATAAAAGCCGAAACAATGCCACGGGACAAGACAATACTGCCAGGCGGACCAAGACAAGGAGCTACAGACAAGACAAAGCCGTCGCCCCCGGCCGGCCGGCCATTCTGCGAATATAGAAAAGAAAAAACACACTTTATCTTCGCGCCTACTATCTTTGACCAGTCCATTGGCGCAACTTTCTGCACCGCGAACACAACGAAAATCCCACCCACAATGCCTCTTGCTGTGACGTGCTCCCAACGCCCCCCCGGCCTAGCCATTAGCGCACCTCCAATTCGACAAGCTCAGCGATTCTCGACACGTCGGCAATAGCTCTTCATGATCTTTCCCAGCACGCAAGTGTCAAATGCGCTCCAACCGCGGGCGCAGGCTCGCCAATATTCGACAGCGAACTTGTAGGTTTCGGGCTTTGTGTCCCGGCGATGGGCATCCGGTGGTCGTGCTGCAGTGCAAGACTCGGAGCCACAAACTCCCAGTCTGAGTGGACTGGCGGTCGCAAGAATAGGCGTCGAGCGAGGGGAGTGTGGGACCGGGGAAGGCGGATTGAAGTACAGTACGGAGGCCCCTTTCATTGAAATGTCTGTGAGGGTATCGCGAAGGGACCTGCGCGGTCAGGGTACAGCGGAATCGCCCGTCCCCGATTCGAAAATGGTTTGACAAGCTGTAGCTTCTGCCACAAGGTACTGTAGATTGGGGGGCTGCCTCTTGTCTTGAGGCGTCGGCCTCCAGTTCCGCAATAGCAATACGTTCTCTACTAGCAAACGGAGCAGCTTATATTGATTCATGTTCACAGCATCATCTCAGCGCAGAGGAGGAGCAACAAGAAGAGTTTTTCAAGGCCCGGAGAGACGAGTTTGTTCCAGCATGTGGCTGTGTATCTATGTATGCTACCTACCATGTCAAGGATTTCCATCCTGTATGCATAGAGCACCCTGATCTGAGACCCCCATTGACTCCACGCCTCGCATCTCCCATGACCATGCTTTTGCTCTGCCGTCGTAGTCGCCGCTTTGGGGTTGGAGGGCCGTTCCCATCATCGTGATTCCGCCACCATGCTTCCGCGACCACACATCCCCCCCATAGTCGCCTTGCTTCCGCTAGCCTTGGCTGAAATAGCGGACTATCGCCCTAGCCAATGGATGACGATCACAGGGCCTAGGAGAAAAAGGATATACGCAGTGAGAGCGATGATAAGAACGATGATGAGAATGATCAAAGTCTTTAAGATACATATACCTGTTAGCAGGTGGTAAATAGGGTGAAAGGGATCAACTGACCTGAAGGAACTTAAGGAAGCTGCCGATGATTTTGGCGAACTCCTCAATAGCGCAGCCCAACGGTTTGGCGAACTCCATGACGAAGCCGGTAAGATTGATGGTGCAGCGGTGTAACTCCTCGGCAAGCTTACAAACGAGATCGCTCAACACCCGGATAAGCTCCATGATGAAGCTACCTAACTGCGGGGTATGCGCGATGATGAAGGTGCACAGCGCCTGGACAAGCTTGATGAATTCCGCGATCCCGACCTCAGTAATGAGGGAACCAATCCAATCGACTGCGATGGGGTTAGAAATGGCACATCTTAGGCAGTGAAGGAATGGAGAAGGTGGTGGAAGGTGGGGGATCGTACAAGGCATGATGATTCCGAGGGCCTCGCAGATGGCAAAGAATATTTTAGCCACGGCGATGAGAACGAGTCGGATAGTGAAGACGAGCAAGCTAGCTTTTGCCGAGAAAATCACAATCTGGAGGCTGAGGTGGAGAGGAGCGAGGACGAGTGCCAAGCAGAGATTGAGTATGGTGACGAAGAAATCGAAGCTGATTTTTGCGAAGAGAGCAGCGAGCTGGATGCTGAGGTAGATAGGGGCGCGGAGGAACGTCGGGACCAGATCAAATATGATGCTGAAGAAACCGACGCTGGTTTCGGCCAAGGAGATCGCGATCTGAAGGCTGAAGTGGAGTGGAGCGAGGAGAAGCTCCAAGAGGAGATTGAGTGATGAAAACATTTTGGCCGGCTCTTTTGTGCAGGCTAGTTCGGAGGTGCGCGTTGTCGAAAGCGTGTTCCGGAACGTGGGGTGGATGTTGGGGAGAGTGTGGCTGCCGAGAAAAGCAGGGCCGCTAGCTTTATGTACATTCACAATAATGGCCTTTATCCCTTCATGTCCGTGCCCTTATGAGAAAATTCCGTCCGATTGTTAGCGGCATATTCAAAACTCTACAACCCGTGATCATGAACAGCCAAGTTGCAAAGCCGCGCACCTCTCATGCGAGGCTCTCCAAGCCTTCCCAAGGTCGTGCAGACGACTCTTCATGAGCCAAGGCCTATCAAGCATCCATACGCCTCGTTCTTCGAGCCCGCCGAGCCAGGGCAGGATAATTCAAGACATACGGAGCACACCCTCAGACCAAGTGGCCAGTACGGGAATCTCTTGGAGCGAAAAACTGGAAGAACATGGGGTGCGAATTTTGTTTGCAAGACAACCGCGCCATCTTTTGGCAACAAACTCAACCAGATCTGTTTTCGTCAAACCAACAACACCATCTCCTGGTAAGAACCCACCTTGTAACAATTCGGTCAAGAAAAACTTTGTTTTTCAACGTCACACCTGACGTTTGGAGAACTTTCTTCGAGGGTTTGCATACGTGTCCTGCCGACACGCCGTTAAGAGTCATACCGCCAACAGCCACGGACATACCCAAGGTGTGATCCCGTCATTAGGTACGGCCTGAGATGAAGCAGCCACAGACAGTCACGTCACAGCAAATGAGTGGTCAACATACAGGGCAGAGAGAAAGGGTTCGGGCTGCATTTCCAAAACTGGAGAACTAGCGTACCGATAGACAATGTGGTCCTCCCCCCATGAGCCAGCCTATTCCCTCCGTGCTGCTGGACAAAGTCACACGGAAGTGAGATACGGCACTCACAGTACCACGGTGTACCACAGCGCCACAGTGGGAATGGAGTCAATCTATTCACGGATTCGCAGAAAATGGTCTCAATACAGCCCTTGAAATATCATCCATGGCAGGTACTTGCGGGTGGCCAGCACGAGTCCCTGGCTCACGCCCCGCCGATTCGAAGGAGCTGGGATTTATCATCGACTGGTCAGCCATACTGAGTAGGAACTGGTCGCTCTTGATAGGTCCTCGAAGATACATTTTCCTGGCCGCCTAAATTCCGGCGGAAAGATGGGAATCTGAATGGGTAATTCAATGCGATTTGGTTGAGAAGGGCGGAGCACAAGGCAGTATTTGATGGGAATGCTTGAAAGATTGATTTTTGGTTGATCCATATGGCTGCCTGAAATGAGTTCCACGGGGCCGTGGCCAAAGTGCAGTTCGTGCCTGAGGCTCCTTGTCTGTCTTGCAAGCGTCATGGAGCCCCGCGGAAATTTGCCTGTGTCAATGCGGCAATTCGCCAACAACCCACCACAGACAGCAGGTCCCAGCTGCTGAGTCTCTCCTGCGCGGAATGATGCTTGAAGCAGTCTTCCCGTCCCAAAAGCTGTTCCCGCCAAACAACCCCAAGGATCACCCGATCTGGCACTTCGCATCGATCAAGTCCCTGTGCGAAGCAACTCCTCTTTGCGCCGTAGACAGCGGGTCAAATCCTCGAGACTTCCCCTTTTGTGTTATATGGCGCTGACCCCGTCTTCCCGCAGTGCCAGCGCCGTCATCGATGGCCCGTCATCGCAAGTGCAACACTCTAGAATACATGCATCCCTCGGCAGCTCAGGTAGCCCGATAGTGTCCGACCCCAATGGTTACATCGACCCTTCTGTGGACAGGGCCTCTTCTTGGGTGGGGTTGGAGGCACGTAGCCACCAGTGCTTTAGCAGCAATTTCCACCAAGTTGAGCGAGCGGGCGGGCAGGTTATTGCTCGTAGCCCCGGCCCTTTTCGAGTTGCTGGTACGATTCCCATCGGCAAGAAAGACCCTTCTACTCACATGGCTTCCACAATCCTCATGGCACGCCGTCGAAAACGCCGACTGCACTTTCCACCGATCACCTCGTCGCGGCAGCTTCATAGCTACAAGAGATCCTGGAGGGCCAAGGCCCCTTCCGAGGGGGTTCTGTCGGCCCGGTACACAATGATCCGTCGAGAAGATCACACTGACCTGGGTCAAGGGCAGCGAGTACGACAGAAGATATCATAAAGTCCCAAATACCCTAGATCCCAGACCCTAGACAGATGATGTACTCGGTGCTAACCAGCTCGCGGATTTCCGGCATGAGAGAAACAATATGTCCCTGTTCCAGGCCTCGGGAGTGAAATGGCCCGCGGTTGAACATCTGTTAGATAGTTCGTGAAGCATAAAGTGGGAGCTGAGGTCGGGAGACATAGAACGAGGTGTCACATGTCTATGTAAGCAGGGGCATGATACAATCTATGTTAATGTCATTATGTAGGACTCAAGGCCAAGCTACCACAAAAGAGGTGCGCGAAACTTGCCTTATCTGACATGGATATCGGGAGGCAGGGATATGTACATATTACCTCGGCTAGCTAGGTTTAATCTAGGTATCTACAAAACATGGACGGGGCGAAAGAGCTCGACGTCAGAGATCTCATTGTCCTCCAGCCTTTCCAGCCAGATATCGCTCTTCAGCGGCCGCCAGACTTTGAAGTACATGCTGTCCACGCCGATATAGCGGAGACATGGTGATTATGAACATGCAAGCTCATAAGCGACTCGCACAAGGACGTTCGCGTTTGTGACCTCAAGGTGACGCGAAACAACAGCAATCTGGGTGAGACCAACCAGCTTTGGGAGCGCTTTCTTCAGGAGCTGCAGGCTGCTGGTGGCGGGATCGGTCATGGCCATTTTATTAAGCGCGACCCGAACCTTCAAGCCTTTGAGGGTGCCCTTGTCGCCGGAGATGAGGTCCCCGAGACGCTGCTCGGCCGTGTAGGGCCCACCGTCCCCCATTCTGCCCAAAAAGTTGGGGAGGCTGATCTCTAGCACCCGGAAGTGGAGGGGCAACGCCGGGTACCGCAGGCTCGGGCGTAGAAGGGCGGTAGGCTTGGCTGAGTGCTGGTCGTTGTACCACACCCCGAGTTGACCAGAGTGTGTGCCGACGTTGGCCAGGAAGGTGTGGATAGTCGGGTCATATCTCTCCACCATAAGCCGTCTTAGGTTGGGGCAGCGAGCTGGCCCGAAATTGTCGCCGCGCAGGCCGGTGATATGCAACAAGATTGGCGATCCGGGATCTGTGGGGTCGCGGACATTGGTGTTCCAGAACGACACATGCTCCAGGAATGACACGTCTGTGAGCATGTCGAGATGGCTGGGCTTGGGGGGGAAGATTGCCGTCCCAAAGGAAAGCGATCGGAGGTGGAGTGGAGCAGCGCCCGTCTGTTGGTAGGAGGTGCAGAGATCGTCGAAGAACTCGCGGAATACCGTGAAACGCAGTGGGATGCGAAGTAGCTCTCGCGACATCGATAAACGGAGCTTCCGAAGCATCGGCGACTTCTTCAGAACTTCAATGATCTGCGCCGGCCACTTGGCCACCGTGTCGATTATGTTCTCCAGCGATATCTCCTCCAGATCCCCGAACGGGGCCAGGTCTTGCAAGCGGAATGTCTCGGGCGTCCGACCAAATAGGTGAATTCGGCTGAGCGCCTGCTCCATGTTATCGGGAAACTTGATATGCAGAACTTTGATTCTTGGGCAGGCGTGATAGAGGACGCGAAGTGTCTCTGCGGCGAGAAGAGCGCTACTCCAGATGAAACCCTCCAACTGAGGCATCCGCAAAAGCAGATCCTGCACTAGGAAATTCTCGTCGCATCCATTCGAGTCTAGGCCTGTAAAGCAGATTCGCCTGATATGACGGACGTGCGGACAGACTAAGACATGGCATAGCTGGCTGCGTCTGCTTTTGTCGACTTCCCGAAATAAGATGGGCGAGAGCAGAGCGTCGAACAGCTTGTTGACGAGGCGAAGCCCGGCGAGCTGCTTTCGGCTTCGAATCTGGTCTTTGTCAGCAATGGTGGACAACACGCGGTACGCAGAGAGAGACCGACCTGATCGGCGAGGCAGAAGACCATTTCGGGAATGCCCGCGAACCTCGCAGCGGCCGTTGGCGTCATCATGAATGAATGACCTTGAGCGATGTGACGTTTGGAACCTTTCCGATCTTTCCCACGTGACTCTCGTTGAAACGGCATCACTCCTCAAGATTGTGTGCTGCTGAGAAGGGAAGTCCCCCCGTTGCAGCAGGATACATAAGGTGGAGGGCCTCGTCTGGCTGAACTCTTCTCATCATATCGTCGTCTCAATTCACCATGGCGTTTTGAGCCGACGTCGACGTCAATTCACTCATTTCCTCATCGCACATCTGCCCTTCAGCTCCCCGGCTTCCACTCATTGTCTTGTCAATGCGGATTACCTGATTTGCAACGTCCCGGGTGTCGCCATGGAAGCAATGAGAAACCGCCTCGATCCACGGCCACCTTTAGCTGCACTCTTGGAAATCGTGTGGGTTGCACTCTTGATCATTGGCTGACGGTTGGCCAACAGGAATCCAAGGCGGGACACCAAGTCCAAGCCCAGTCTGCATGGTACTAACACAACACGAATCTCGTACATCAAGTCAAGCACTGTTACTCGCGCGGCAACGAGCGGTTTCATTTGCGGAACACTACGACAGTTCGATTTCTTCCCGCGCGTTCCTGGTCACTGGCCAACAGCTAAACTGGTTTGCCTTGGGCGTTTCATGCAACTTTTGTGTCGACTGGATGCAGGTATGGACGATGAGGGTGATGAAGCCTGGGAGGTCGAGGATGTAGATGCTCCTGAGCCACTTGTTTCTTGGCTTGGTGCGCTTGATGAGATAGAGTCTGACAAAGAGGAGGAGTAAGCCGACGAAGAGGGAGACACGGAGATGTCGACGGACAACGACGAAACCGGAAGCCCCTCGTCGACCAGCCCAACAGCGAAACATCCTCCCCCACCCCATTGTTCACCCCAGATACGCTATCCAATTGAAGACTCCACCTTAAAGATTGCACTGCCATCTGGCAAGTTTGTGAGGACAGCAGGCAACGGCAACCCAGTGACGAGGTCATATGGCTTGAGCTCAGTGGCTGGGTCCGTGACGCCAATGCCCAGGATCATATCTGCAGGCAGGGACATGAAGACGGTAGCCCAGGGGTATAGAACGTATGTTTTGTCCGTGAAGCCCTGCCCTTGAGCGAGAAAATCGGCAAAAAGAACTGGGGGCCCTGAGAAGTTGCCGGCCAGGGCGTGAGTCGTGTTCAGTAGCCAAAGTCGGCGGCGGTAGGGTAGACGACAGTAACAGGGCTGATAATTCTCACTGTCTTGTCTTTGATGTTCCACTGAATAGGATACTCCCGATGTGAATTAAGGGTTCCACAGGAGGCGGTCATTGTCGGGTGGGATGATGCCAAAATCATCCATGAGGGCGCTGAGGGTGAGTGATGCCAGCTGGTTGGCCTGAATCAACTCTTGAATCAAGAGCACGTTACGAAAGGTTGCGGCTGCAACGGGAATAAGTAAGGCAGCAAAGAGAGAGGGGAATGGTGGGATTTCTGACCGGAAGCCCTTGATCCAGAATCCTGGAACGACAGCACACCTGAATAGACTTTCGTGATTGGTGGCCAGGTTGCTGACTTTTGATCGGAGCAGTGTGTTGTCTGGCGTTGAATGAACCATGTTGTGAATGTACCCCTGGAAGGCAGGAGTGAGGTTGTTTCTGAAATGTGATGTCCCAGCATAGACGGGGCCTCACGTACGTGGATCGGTGGTCCCGCTAGGAATGATGGTGAGGGAAAGAGCAGGATTGATGCTCGATAGAGCGGCACTGCCCGTCTGGAATGCAGACGCCACCTTTTCTCCGAAATCGTTGGCCGCCGCTGCCGTTACCGCAACGCTTACGTCGGACGCTTCGATGATCTTGCCGAAACACGACCTTCTTAAAACCAAAGTCGCCGTCCAGCTTCTGACACTCTGGGTCAATCAATTTAAACTCGTGTACATGCTGACACCCCGGGACTTGTGCTGTGCAGTTGCTGTGTAGGCAGGCGAGGTTGAAGATCTAGCCGTAGTACCTGATGGTATTGGGGCCGTATAGTGCTGCAACTTCGTAGCTGTGCGTGATAGTTTGGGCGACAGTGCAGTCTAACCCCTTTTGACTGCACTTAAAGGCGGTCGTCGTGTTGCCGATTTGGATGGGCGTCTCCTAAGCGTTGCTGTAGCCGATGTAAAACGTGGCTGCGTTGCAGTTGGGGTCTTGCTGGCTTGTCGACTTAAAGCCGGCCTGGCAGTTGCAGCACTGGTACTTATACTGCCACTTCTCCCAAACGCAGACGGAGAGGTATCAGTCTCCGTCGGCGGTGATAATATTTTGGTTGTTTGAGCGGTAGACTTGTGTGTCGGAATACACTGACCTTCTGCTGTAGTCGTGATACCCTGTTCCTTAAATCCATTCGCCTGATGGGACTGGCCCTGATCCACAGTTGCTATCACAACATTATGTTGCTTTGCCCACCGTCGTCGCGCTATGGGATTGATCGGTAACGTCGGTGTAGATGAGGTCGGCGGCGACGAAGGGGGCAAAAATGCCGGGAACAAACAGGCCCTGCAGACAGAGACCTATGATGCTCAGTTGAGTGTGAGGAAACAAAAGTGAGGTGGATTATTGACCAGCCTTTGAATCGAAACTGCTTGGAATTTCTTCCATTATGTTTCACAGTGATGTTGGCCTGTCAACGTCCAGCGTACCAACTCCAGAGACTACCCCAGTGTAAATTGGGGATACAACGGAAATTTGAACACCCTCTGAAATTTTTTGGAGGGTAGATGTCTGGGAATAACAGCCGGAAAGCTCGCGGGAGCCCACGTGGGTCTAACAATATCCCGTTATCCCTTTCAGGTTGTTTAGGGCCCGTCGTGCTGTTTGCGTGGGATGTTTTGACCTCAAGCTGTGACCACGGTCCCGAGTCTGTGTGAATCGAACAAGCGAGACTCAGCGATGTGTTAGCGAGGAGAGATATTTTGATCAGGGGGCTATAGAGAGATATTCGCAGTATGAACTTATTACCAATTAGACTATCTGCCGAGCGGTTGGCAGTTTCTCCCCGCTTGCTTCGCTATTGGCCGACGACTGACCAACGAGAATCGGCGGCGGCCATCACGGGTCTGACAAAGCGGGGTTACTGTGTTCTCCTTACTTTATCGTTCCAACATCCCCATCAACCATCGCCGTGACTCTTGGTTGAGAGCAACAATCATGTGGCTGATCAACGTGTCAACACTGTCACTTGGGGAATTTTATGGTGCTGATCTCCCGTCTTACGCCATTCTCTCTCACACTTGGGGAGCTGAAGAGGTGTCCTTCCAGGAGTTTGTGAAAGCCAATGACGGCAGCGATAATGCCGCCGCAATCACCACAAAGGCAGGATACCGCAAAATTATCAGGTTCTGTGAGCTTGCCCAACGGGGGGGCTATTCCTATGTCTGGGTGGACACGTGTTGCATCGACAAAACCAGCAGTGCTGAGCTCACCGAGGCCATAAACTCCATGTTTAGATGGTACGAAAAGTCACGGACTTGCTACGCCTACTTGGAAGATTTCAGCTCCCATGACATGGATGGGCAAATGGCGCAATCATATTTGGGTGCGGGAATATCGGATCACTTTTCTGCCGCTTTTCGAAAATGCCGTTGGCTGACCCGAGGCTGGTGCCTGCAAGAGCTGCTCGCACCGCGTCACGTTCTGTTCCTGGACCGAGACTGGAGGGAAATCGGCACAAGGCACGTGCTATCTTCTCTCATTTCTGAAATCACCGGAATACCCAAGACTCTCCTGACCACACCCCGGAGAACCAAAGTCTGGAACTTTCCAATCGCTGTGAGGATCTCTTGGATGTCGAAACGGCAGACCACCCGAGTCGAGGACATGTCGTACAGTCTCCTCGGAATTCTGGGCGTTAATCTGCCCACCATCTACGGCGAGGGTCACGAAGCCTTTATGCGTCTCCAGGGCGAAATTGTGCGCAAATATAGCGACCTTTCCATTTTCGCCTTCCACCTGGACAAGCCTATCCACGGCTTCACCCCCGCTCTCGCCCACCGTCCGCAATGCTTTCCCGTCAACCCTTCGGCTGGGACCTACAATAAGGAATCCCACTATTTCGGAAGCTGGATCAACACGCAGTTTTCCCTGACCAGCCGAGGTATCGTCTTCCCCAACGCAACGCTTCGCTACCAGAAAACTCCAGAGCTCGGTCACCAATATCTCCTAGACCTCCACTATCGCGGAAAAGGAAATCACCAACGCTACATGCTCCTCCAGAAAATCGGGCCCGGGCTCTTCCTCCGCATCCACAACTCCCCCGAGCGCCAAAAGGCCTTTGCCGACGTGGCTATCAGCAGCCCTTTCAGCGAGCCCGTGTGCATCCTCCACAAAGTGCCCACCAGCAAAGTGACGCGAGCACGCGGCCACTGGGAGCGCTACGCCGTACGGTTGCGCTGGAAGCCGTGGGAGAAGCAAGGAAAGCGCTTTTACCACATCCGCGCGGCCGAGCCCAGAGACTACTGGGACTTTGCTGCCAGCCAGTTTTTGATCCAGGTCGCCAGCCCCCCGGAGATGCACATACAGTTCATCCCGGGCAGTTACGAGACGAACCCCGAGATGAAATTTTTCGTGCTGGTGATTCGGGCTGATAATGACCGGAAGCGGGGGGCGAGGAAACTGGAGGTTCGGGTTGTCAGTGCGGATGCTTGGCGGGGGGTGAATAGATCCGAGATTGGGTTTCGGGGGAATGGAATCTCGGAGATACCGATGACAGAGGACGTTTCTGATGATTCGAAGATATCAATTGCTGGATATGATATGGCCATGTCGGTCGAGCTCGTGAAGGATCGGGGGTGGGCTGATCACTATTGCATTTTCTTAGACTGGGAGGTTTCAGATGCCACTCGATGTACAGAAGAAGCCCCTGAGGAGGTGAATGGGGAGGTGATTGGGGCATTCAAGGCACCCGGAGACACGTCACCCACACCAGCAGAGTTGACTCGGATTCCTGCATAAGCGCAACACTGTACACAATCAACTGCCTAAAAATTCTACTTATACTTCATGCGTCGTCTTGCCCTTTCTGTCATGAATCTTTCTATGCCGGTTCCGGTCGTTTGCCCTTGTAAACCTTTTACCACACACATCGCATGCGTGTTTACGCTCCCTATAGTGTGCGTTCATGTACTCGTCAAGTATAGATTTCTTCGACAAAGCCTTGTTGCAAATCTCGTATACATACTCTTTCGAAGAGGACGACGCAGCTTGTTTAGCTTTCTCCTGGGTGCCTTTTTCATGGGGGTGTTTCTCCGGGGGGTTGCTGGATCCTGCCAGGGTTTTGCTTGCGAGAAAGTCTGGATGGTATGCACGAATGTGCTTCTGTAAAGACTGGTGTGTAGATAATCCCATCGAAGACATGAGGCAGCCATCAACGGGGCAGCGGAACGACCCATTGTGTCGACTCGTGTGGTTGCTGGCTTCGCTTTTGGTGGCGAAGCCTTCGTGAAAGTAGCGACATGTTACGAATTCGCATTGTTAATGCCTTTGACCGTAGAATCTCTCCAGCAATTCCTAGAAGAGGAGAGTTCTAACGAGAGAGCTTTATGGCTTTGATCTCGCTAGCTTTCTTTGATGTGGTGCCGTAAAGGGCGCGGCTAGGGTAGATGGATGTACATTGACAAGCGCCGTTGCTTCGGCCTGGGTTTTGCCACTCGATTTATTTGGAATTAATGGGGTTGCCGTCAGGGATGCCGATCGTAACACGTCTTTCGAGGACTTGATATATCGACTCGCTGTCCTGGTCTGGGGGACCACGTCTACTATCATGGGCGGCCTCTGAGGCTCTGTCTGAACTTGATAAATCTAAATCCGAGCTTTCGTTAGCGGTGATCAGTCTCGCGTCTCGGGCTCAAGGGAATTCCAGGACGAGATGCCATACCTTGGGCGGCGTGACTGATGAGCTCTGTGGCCTTGGGAGTCCTTAGAGATCCGAACCGCCACCTGAGGTACTAAGGACGCCTCGTAGAAACCCGTCTTATCCAACACCGAAGAATGTAGCGAACATCCAAGGGCGGCCGCGCCGCTAACCGGGCCGTGCTCTCGCACACAGATGCTGGATGGACCTCTTGAACATGGCTTTAGCGCAAAGGGTCTTTCCTCGTCGCCAACCAGGGGCCGTGCTTTCGCGGGGTCATCTTGTTCTTACTGCCTTTGATTTCCAATCCTCCCTTCTCCTCCCTCTCCCTCACACACTCTCTCCCAAAGTCCTCTCTTCCTCTCCTTCTCAATCTCTCGCTTGGTGGGTGCTCTTCTTGTCGTCCTCGCCGTTGCCACCGAGGCACTCCTAGTCAAACATTTGCAGCTGGGTGTCTCCAAACCCCCAGGCGTGCCGTCGCTGCCAGGACTCTCCCGAGATGTCGGCGCAGGTCAACATGGTAAGCCTTGTCGTTTCCTTTTCGGCACAAGCACTGAGCACAGCGCACGTCAATCAAACTTGAGATCCAATCGGTCAGACGCTGACATTTCACTCGCAGGCTGCTGCTCCTCAGGGCTCTAGGCCTGTCATTGTTGCCAGAACACCCAAGATGTCGGCGCAGATCAACATGGTAAGTCTTGTTGTTTCTTTTGTCGGCACAGGCACTGGCGGCAGTGCCCGTCAATGAATCCCCAGATCCCATCGGCAAAGCTTCTTTGTTTCCCTATCGGCACGAGCACTGAGCACAGGGCGCCAGCGCACGTCAATCACACTTGAGACCCAGCTGACATTCACTCGCAGGCTGCTTCTCAGGGCTCCGCCGCCTCCACGATCCCCAGCGCATCCGCCGCCGACATTGACGAGCAGGTTGCTTCTTTGACCCCCGCCGTATCCACGATTCTGGAAGCAGAAGAGGCCGCCATCGCTGCGCTCCCGCTCCCCAGCGAAATTGTCGCTGTGCAGGCAATTCTGAAAGCTTATAAACCCCAGCGCCTTTGGCAAATCTTTGCGTCCCTCTGCTACCTTCTGGTGTACAACACCGACCCCCAGGACTACCACTTTTTCGTTGATCCTGTCGACAGACCAAATCTCGCAGGCTGTGGCATTGAAAAATTCGAGCAGCTCATCAACACGTCCACCTACAGTGCCATCCGATTGGTAAGTACCAGAGATCCTGTCTGCCCTTCAGCTCAGTCGCAGCACAACAGCTAATTACCCCTCAGGGACTCTTCAGAATTTCATCACCGAAACAGGCAAGATGACCGCCATGACCATGTCACCCTCTCTCCACCATGCCCTCCATGGCGAGATGTTTTCTTTGGTCAGCAAAAACATTGCTGAAGTACCTGGTCTCAAGCGATGGTTACCTATTAAGCTTCTTGGGAGACCCCAGTACGTCTGTGCCATCAAGTACGGCAACAAACCTTATGGTGTGTTTCTGCTTGCCAACCCCGGCAACGGCAAGGTGGTCAACGACAAGTTCGTCCGCTCGGTCCTCCCTGATATCGCACGCGACTATCCCGCCATCAAGATGGTCGTTCAACTCCCAACATCCACAAGGATAACAACGACATCAAGGATCGCGTTCGTCATATTTCCCAGCAATCTTGCATCGAAGTCTGGGCTCACAACGGCGTCAAATTCAACAAGTGCCACGCTTCCTCGGCAAAAGATCTACCTGAAGATGGCGAACTCCGTCTACCCCTACTCAGCGAGAATGCCGAGGACAAGACCGTGCCGGTCCTTCAGTTCTCCGACATTCTCCATATAGTTCGCGAGCACTGCGAACAGGGTGTTCCGCTCTTGAGCCACCCCGACAACAAGGATCCCCCGGCCCCCAACCCCAACGACGACAACAACAACAAGAGCCTCCGGGCCTCGGTGTTCCCCCTGGACACCTTGAAGTCTGGCTTCGCAGCTGGTATCGCCCAGCTCCTCCGTCCACATGCCCAGGAGCACAAGGCCGGCGGCGTGGGATCCAAGGCTCCGTTCTCGTCCCTGTCAGGCGGCGCAGCTCTCGCCACGCGCCACGGCATGCTGCCGCCCACAGGCACAGCAGGCCTTGGTCCGATCAAGGCAGGCGGCAGCGGTCGCCGCATCCACGGCACCGCTAGAAACACCCTGACTAGCCTCTTTTCGACCCGTCATCTCGTCGGCCGCCTTCTTCGCCGCTAGGCGCTCTGGACAGGAGCCATATGGGCATGGTGTTGGGAGTTTTTCTGGTCTTGGGGTTCGATGGGAAGAGGGGGACAAGGGAAAAAAGGCGCTCGACCGGACATAGTTAGGTGCCAAACAGGGAAGCTGGCCCGTCAGCGTGACAGAAATCCTCTGCTCTTTTCACTTTCTTGATTTCTACCCAGTCATTAGCTAGCTAGCAACGCACCCCGTTTCCCGCAACTAGTTAAGGAGCTCACCCTCAGCCTTCAAATGCTGGTCCGCAAGGGCGAGACACCTTTTCGGTGCGGGGGCCAAGCTTTCGCAATCTCATCCCCCTACCTCATCTACATGGTCGCGTGACACACCAAGTGACTTAGTCGCCCTCGTTCCCGTGGCAGTAGTAGGCTATTACGGCATGTACTGGTATATTCTAGATGCTAGGATATTATGTACCATGCTATATAATATACTATTATGTTAAATACCATCCCAGCCTTGGTGCTATTACAGCGCACAAGCGGCTCAATGGCAATCGTCACGGTCGGGACCGGTCCGCTACACGCCGACTCGACCGCTTCGCAGTACTCGGCCGAGAATCCGAGATGGAGGTTAGGATTCGCCGACGTCCACGGCCATTCCCCCCGCCAACGTCACGGACCACAGCCTCAGAGGACGCTACCCGAGAGGCGCCCCCCGAGTCGACACCAGCATCAACTATGCACTCTCAAGTCGAGCCACCACAAAGACCGCAAAGACAAAGGCAACAAGAAGCAGCCTTTGACTGTTCAAAATCCATTCCCCACCGTGCTGCTGTAGCAAGCCGACATCACTTGATGTTTGCCGCACTATTCTCCGGCGGGAGTTTATCAAGCAGTCGAGAGAAGAAAGTCCAATTTGTCACACCCAACCGGCTTATCGTTTGCAACAAAGGGTGTCATTTCCTTGCAGGGAAGTATTTTCCATTCTCCGTGAAAGCGTAACATAGGCCTATCCTTTGCACGCTCCCGAATCGGTTGCCAAATGCTACGATGCATGCCCAGTGCCCGAATGGGTTGCTCTGGGCCACACATCCATGCCCATCTATGTCTGCCCTGCGCACCATGCATACAATACCCGGGTACTACTACCTCTTGCACGCCCGAATCAATTGCCGAGCCATATGCCCCTCGCCTCAGTGTTTGTTCCCTCCGGCGCGGTAGGGGCGGAGCACGTACCGGGAATGTTTCGCTTGGTCGCGCTGGCAGTCGCCTTGCTCTGGGCACTCGTTAGCTGTGATGACAAATAGATAGGACGGGGAGAAATCTACGGCAAAAGGTGCCTTCACGACCAGCCGGCTCGTCGCTCGCCAAATGATCAGGCCGGCGAGGCCGCCAAGGATGCCCATTCCCACCATCTTTCTCTCTTCCATTCGCTCCGCGGCGGTCGGCTGGGTCGCCCGATACAGCCGTTCTGTCGATGCCGTAATGGAATCGGCAAGATTGGCGGCGCGTCTAGCGGCTGCCTCGTCAGATTGTGGTTTGACTCTGGTTCTGACCCCATTGCTGTTGGCGTGGACTACGATGTCGAAATACTGGTCGACTATGTCCGGCGCCGTGTGTCTGTCTGCGATTGAGTTAGTAGTGATAAAGCGAGAGAAGCGAGAGAAGCGAGAGAATAAAGCTTGCACTTGAAAGCCGGATCGATCATATCGAGAACCATCTTGTCGTGTCCTGTGGTGAATTGGCCATCGGGATTAAGAGTGGAAAAAAGATGGCAGAGGAAAGGAGCCATCTTGAGGTTTTGAGGGCTGTGCAATTTCTATGCGGGACCGATTAGTCGTCGACGATGTCGTCGATGATGTCGCTGACAAGAAGCTTTTGAAGTGGATTGGCTCAGCGAGTGCACAAAACGACAGATAAAAGTCACAACTTCTACGTACAGACCCCCGCAACTTCACAAGTAACTTCAACCCCTCTACCCGCCGTTCGTCCCAGAACACAAAACCAGCAGGTAAAGACTTGTTCCCCAACCACGCTAACGTCCACAGACCAAAACAACAAAACAAGCAACCTCCCCGCCTGTAATCTTCGACCTGCAGGCAAAACTTCACCTTGAAACAAAACCAGCACTTACCATGCAACACTAACATGGATAGCGACCTCAACAACAAGACTGAGGCTCCCAAGCAGAGTGTTGATCATCGGAATCACATTTACCGCCTCTCCGCCGTCAAAAAAAGCGCTTCGCAACACTCAAGCCAAGCACCACTCGCATTGGCTCCCGCTCAAGAGCTGATTCCATCTCTGGAGGAGCTCCAGACAATCTTTCATCACACCTCAGCCAGGGCGCCACCGATCGGTCCCACAGTGCCTAGATCGGTCCCACAGCGTCTAGATCGGTCCCACAGCGTCTAGATCGCAGCGCAGTCCAGCCATCTCGCGACCGTTCGATAATTCAAAGAAAGTCGAGGCTCAAGCTCTTTGCCTCGGAGCCGGCCCCTCAATCTCAACCGCGCCCGTTCTTTCTAATCTTGAACTTGTCGCCTCACCTGGCTCGAAAATCAGTCCGCCAAGTTCCGTACCCGCCCCGTTCAGCGCAACTTAGTCAGAAGGAACAGTAAGTTATCATTGGATAATCCACCGGACCAAACATGGCAAAGCCCCTCCTGCTAACCATAAATGACATTCAGGCATGGCCGACCGGAGCATGAGACCAGAGGGGATGGAAGAATCCACACGCCCCGCCCCGTCGGCGACTCAAGCCTCTTGTTCGTCGACATTCAGACACCCCTTTCTAGGCAGAGTGACTACAGTCCTGAGTTCTGAGCCTGTTTTGAAGGAAGAGGTCAAGACCAAGGAGCCGATGGACTAGAACCTACCTTAGGTAGTCAAGGGACATGGAAGGGGTGGGAGCGAAACTCGATATTGGCACACGGACTTAGCCGGTGCGTTCACCCGGCTCGGTCGCCTCAAAAGCAACCGGATAAGTCTCACTACTTGTGACGCCTGGCGAAGACCTGAATCAAGCCGATGCGATGCGAGAAACCAGGATCGACACGTCGTCTGAGTACGTTACCAGTCTGACGGAGTTTACAGATCACACCAATACATGTAATGGACGGGAGTGAGAGAGGATATTAGGGCGTCCTAGAAACACTCCTAACGTTCCTTTGACGGCTCTATCAGCTCCTAGGCCAGGAATGGCTTCAAGTCCCTGGCACAAAGGCAGATCCATGCAGTCTATATCAATGGAACTGGCATGGTCGTATGATCTTTCCAAAGAACAAGTAACGGCAGAGACGTGACACAAATGACAGAAAGCTCCAACTGTCACTCAATGATGTGAATTGTATCCTGCTTGTAGCTAGGTTCTCTCACCCTACGGCATATTGCAGGGCAGCTCGAGCCAACCGTCAGAGTATAGTTTCCCGGGGTTTATGTTAGAATGAGCCTCCTGAGATTACATGAGAGCCCTGAGACTGCCACAGCGGGCGTTACCGATGAAGGATGGATGTAGAGAGACATGGAAAAGAATGCACCGGAACTTCACAGTGATCTTTTTGATCCCACCCAGAGCCAGACACTGTGAATTTGAACCGGATGATCTGTGTTTATTGACTCTTTGTGCAGTCGTTGACATTCGCGACATGTGGTTTAGGTCTTCGGTGTCTGATGCCAACTCAAAGGCAACGCTGTGAGTAAACAACTGTCAAATGTGTCAAGAACTTGCAAATGCGGTACAGACGAGAGGAGGGAGATACCCCCACACCGCCTCGTTTGCTTCATTTTGAATACGACACATAGATGACTGAGCACCTCCGTACTTCGGGTGCGATGTTGAAAATCAGAGTTTTTCTTCCCCTGATCATTAGTTACATGGATGGCTGACATGGTGAATCGAAGTCTTAGCCTTGCAAGCTAACTGTATCGAATTAGATGGCGGCCGAGATAAGAAAGTTACGGGCTGTGAAAAGACCGGGAGGAGTGATGGGCTACAGGTCTCTGCGGCTTGGAGAGAAAATGACTTATCGATTGTGATGGCCAGTAATTAGCTGAGGGCTCGTGACTGTGGGTAAACAGCCCAAGCATCCTCCCCGCCACTCAACCTCGCACCTGCAACCCTCAAACCACCAGGACTTCACTTTCCATCCTTCCAGCACATTTTTCATCCAACACCAAAATGGATGCCGACCAGGAGATCACGATCAGAGCTCTCAAGCATAGCATCGAGCGCTTTGCGGGCGCCATTGAAACTGTCGCTGAGAGCCCCACCATCCCACGCCTCAACGGACTGGTCGGACGCGCCGAGATGATCTGCCACGATTCTGAGAATATGCTTGCTATCATTCAGCAAAAGGAGCACGAGCTACAAGCCAGAGAAGCGGCAATCGCGGCTCGGGAGCACGAACTCGGAGAAAAAGAGGTCCATCGGGGCTGGATGCCGGAAGTCCCAATGTCACCACCTGAGTCTGGCTTGGAATTGGGCTCATATCTTGAAGGCGTGATCTTCATGGAGCACGTGATGATGGATGTCTGCTCGCGCCACTTCTGGGAAGAGCTACAACCGGAGGATATCTGTGACGAAGCCAAAGCCTTCCATGACAATGTGTGGACAGAGATATCCCGGAAGGATAAACAGGGAAGCGACTTCCCTTGGACGAAGCAGCTTCTGCATTGTCATGAACGTGGGTGCACGACATCAGCTGAGGAGTGGGGTGACTACGTGTACTCTCAGCGCTACTCTTTCCGAGTCGAGAATGAAGGTGCTGAACTGCCGGGAAAGCCAGCATCGCCCTCACCGGCACCCCGGAAGTCGGCTCCAGCCCAGAGCTCATCCCGTCCCGCTCCGCATCCGCCTCGTCCTGCTCCGCAGACAGCCCGCCAAGTTCCGTACCCGCCCCGCCCGGCCCCGAAGAACTTCCAGGGTCGCCCCAACGCCACCTCGGCCAATAGAATGACCTCAGGACCCGGATTGTCCACATTGCAGGCCAGAGCGGCCAGGTATCGTGAGTTGCCCTCTAATAATGCAAACATGACAAGGCCTTTGATGCTAACCACAAGGACATTCAGGCCAGCGAAAGATGGGAGGAGAGACGATGGAAAGACTTGCGCCCCCCGCCCCGTTGACAGCTTCTCAGGCGTCTCGTCCAATGGAGCCGAATCGCCTCTTTTGGGATGGCAGAGTCGCCCCCAACTCGAATGCGGAGCCCTTATCTAAGGATGGTCTCAAGGTCAAGAAGGAGCCGGTGGACTAAAGTACCAACCTTTTTGGACCGGGCGGCAGCTTTATGTCGTCACACGGGTGCATATGTACCATGTTATGTTTCCGGATGGCCTGTGGGATGATACTGCATTTCACCAACCCGATGAGGGTGCTAGAGAATTCATCAAAGAAGGAGTAGGATGGAAGAATCTGGCCGGAATTCAACTCACAGTACCAATAGGACGAGAACCAGTTTAGCAAGATCAGTAGAAAATGCAAGGCAATACGCCTAGATTATCGTACGAAGGCTCCACAAGGACCCCTTTGATTCTTTAGATACATTTTCTCAATACACAGTTCCCCTCTACAATGCCATTGTCTTCTTCCCAACGCGTCTGTTAACCTGGCTCGAAGCTCGAAACCAAAGACGTTCATTGTCACCCGAACCATCTCACTACCCTAATAGTAATACATCGGTTCCTTTTTGATAGCCGACTCGCTCTTCACAATGAAAGCCCCCTCTGTCTGAAAGAACTCGCTGCCGGGCTCAGGATGAGGCACCTGGGCCAACGACGGGGCAAGGGGCGCCTTGTCTTTTCATTTCCTCTCGTCGCCTCAACTTGGTGGCACCTGGATGTCAGTTGCGGTCAACATCGAGTTCGTCATGTTTGAGGGCTGCAGATCATCCAAATGGAGGCAACTTACGGTTTCTTCTGGCCGATCTGCCCTGGGGTCTAGACTCTGTAGGCCTAGCGGGCGGCGCCTGGGTGGATGTGGTATGGAAGCCATCCCGGGCGGTCCCCTGAGTGGGAGCCGATGCGGGGGTAGAAGTTCCCTTTGGGGCCGAGCGACGCTGAAGATAAGAGAGGTACTCGGCAGCGGGTGCCGTGCCATTTGAAAGCCAATACTCAAGCTGTTGCTCAAACGGGAACTCGAGCTGCTGCTTGGAGAATATGTCGTTCCACACTCCGTAGTGAAGGGCCTCGGCGCAGAGATCTTTGGGCTTCGTCTTTTTCTTGAGGTAGTGGTGGATCCAGGCCGTCTTAATAACGCGCTCCATGAAAACTTCGGCGTCGAGATACGACTCTTTTCCCACGCCAGACTCTGAGCGTGGTTTGAGAATCAGGTCAATGACCTGGGCGCGATGGGCCAAAATCCCGGGGCTCAAGTTTGAGCGATCTAATGGTCGCCGAAGTGGGATTTCTGTCCGCCAGTAGGGCTCCCCGTCTGGGAAGGAGTTGTCGGGGATGGAATTTTCCATTTTCTCGATTTTGTTGATGCCCGGTCGGTGACAGGCCGTGGGGTTGGTTGGTCGCAGGAGAGAAGTCTTGCGTTTCTTTGACGGCCTTATTAGGTCATGAACCAGGAAAGGTGTTGAAAAGGTTGCACAAGGACGTCCCAGTGACTCTCTTGTTGCCAAAGCTAGCTTTTATTGTGAGATCGAACTGGATAATCTGTGTTTATTTACTACCCTTTGTGCTCTGCGTCTACACATAATGCTCGCCACATCTGTTTCCGGTCCGAGTCCTCTTCTGATTCCAGCTCAAAGGCAGCGCTCCGAGTAAATAACTCCATGTTTCAAGAAAATCACGCGTTGTTTCATGTTACGTGACCCCATTCGCAACGTGACGGGCTGGCTGCGCGATTCCCCTCGCCCCGTTCACCCAAGCCACATGGGGGGCATCAAAGCCGCGTTGACTCCAGCCGCCGAGCAGATTCCTCCCCAGAAAAACAGGTCCATTGCATACCCCGGCCGGCGGGGGTGACGTTGGCGGAGATTTCAAGTTGCCTTCCTGGTTTTCTCCTCTTCTTGCCTCGCAAGCTGAACACGAGAGGCCACCAACAACACCACTTCGACTTCCCGACTGAGACAACACAGGAGAAATGGACAACGATTCGCTCCAGCAATGGTTCGCCTGGCAGGCTGTGAAGCCGTTCGTCAAGCCCTTGGCAAAGTCTCCCCTGTCCCTCGAATTCGTGGCGCGCCATAGCCAAGTCATCGAGCTGATGGTGGCGCCGCGCTCAGAGAACGGATTGGGCATCGGTACATACGTCGACGCCGAGATTGAGATGGCTCTGGCCGCGAACGACATGTGCGCTTGGTACTACGACAAGAACACCGATCCCAAAGACATCTGCGCCGAGTTCTTCCACTACGTGCTGTGGCGACACATCTTCCACCGCGCAGGAGCCGAGTTCCCCAGCGTCTGGGAGGGCCAGCTGAACCATTGGTACAAAAATGGAACTTCGCCCGCTGAGGAATATCTCGACTACATCCAACGTCAGCAATCGTCGGGCTCGAAACATGACATTTCGAAAGAGGGGGTTTCTGAGCTCATGATGACCGCGGGGAGTACTATCAACAGCGGCGCTCTCGACAGTGATGTGGACGTTCCGAATACTAGCGCAGAGCTTCAGGTCGCAGGGGCCAGTTCTTCTGCCGCCGTAGTCAACCCACGCTGGCCGCTTCCCAAAAAGCCAGACTTTCTTGGCAAGTCAGGCGGTCTTCCGAGTCCCAGCAACCCATACCCTCCCAGTAAGCGAGGACAACCCCATAGCGAGCCCTTTCCTATCCGAAAGATGAGCAAGACGGCTCGGCGCCGAGCACAATTGGCAGCCGCAGAGGCGGCCAACCTGGAGGCGGGCCGGGACCGAGTGCGCGGGGTACGCGGGGTGCGCGAGAGCGCCCCGGAGCCGTCCGCCGAGAGAGGAAATTGTAAGTCGTTCGGCGACATCCATTTCTACAGACTTCCACGTATGACAACGGTTCCCTTGCTAACCGTAGAGTTTCAGATGAGAATTGGCGTTCGAAGAACCAAGAGGGAGATTCCAGCGGCTTGGGATCGCCGGCGTAGGCCTCTAATCCGGAGCTGGGCGTCCGTGTTGGTCCAAGTATGGAAAGTTGGGGCGGAGATATCGGGGATACAGACGGAGGAGAGGATAGAATTGTGATTTGGGCGGTTTACGGGGCGGTTGAGGCCAAAACAATGAAAGAATTCGTCAGGCCCATAGGTAGACATGGCAGACAATTACACGACATGGAATGCTGCACAAAGGTCTTCGGAAAATTCAAGGAGGCCTGTCCGACAGACAATGAGGCCTTTCCAAGATGCAAAACGGTGCTTTCACAATGCTGGAAGGTGTTCTTAGAATGCAAGAAGGCCTTTCTGGATGCGGGAAGGGCCGTTCCATAATACAGGAAGGCATTCTCAAAATACAGAAGCGCTCAAAATACAGGAGGGCATCTTCATAATGTTGGTAGGCCCTTTCGAAATTGAAGATGGCCCGCCACAATCAAAACTATGGGTGGACGTAACAGTACGTAGCATTTCTCGCCCTGCTTGAGGGGTCACTTCTATTAGGCTGAGCCTTCATACCTTCACTTGCTCCAGTGATGACTTCTCGCTGTCAAGACCGCCCGTTGTGGCAGTGACTGTGTGACTTGGTGATTTAGCGCCTTGGCATTGGCTATGATGTTTGAGCTTCAGCGGCGCTCGAGCTGACAGCGGACCAAGCGCAGCGTTTCAACGGCTGAGAGCAGAGCTCATCTCATAAAACGCCACTTCACCGCAGCTGGATGCCTCCAGGCGCCAATCGCTCTGCTGCCTGTTCGGCTCCCGTCACAACCAGGCCTCCAGTCCGACCGCGCGGACGCGAACCCAGTCATCAATTCGCGATAACCCTCGAAGAGTTCTCAAACGTCGGGTGTGACGTTGAGCCCAAAGTTATTCTTAACCCAATAGTTACATCAGCTCGCGATGGCGGATCTGAGCTATCCTTTTTAACCGTATTTCAGCTCCGCACCTCCGGTCTCAGTTTCTTCTCTTTGCGCAACCCTCGCCGATAAGCAGCTCGTCGCGGGCGCGCACCACCATGGAGTCGGCCGGGTTACGACGACGCGCCGCGGCGGCGACAAAAAAGGAAAGCGACCGGCCAGGGAGTTGGATTATTGCCGGGCATGAACCGCCGCGCTTCACGGTCGATCTTTCGGTGGCCCCGGAGCACCGCTACGACCACATCGTGCCTCACCTCAAAGGCGCAATCTCCGACGCCAACGTCGCCGCCCAGTTTGACGAGCTCGTTGATTTCATCCTCCCGGAGATGCGTCTCGCCCAGAAATGCGTGCATGGCCTTGCGCGTATCGCCCTGCGCAGGGTGTACGGCAATGAGGAAACCGCCGAGATCCGCGGCATCGCACGCGAGACCGGCCTGTCCATGCACCTACTCGTGGCCCTCAACGTGATCCTGGACCTCCTCCTCGGCTGCACCAGCGGCGGCGTGCGCCACCAGCCCGACCCCAAATCCAAGTCCCCAACCCGCATCCTTCACTTCCGCACCCTCGACTGGAGCATGGACCCCCTGCGCAACCTCATCGTCGAGTTGGACTACATCCAACGCCCCTCCGGCCCCGTCGTCGCCACCACCATCGGCTACCTCGGCTATGTCGGTGTCCTCACCGGCGTGCGCAAAGACCTCAGCATGAGCCTCAACTTCCGCCCGCATCACGACACCAGCACCCTCTCCAAGCGCATCTCCTTCCGCTACCACCAGCTCCTCGTCATCCTCGGCCGACGCCCCTCGATCTCCAGCACCCTCCGCTCGTACCTACTCCCCCCGTCCCCGTCCCCCTCCCGCTCATCCCCTACACAACCCGCCCTCCCAACCATCGCCCAAATTCTCACCACCCTCTCCACCTCCCCCTCCACAGCAGCCTACCTCATCTTCTGCACCCCGCAAGAAACCCACTCCGTCGAAAAAGACCACCACTCCTCCCATCTCACCTCCTCCCCTAACTTCCTCGCCACATGCAACCACGACCTCTCCGACGAAGCCGACCCCTCCACCCTACACACCATCGCAGAGCACGTCCCCGCCGAAACCGGGATGTCCTTCCTGGTTGAAGACTCTCTTGAGAGGAAGAGCCAAATTTCAGAGAAGTGGGACGAGCTGCTAAGGGAGAAGTGGAGGGGGAAGGGGAAGGGGAAGAGGAGAGAGGATGGGGATGGCGAGCAGGGGGGCGTCAGCTTGGATGAGGTGTTGCAGATGGTGAATACGGGGGAGATTAGCAATGAGATGACGCACTATGCGGTGGTGATGGATCCGAGGGAGGGGAGGGTGGTTTGGCGGAGGGCGTATGAGGTTGGGGAGCTGGGCGGGGGGCTGAGTAGTAGTGAGGAGGGCGAGACGGATGGGGATGTGAGTGGGACGGAGAGGCTGTGATGTGAATTTATGGGATATCTTTCGGGGTTTTATGTTTCTTTTTTTGCCTGGGCTGGGCTTGAATTTTGGTTGGAATATATGGCTGGTGTTTTAAGGTTGTATTTGTTTGGAATGGGGAAACGATGTAGTAGATAGAGTTAGGATTTAGTCTTAGCGCGTATTCTCCATCATAGCGTTAGCCACGCTCTAAATAAACAGGGCAATGACAATAAGAGACATTTGTTCAGAACCGAACCTGTTAAACCAAGATTTGAATTTGATTCAGCCGACGAGGGACTGCACAATACCCTATCTATGCGTTGCAAACTTCAACAAAGAGCATCTACAGGAATTCAAAATAGCAACTCTACTCGGCGAGCGCCGGCCCCTTGGCAATCATGTCCTCTCGCGCCGGGCCAGTGCCGATCCATCCGACGGGCACGCCGACAAACTCCTCGATGAACTCGACGTAGGCGCGCGCTTGCTTCGGTAGGTCGTACTGTGAGGTCAGTAGAGCTCACGCGGAAGAAACCTCAGAACTTACAAAGGTCTTTGCTGCTGTTGTGGGCTTCTGCCATCCCTCAAACTCCTTGTACACGACCTCGAGGGTCTCGAGGTAGTTGAGATCTGCGGGGAAGTAATCAAGCTCCTCGCCCGTTTGGGGGTCCTTGTAGGCGACGGCGACCTATCCATTGTCAGTCTCTGGCTTCTCTCAACGAGGCAAGACTCATACCTTGATGGTCTTGAACGTGTCGAGAACGTCCAGCTTTGTCAGGTTGAGGATGGTGTAGTGGTTGACGTTGTTCGAGTATTTCAGAACAACAAGGTCGAGCCACCCGCAACGGCGTTTCCTGCCAGTGCTGACGCCCCACTCACGGCCTGGGTTGTGTTAGGTTACCTCCATGCACGCGAAGAGGAGGAGCTTACCGATAACCTGAAGCTGGGTGCCATCCTCTCCGAGATCCTCGGTCTTGAAGATGCCCTCGCCTACTCTGGTGGTCTGTCCGCGAGTCAGCAGGTGGGGCACTCAGGGCAAAGGGGTTCACCAACATAGGCCTTCACGACGCCAATAACCTTGCTGGGGTTCCTATCAGCGCTAATCCAACACATCGGCACATCAAACATACTCAAGCTTGGCTGGGTTGATGGCGAGGCCGGTAAAGATACCGCCAAGACCGGTGTTGCTGCTTGTCACGTAGGGATAGGTGCCTGTGCATGTCAGTACGACTTCGCGGCCGTGGCAGAGGTAAATTACCGTAGTCGATGTCCAGCATCAGGGCGTTCGCTCCCTCGATGAGGATCTTGTAGTCGCGATCTTGGGCCATCTTCATGTACTGCACGGCGTCGGTGGTGTAGTGCGCCAGCTTGGTGCGGTACTCCTTGAAGCGCGCAATCTCCTCCTCGACATCGTACTTGAGCAGGTCGCCGAATCTCTTCTTATAGCCGGCGGCGAGCTGGCGCAGTTTCCGCTCAAAGACTTCCTCGTTGAAGATATCGTGGACTCTAACACCGCTTCGCTTCATCGCATCGGGTCAGCAAACGCTCGGATACCAGCAGCAGATGCGCGAGAGCATACCCCAGACTTGGTGCTGTACGACGGGCCAATGCCTCTTCCTGTGGTGCCGATCTTGCGCGAGCCCAGCTCGACCTCCTCGAGACCGTCAACGGCGGCGTGGAGGTCAAAGTTGACCTGGCAGCGGTCTGAGACAAGGATGCGGTTGTGCACGTCCGTCAAGCCCTTCTCCTCCAACTCGGCGAGCTCTTTGAAGAAGCTGGGGACGTGGAAGACGACGCCGGAGCCGATCAGGTTCATGCAGTTCGGGTTGACGAGGCCGGAGGGGAGCAGGTGGAAGCTGTACGAGATGCCGTTCGCGACTGTTTGCGCGCAGCCATGTCAGCAACCTGCCATTGACCCGGGGCGACGACGCCGCGACGTACCGATCGAGTGGCCGGCATTGTGGCCGCCGGCAGCGCGGGCGCAGATCTGCGCCTTCGGGCAGAGGATGTCGGTGAGCTTTCCTGCACATGGGTCAGGCCTCATGGTCTCGTGGGTTGCGTCTAACCGGCAAAGCTAGGTTCAGCTTCGGGTTAGGGGTGTAGGGCGCAGAACATTACCTTTCCCCTCGTCGCTGGGTGTGGCGCAAAAGTGTCAGTGGTCGTCCCCGAGGCTGGAGGGGCAATCGGTGCAACTCACCCCCATTGGGAGCCCAGAATGATGGAAGCCATGATGTCGCTATCTACAGATCCGACGGCGCAAACAACAGTCACAGAAATGCCGCGAAATAGGAGTTCGGCCGATAAGCTCCCCGTGAAAAAGATTTCGGTGCGGGGAGGTGCGAAGGAGGGGCAGGAGGGGCATTTTCTGGCAATTACGCAACCGGCCCGCGACGTCTCCATCGAGGGGTTCCAGCGACACCGGCCGTCCAGGGTGCATCGCGCTTCACAAATCGCTCAATGCATCTCCGGGCCGCTTCCGTGTGGCAATTGACTCGGCTGCCCCCCTCCTCGCTGCATCGTGTGTCTCGAGGGCTTTTCGTCCTGGACTTTGCATCCCCCTGAGCTCGATTTTTGCAGGCTTACCATCTGTGCGTCATTACTTGCAGAGCACGATGCGCGACCGCGTGAAGACCGCGTCGGCAGGGCTCGCAGGGGTAAGCGATATCTGCAGGGGCACACTACGGACTAGTCACGTCAGCATCGGGCGACGTGGAGTTCATGCCCCTCCATTGACCCGACTACGGCAACCTTCGGCCCGCGAACTGGCAGCGCTTACGTGAAGTCGACTTGCCTCCAGCTTTCCGTCGCAAAAAGCGCAAAAAGCGGCGATCGAAACAAACACCAGACGGAACGCGCCGTGATTGCCAAGACGCTGTGCCCTGACGTCGCATTGGCCCTACAATCCCGGCCTGTGCGAAATCTGCCCAGTGTCCTCCGTTCGTCGTCGGACGCAAGGTCATTGTGCGGCTCCTCCCGACGCACTTCTATGACCAATGCGACGAAATACCACAGGATTGAGCGCCGAAATGCTACGAGATTCCGCGCGGGCGCAGCAGCGAATCGACACGGCTCTACCGCCTGGTCCGCCCAACTGATGTCTTGAGAAGTTGAGATGAAAGGACGAAACAATGACACCGTGCTACCAGCCACATCCTCGTGCAACTGGGAGGCAGAAATTGAACCCGATTGTGCCCCTCTGTACGATGTACGATGGAACAATTCGACTCCACGCTCGAGCCTGCTGAAGCTCGAGTTTGTCATGTTTGCCGTGTCCGCCTGGGCTGACGGTTACGCCAAGTCCAAGGATCGATCGGCACCATGTTCCTCCACCCAAGCCTGTTGATGGCCGACCGCTGCCGCTGCAACCGCCATGCGCCCCGGAAGCTGACAGGATGACAGACGTCTGCGCCCCTGGACAGGGGTCGCAGTCTGTTACTGTGCGACCGAAGTTCAGATTTCGACGGCCACGATTATCCAACCTCGTTTGCCCACTTCTGTCAAGGGATTCCCGAACTCACCGCTTCCGGTATGCCATAACAGTAACCACATAACCCCTAAGCAGAATGGGCCTGGCGGCCCCGATTCTGAGGTCGACCTCCTCGCTTTTCCGACTTCTTCGACACGGGAGAATATCGCGCCGAGCTGCCTTTCGACTCAAGATCGTCCTCGTCATTGCCGTTGCCTGCTTCCTCGAAACAGTGTTCCACGTCCGCTCACACGCTATCCCTCGCCCGTCGCACGACCTCGACGCCCCGTTTTCCACACAATGTCAAGACCCAGTCCGCGCCGCTGCCGCGAATCCCCGAGAGAATGCGACATTCGTTATGCTCGCTCGGAACAACGAGGTCCAACAAGCGCTACAGGCGATTGAGAATATCGAGCGCCAGTTCAACCAGTGGTTTCACTACCCCGTGTTGTTCCTCAATAACGAAGAGTGGGATCCGGGATTTGTGCGGGTGCTGAACGCATCGGTCAGCGGTCAGGCGACGTTCGAGGTTCTCTCGGAGGAGGAGTGGATGTTCCCCCCGGGGACCAACGTCAAAGATGCCCGCGCAAAGATAAAGATGCAGGGCGACAAAGGAATATACAATGGGGGAAAGGAGTCGTACCACCACATGTGCCGGTTTTATTCGGGGTAAGTCAAGAGAACAAACACTCAGAGAGCTGGGATCGGCCATTGACTTCACCTAGGAACTTTTACGGTCTGGAAGCGCTCAAGAGGTACAGGTGGTACTGGCGGTTGGAACCCGGCATCGAGTACACCTGCGCCATAACATACGACCCGTTTGTCGAGATGGTGCGCCGGGACAAGGTGTACGGCTTTGTTGTTGCTTTGTGGGAGGTACCCGAGACGTGTCCCGGTCTGTTCCGTGCTGTGGATGAGTTCAGGGCCGCCAAGAAGCTCCCAGAGACACCCATGTGGCGCGCAATGATCGATCCGTCGTGGGCGCCATGGCCGATTCGACGCCTAAGGGGCTGGCTCGGTGGGGAGCACCGCAACCGAAACGGCGACACCTGGAACCTCTGCCACTACTGGAGCAACTTTGAGGTTGCCGACATGGACTTCTTCCGCGGCGATGCATACCAGGAGCTGTTTCAGCATCTGGATCGCTCGGGCGGCTTCTACGATGAACGGGTAAGCATTCCAAGCAGGAAGCAAGACTATGGCTGACCTAGCGAACAGTGGGGTGACGCATCAGTTCATGCATTAGCCGTCCATATGCTCCTGGGCCCCGACCAGGTTCACCATTTCGCAGACATCGGCTACTACCACGAGCCATTCTTCCAATGCCCCGGCAATGCGCCAGGCGGACAGCTGTTAGACCTTGCGGCACTAGGAGACAACTCGAGATCCTCTCCAGAGTCCGAAGGGGCTATTGGATGTCGTTGTCAGTGTCCCGATGAGCGCCGGCGAAACAACCGGGGCATCTGTCTGAACACGATGCAGTCTCCAGGCGCATTTCACCGACCGAGTTTCGTTCAGAAGTGGCGTGGCCAGTACCCGTACACCATCAACATGCCAACAGCACGACCCGCACCTGGTTGAAGGCGTGGCAATGAGGTTCAGCAGCTCGCAACATGAACATATCGCGCAATGCTCACGCACGACATCCCTGCGAATCTTCACATACAGCCTGCCAACAAGTTCGGCCGATGCGAGAGCATACCTAGGGGCCTCAATTCTCGATGCAACAGGTGTTCCCCACCCCCGCATGGTTGAGCTGTGAAGTGTAACGGTAGGCCTTCGGCAACCCGGCGGCTCCTTGAACTCGAGCATCGAGCCAAGCTTAAGATGGGCGAGGATGTGGGCGTCTGTAAAGCACGCGCCACATCCATGGGGAGTAAATATAGCGCCAATCATGATAGATAAAAGAATGAAGCTTTCCGATCATCAGCCACACCCACTCCACCTGATCAGGCCTGCCCTCGTACATTTCTTCGGATCTCACACTTGCGAGGGCTGAATTATCTCCGAGCCGCCCACTAGGGAGCGTGAGGTTGAAATGTGGATGTCATTTTCGAACTCAAACGCCTCCCGGAGGAGTGTCGGGTTCGAAGTCAACTTTATATCGAACATTCAACAGAACAACTGCCTATTTGGGTGACTCAATGCCAGTTTTCTACAACGATGGTGTTACAAAAGAGATTCCTTGCCTTTCTCATCAATTCCAACACCGTTCCATCTTACTTTCAAGCACCAGCGTCTCACCTACCCAACATCTCACCCCGCCCGTCAACATCGACAAATGTACATCATGACTCGCACCTCGCCACCAACCGTTATGGGCAGGCCCGACCCAACATCTCCGGGGAGTAGGGCAGACGCGGGCCTTTCCACAAAGCTCGCGCACCTGTCGCTCGAGGTAGACATCAATATAGGCGTCCCGTATGAACTCGAACTCGAGGTCGGGGCCGATGTCGAGCACATCAAAATCGACATGATGAATACCGACCAGGCAACACCCGATGCCGAGGTTGACATGGCAGATCTAGGCGCTATCGACGACGTCACCCCAGACTTGTCTGCTGCCCCTGATGATATCATGGATATTCTGCGGGACGTTAGAAAAGGTTGGCCTAGGAACGCCACACTGGGGCCGATTGAGGAAGACGAAGAGGAGGGGGAGCTAGACCATGATGACTTGGTCATGGGCCTCCCCGAGGATTTTATTCTTCCTGCGTGGGTCATGCGTCTGAAGAATGCCGAGCGTAGACTTCCCCGGATCATGGGGGGGCCGGTGTCGATAATGAGACCGCATACGGGTTGCTTTCGCGTCGACAAACACTACAGGCGGCGCAACCAACGCCCGTGCAACCAACGCCCGTGCAACCAACGCCCGAGACGTAACTCTGTGCGAGCGGGCCGGGAATTTGCTTACCGGGCTGGGGTTGGCGAGTGAGTTGGTTGCCGGGCTGGAGCTGGCAGGCCTATATCGCGGTATGGATACGATGCCAGAGGAGAATCAGCTATAATAAATGTTTGGTTTTGCTTGCTATCTTGTTGGTAGGGACCAAAATGGTCCCCGGATATCTATCGTGGATGCCAATGCAACAGGATGAAAATCATAAAGCAATCAACATTATGAATATCCCTGCAAGGAGTATTCTCAACATATGCCATTCTTTGGCCCCTCGGTCAATGCCTCAATCAGCGCACATCTAACAATACATGTAATACAATGACCCCATTTGTGGCCCTCACTTGAATTCGACATGCTTGGTGCAGCACCTAATTCCCGCTATACCTCGCAGCAAGCACCGTATTCATGGCAAGCAGGCGCGTCATCAGGTCGTTCTGTCGTTCAAGCAGGTGCCGTTGGGCCTCGAGCAGCGCCGGCGTGGCCATCTGGGAATATATATCCTCCCATCCCGTGTTCCAGGCATCAGGAGATGAGCCGGAAACGGTGGGCGCAGCTGTTGCTTGGACGAGAGGAGCAACAGGAGGGGCAACAGGACGGGCAGCCGGCTTTCGAACAGGCCCAGCCACTGCGGGAATAGGTTCACAGGTCGCAACAGGTGCTGTCTCTGGCTGGGGCGCCGCTGGCGCCGGCGTGTTTGGTAACGAAAGGGACGTATTTCCGGGAGCACGTTGTTTCTTGACACGCTGTTTTCGAAAGCGGCCACTGACGTCGCGGATGGTGCAGTGACACCCGCTGCGGTTGTACCAGCACGAGGCGCAAGACCCTGATGTGTACCTCATGATGTCCTCGTCGAGCATGATGACGCACACGCCGCTGTACTTGCCGCGCTTCTGGCACTTCTCACAGCTCTGTTCTGCGGGGAGGGCTTCTCCCGTGGCCTGCATCAAGTAAGAGGGGACGTTCTGTGGCTTCCGGGCGTGGAACTTCAAGTTGGTTTGGGGCACCCGCTTCACCGGCCGGTCGGCGAGAACCCTGTACAGAAACGACCGCTGAGTAACTTGGTCAACTTGCATGTTGGGGTACGTCTGGCGGAAGAGTTGGATGGCCGCTGCGGGGGTTAGCAAGAATGCGGTGTGTGGTAAGAGGGGAGCTCACTTAGTTGGAGCGATGGATGAATCTGCGGGCGAAGTCGTCGCTGGGCGAATGACGGGTGCACCTGGGCTTGCTGTTGGACGAATGACGGATGTACGGGAGCACCTTGTTGCTGGGCGAAGGATGGATGTAGTTGCACGCCCTGCTGTTGGACAGGTTGCAGGGCCAGGTCGATGCTGGTGTCATGGTCATCATCTTGGTCGTCATCCGAGCTTTCATCCTCATCCGCGTCCGCATCATCGTCTGCGGTTGACCATGTGTCTGATGGAGAGGATGGGAATGTCTGTCTCGGAATCTTGGCTAGTCGTTCGGGGCTGTCATCGTGCTCGAGCTTGTGCTTTGTGCCGTTGCTGATCGGTCCCGGGACATATGGTGCTGCTTGTGCCGTTGGAGCGAAGAAGTTGCTGTTGTAATCAGTTGGGCGGGACGGGCCAGCTTCGATTTCGGAATTTGAGTCTGTAGAATCCGAGTCGCTGTCTTGACTTGAGTACTCCGGCTCTGGCGAATCGAGACGCGGCATCTTGATTCCGGCTGTGGTGTGGGGCCGTGGACCCCTTGCCTGGATTTGGGCCGCGGATCTGGCCTGAAGGTTTTGGCTGCCGCTTTCTGGCTCCCTTTGGCCGGCGTGAACTAGGTTCACCACCTCAGAACTAGCCTAAAAAGAGAACTTATTGTCACAAGAAAACAGTTCAATTAAATACGGCACAATGCGGCCGGGCTTGCCAGCAGGGTAGTAATCTCTTTATTGGCTCAAGTGTTGCGGAAGGAATGGCTGGACGTTGTGGCTCAAATTTGAGCCCTCGAAGCCACCGCGGCCCTGCAGTCACGTGCGCCGGCTACGCACGGTCGAATTCGCTCCTTTGTTGCAATCACAATCGTCATTCGATATCGTTTTGACAAGACTTGTCAAACATTTGCCAACCCTCCATCAAGTTCTGCTCAGCGGTAACTGCAACGTCCGCCTAATTGACGATGAGCCGCGACCTACAGACCCCAACCCCAACGTCTCTACTGTTTGACATGAGGTCAAGCTCAATCTCGTCAGGAGTCCACTGTCGTCAAACGGGCTCAGCGCGTCACCTTCAGAACACTTGAGCCGATACAGCTGCTCACCATCTCACAACGGAACACGAGAGAGCATGCCGCAACTTCTTGATTCTTATTTTCATACGCCTATTAGTTGGTGTCCCCGTCGCCATTGCGCAGCCCTGGACGGCAGCTTGGTATTTTCAGTCCGGTCAGAGGGTAGAAGCCTAAGAAGCCTGGTCACACCTTCCCCGTCACCGATCGGCCGGCTCCGAGTCGAGCCGCGTCGCCGTCAGCTATCCAACGCTGCGCGTAGAACAGGAAACAAAAGGTAAGTGAACAATGCTGGGTAATAGAATTATACTCTGACAATTAAGAAACTGGGTAGCAGTGATATTAGACAAGAGCGGATGAATCAGTCCCCGAAGCCCCTTGGAAGGCATTCATCCCTTACGAGCCTCCACCCTCCCTCCTCTCGCCAAGGAAAACTCATTCAGGTTTCTTTGGGTCAACGTAGTACACCGAAATCGTATTCGCGAATCCGGCAATGAAGTCAGCAAAGTCGGCCACGTCCTCGCCGTTTTCGGTGATCATCTTGGCCGTACCGACCGTGTTCAGGTTGTACACGTTGATGGTGCTGTCCTCAACGCTGAAGATGCGCTGTTGACACTTGTCCTTGCCCGTGACGCCCGCGGCACAACTATTGTTGTAGTTGATGAAGAAGCTGTACAGCCCAGCGCCGTACACCAGGATACTGTCGCTCCCCACCACCCGCAGACCCCACCCGGACTCGCCCGTCTCGAACACCGGGTCGTCGTACTTGGCCAGCGGGGCAAACGGAATCGTGGCGTCGGGGTTCGGCTGGTAGTACGCCGACTCGGTCTGGATCTGGCCCATCACGACGTCCTTGGTGTTGGAGAGCTGGTACTGGTAGAGCTGGTGGTGCTCCACGCCCGTGCCATACAGCCAGACGCCGCCCTTCTCGCTCTCGATCAGCATACCGCGCCCGGCAAAGACGGTGATTTGCTTGTTGTCAGCACCGATCTCGATGTCGTGGTCCGCCACCCACACCCAGCAGTTCTCCATCAGCAGGCCCGACGATCCCTTGGTGATGTGCACGCTCAGGAAGCCAGAAATGCACTGCGCAGGCAGATTCTCCCTGGTGATGGGCGTATCGGGAGTCTTGGCGCACTCCTTCAGCTGCAGATCGGACCCGGCGAAGCCACCAATGCGCACATGCACATCCCACAGGCCGGTGGGCTTGGAGAAGGGCGAGGCGAGGTTGTACTCGATCAGGATGGCGCCCGCCTGCGCACCCTTAGTCGAGACGATAGTGTTGGACCACTCGACGGATCCGGTCGCGCCCGGTGCGCCGATCTGCACGACGGGCTTGGGGTTCGCTTCGTCGGCGAAGAACGCACCCGACGACAGGATGATGGGGAAGGCCTCACCGGTGATGCGCGAGCCGGCGGGGATCTTGATGGTGCTCGTCACACGGTAGTAGCCCGCATCGAGGAAGACGATCTTGCCGGCTATGGCAGCCGCGGCGATGAGCGTGTTGAGCGCTTTGGTGTCGTCGGCTACGCCGTCACCCTTGACGCCGGCCTGTCTTGCGCTGAGGAAGGAGGAGGCTGGGTACTCAGCATACGACGGCTTGGAGCGCACGTAGTAGTCAGCACCGGCGACGAGGGAGGCTGGGCGGCCTGCCGGAGCGAACTCTTCTGTCTTGAAGAAGCTGCGGCCCCAACCCTTGATGGTCTTCGCCCCGCTCGATCCCGGCAGGACGGTGCCAGACGGCCCGTTCACAGCAGCCGGGACATTGAACAGCTTGACGTTCTCCAGGATGATATTGTTTGATGCTTTGGGCGCGCTGGTCTGGCTATCGCCAAAAACAACGCCGACTGGTGTGTTGCTGATCTCGCTGTCATAGATGACGACTGCTCCGACCTTGAGCTCGCCCTCGTCGACGGTCGTGAAGTCGAAGCCCACCTGGCACTTGTCGATGTGAACACCCTGGTACGTCCACCCCCACGACCATATCTGCTTGACAGCCGTGTGCGCATTGCGGATCGTCAGGTTGCGCATTGTGAACTGCTGGTTGCCCACCGCCAGGGCCTCTGCTCCGCCCTCAAAGACAAGATCGCCCACATATCCGCCCGAGCCCTCCTCGATGAACAGTCCCTGGTGCTTGTTGCCGGACGCCTGCGAGAGCTTGAAGACGATGTTCGTGAGCGACGTGGCCTGCGAGCTGGGCCAGTGGATAGCCGAGACGAGGAGGTTTTTATTGACGGACGTCAGATCGAACACGAGATTGGACACCTGCCGGAAGAACACGTTGGTCGAACCCCACGCTAGTCCCTGCGCGCCGTATGGGTTCGAGTCGAAGACCCAGCGGGCACTGAAGTCGGCGGAGGCCTTGATCACCGGCAGGCACGAGGGGTTGCCGATGATCTGAGTGTAGTAGTAGTCGATGATGGGCTTCGAGATGAGATACGTGCCCGGCGGAAGATACACGAGCGCCGGGGTAGTGGTGCTGCCGGTGCAGCCGGGGCCGCAACGGCCGCCGTCGCTGATGGCCTTGTTGATTGCGTCGGTGTCATCCGTCTTGCCGTCGCCCTTGGCACCGTAGTCCTTGACGTTGCGGAATACCTTGTATCCGCTGGCGGCGAAGGGCGCGAGGCCCTGGTGCTTGACGTTGTCGAGCCAGTAGTCGTTACAACTCGGCGGGGTGGGTTTGGGGGTGGGCGAGCTGACAACTGAAGAGCTGACAACTGAAGAGCTGGCAGCAGACGAACCGGTGACCGATGAGCCAGCGGTAGACGACCACGACCCGGTAGTGGACGATCCAGTAACGGACGAGCCAGCAGCCGAGGAGCCGGTGACCGATGAGCCGCCAAACGACCAAGATCCCGTAGCGGACGAACCGGTCGCGGACGAGCCGGTAGCAGACGAGCCGGGAGGTGTAGAAGTCACGGTCACGCTGGTCCAGGACTTGGTGCCCCCGTTTGGCCATGATGCGGTGCTGTTGCTGCCAGGCCCGGGCTTGAGGGTGACGGTGGCCGTCTTGGTCCTGGTCCGGGGACCATCTGTATCGCTAGCATGATCGCCAGTAGTGCACGGCGGCGGCGGTGGCAACGGGGTCGGACAGGTGGTGACGGTGCTCTCCACCACGACGGTGGTCAACCTCGGCGGACTGGTGACATTAGCGGCGGCGCCCGAGACCACGGCCGAGACAGTAATGAACGACTGGAAAAAAGAGTGACTACGCATCTTGGACGCGTTGGAACGAATGACTACGATACGATGATACTTCCGCTTTACAACGGAATCCCCTATCGCTCGCGGGGAGGGAAGATCCCCCTCCTCGGATCGGGGATCTGCACGGTCTTATGAGGCTCCGACGTCAGTCCAAGCCCTCGGCCCATCTTCCCGTTCCCACGTCCCGGCCACACTGCTGGATCAGCCAGCAGGGCCCTCGTTGGTCCCGTGCTGACTGTGATTGGCGGCAGGGTCCTGACGGCCTCGCCCTCGGCCGTGTGCCTGCGACTCGAGCATGGCAAGGTGACATCTCTCCGCAGGGTGTGCTCTGCGAGTCCGTGATGCCCCTGCGCTCAGCACGACATCGTATCCCCGTGGAGCCCCTCGGTGCTTTTTCCAGGGGTAACAAACCCCCCATTCGCCCGCGTCATCGTGGCGCCCTGCGCCGTCTAAGCCCAAAGGGGTAGCGCTGAGGGCGGATCGAAATTAAACGTTGCAGGGGCCATTCGGCGCCAATCCCCAGATTGCTTCTTTAAAGCGGGAGACACCCCGAAACCACTCACGCCGCCGCCCAGCTGGGTGTGCGAGGCCGTGGCCCTTGCGCAGGTACCAACACCGCCCTCTCAGCCCTCCAATGCAGACGACGCCGCGGTTTGTGGACGCGGCTGAGGTCTGAATGATGTCTGAATTATCGATTCTCCTGGCGAGGAGGGCGGCAGTGGAAATTGTGCTTTTGAATTTAGCGGACAGGCTACCGCGCTGGGCATTCCATCCTCCGGGCCTAACCACCGCGGCAGACTCCAACCGAGGCCAGCCTCCGTCGCGCTAAAAAGCCGCTGGGGCCGGGATAAAACAAGAAAAGGAGGTTAAAAAAGGAAGCTCAAACGCGCTGCGGGAGCGAAACTAGCGCCCGCGCGGATTGGCTCCTTGGCTGCCTTGGCAGGAGACAGCCCCTATAATCCCGCCCTGACCACCACACAATGGACACAATGGAGAATTACCTTCACACACACTTTCGTCCCGAGGGTGTCGGGTTCCCTGGTCCTCGCACTGGGAACGAGACCGGGTAGGTGCGATACAAGGCTCGTATGTGTAACGAAGCCACAACGCGGGGAGCCCTGGCGTTGTTCCACATCGAAGCTCAGGAACCTTCTGCATGCACGCATCCATGGACGACCTGCGATCGCGATATCTTGCCCCTCTCGTGAGCCCCTTCCAGTTCATGAGCCCCTCCACGCCGTGCCGCATCACGAAAAGGCGCTGCGCAACGCCGGAGCATCATCTGCAGGGCACGCGGGGATCAGGGTACGACATCTCGCAGGCAACAACACCAACGAAATTTTGTTCTCTTCTTCCGACATGACTCCCATCTTGCACACCGGTCGTGACAAAACTCAATCTACGGGAGAAAGCTCTTGGATTCAGTCAATCTTGTTGGCTCTCTGCACCTCTTTTTAGACATCACGGCCTTTTAGCCTAAGCGCACGAGCAAACACTCGGTCCCGGGAGGGTGGTACAGCACTGTTGGTTTATGCTGCCCAAGACGACGGCCCCAGGCTCCAAATTGCCCGCATCGTAGCTGTGCGAGTATGTCGGAGTGTGCCTTGTGCGTGCAGCCATGATTTCGGGTAAAGTCACCGTCGCCGTCATCACACCGCGTCGTTTGGAGGTGGAACAATCTGCGGGGACGGGGACGACTCGAGGCCCCGAGTCAAGGTTGTGATACACGTCCAGGTTGTGAGATGCGAGCTGCTGGTGCAACGGGACAGCGCGTTTCAGAGTGCTACCACCGGTGGCGATACGTGACTGCAATAAACATCGGATTCTGCTCTGGGAATGCGAGATCTAGCGTACCGGTATTGATCGTCCTGTGTCTGCAACTGAATCAGGGTAAGCTGAGAATTGAGTCTACAGGCAACCTTGTAGCATGAGATTAGTCTCGTATTGGCCAGCTGGTTCTCTCCTACGGGTCGGTTCGTATCAACCTTTTGGGGGAAATATTACTCCGTATTACAGCAAAACCTAAGCACTAGACGCAAAAGCTAGCCACTAGACCCAGGTACCAGAATTCAATGCCGTATTCAATGGAGAGAACGTCGGCGGTTACATGCAAATTTGAGTAGGTCATGAGTCACCAATGCCAGGAGCGACATGAACTTGAAGAGTCTATTCACTTCCCAGTTTAGCTCGCCTCGTACTCATACACCCACAATAATCTACAAACTAAAATAAGAATGCTTGGCTGTAGCTTTGTCCTTTTGTAATAACCATCATAATGCTTTGTCCATGCGCTTCGTATACCAAAGAAACCCTAAAATGTCGGAGCAACCCTGACAGGAGGCCTATCGCTCCCCAGCCGAAGGGTCCTCAAAGAAGTCGTCGACGTCCTCGTCGACTGTAAGTGTTGCGACGGCACGGCAATGGGCAAGGGAATAGACAAAATGCTCATCGACCGCCCGCCGCGCATCCTATCGCCCGCCGCCGACATAGCCGGCGACGGCGGGACGGAGCTGCCCCTCGAGCGGACGTTGAGCTTGCCCATCATGGCGCCCAGAGCCGTCGTTGCATCGAGGGGCGGTGTGGGAGGGGAGTGTGTCCGGTGGGAATCCATCCTTGGCGATGTAGTGGTCCCCGACCTCCCTCTCGTGTGCAGGGTCCTCCCGTTATGGGCCGCCATCAGTCGCTCGAGGGACGTGGCCCGCGGGAGGGCGCCTGGCGGTGAGGTTATGCCCTTCAAGGACGGCGATGCGTTGGAGCCGTCGCTGGAGGGCGGTGTGGGGGGTCTGCGGAATGCGAGGCCCTCTTGCTGTTCCACCGCCGCCTGCAGCTGCTCGAACGTCAGGGGGACTGGCGGCATCTTGCTCAACCGCCGGATCGCCCGCATGTTCGTGTCAATAAAATTCGACATGGCCCGCATCGCGCTGTTGTTCTCGTGCGTGGCCATCGCGTTAGTCTCGACCGGGGGCGTGCTAGCCCTGGCCAGATGCATGGCGTTGAGTGTCTGCGGAGCGGGACTGAGTTTGGGCGCGCTCCGGATGCTCGCCTGGATACGGTTTACGACCTTGTCAAAATCGACGCTCGTTCCGCGGTTGTGCGCCGAAACGTAGGCGGGAGCCGCCCCAAGCACCGTCTCCTGAGTGAGGATGAAGAAAGAGCCGTCCCGGATCCTACGTCGCACAAGATTCCACCGTGAGCGAGCTGGGTTGCGTTCCAGCTCGGGATGGTACACCTTGTGTTGCGCAAGCTTGGCGTAGAACACCTCCAGCCGCTTGGCCATCCGCTCGAGGGTTTGCATGAGGAACGTTGCCAGCACCGTCACCCGCTGGTTGTCGCTCTTTGCGTCCATCGCCATGACGCTGCCGAAGGCGTCCATGCCGTGGCACGCCTCCTCACGGATGTCTTCCAGCAGCTCGATATCTAGCTCGACGCTCTTGGCGGCGTAGCTGAAGATACCGCGCTCCGCAAATCTGACATTGCTGCTGATGTCACAGACATACTGGCCCACAAGAGACACCTCCCGTGACGTCGTGACTGCGTCCGGCGATATCTTGGCGCGCGAAATAATGCCGAGGACGTCAGGCAAGCGCATTCTCGTCCCAACAGCAGAGGCGTCCGCGAGCGTGAACGACAGCTTGAGCACAAGCTCTTGCAGCTTGGGCCCGAATAGCGCCGAGAATCCGCCCTGGAGCAGACGCGACTGATAATCGTAGAACATGCGGACGCCGAGCCCAATGTTGACCAGGTTCTCGCGCGACCACACGTTCTCAGAACCGCGCAAGAATTTTTCGCTGGTCCCGTCGTCGCTTGCGCCCATGATCTCGTACATCTCGAACTGGTGTGCGACGAGAGTTTCGACTGTGGTGCGGAGATACGCCGACCACAGATCGTAGAGGTCGCTGAGCTCTGGGCAGGCATGAAAGTCTGGCTTTGGCGTCAACTGGCCTACAAAGTACTTGGTCAAGAGACTGCTGACCTCCGGGTTGTTGGTGTGCGCAAGATTGTCGAACGATTTGGAGCAGTCGACACCAGCGTTGGACTTGATGATGAATGTGCCGCCGGGGTGCATCGGGCAGAAGTCTGTCACGTCATAGACGCTTCCATGCACACCGATCCACATGCGACTGTCCGGGCGATGGCCTGTATGGCGAGCGAGCTGCGAGAGAGGAATCGTAGGGAGGTTGCATGGCAGCGGTTTCGGCGTCATGAATACATCCAGCATGAACCGCCGCTCGGCAAAGGCCCTGTTGATGATCATCTCAGACGTCTCCATGGTTGCGCTACAGTAGTTGTAAATCGCCTTGCGAATTCCGTTCATGACCGAGTCAAATACGGCCACGGAACCGCAGACGTAGAGGTAGCCGCCAAGACCGCCCTGTTTCTTCGACATGACCAGCTCAGAGATGGCGGCGCCTTGCTCAACAATCAAAGCATCGATGTAACGGGGCGGCATCTGCTTCTCGACCAGGTCGTGGGATCTTCTGTCGTAGACGAGACCTCTGGAGTCACGCGAAAAGGCGAGATGGACCTCCATGAGACCCGCGTCGACGTAGTCCCTCAGCTCCTCCTCGTAGCAGAACTTCTCTCGTGACTGCACGCCGAGGTACAAGATGTCTCTCCCAGCGGCATTGTTGCGCGATGCGAGTCGGGCCTGCCAGAAACTTCGGAAGGGGGCAATACCGCTGCCTCCTGCAAAGTATGCGCACGGAGCCGCACGTTCGATAGGAAGCTGGAAGTTGAGTGGCCTCGAGACCCCGATGAGGATGTCCTCTTCAGACTCGATGGTGTCGTCGGGAGAAGAGAGGAATGGGTTTAGGAACCCGCTTCCAACGCCTGCGCACGTAATATCTTCGCCCCCAGAGAACGTTGAGCAGAGCTTGTACTCGGCACGCGAGATGGTCAGATCAACGGTTGAAGGAAGCAGTTCCTGCGAGTGGTTGGAAATCGAATACGTTCTTGGGATTTCCACAGGGATCAGATCTGTAAGCCAAGAGAAGTCGCTGGCCAAGTCAAATGCTTTGTCCCAGATATGCGGGTTGGTGTCCGCCACGGCGCCCTGGAGCAGATCTCCAAGCGTGCCCCTGATGGGCCACTCCTCAGTCGCCAGAACTTTGATAACCGTACTTGACGATGCCCGGAGGAGGTCGTGGATTTTCAGCGCAAGGTCCTTGGTGATTGGTGCGAGGTGACCGCGTCTGAGGATGTCTTTGACCGTCAAGTGAGGGGTGGTAGTCAGATGGGACACCGAGCCAAGATGCTGTGCAAAGCGCTGCCATTTTGCGTTCAGCGATACACGGTAGTCGAGGTAGTCGCCCAAGCCCAGGGCAGCAGCCACCTTGGCGCACTCAGCCCAGGTGTTCAGCGGCATGACGGCAAGCCGGTCACCCGGTTGGAAGGTGACGCCGGTGTTTTGGAGGTCGAGGGTCACCATAGCGATCGACCTATTAGGGTCTGTGTCCACGAATGAACGGCTGAGGACGCGGGATCGGTATCGGCACTCCTCGAATGTTCCACGCATCTCGTTGGGCTCGACGGTGATGTCGCCGCGGAAAGGCTCCAGGCGTTCCTTCATCGCCTCCGAGAACTGTCTGTGTGTCTCTTCCCACGGCTTGCCTTCAGGGTCGGTGTTCCCGGACAAGCCGTTGGTCTCAGTCCGGCCTGTTTTGCTGGCAATCTCAAGGATACCAAAGACCTTGTACCGATGCGTGCCCATAAACCCGCGCTCTCCGGTGTAGGCCTCAACGATACCGTCCATGACGCCCATCAGCCGAGGGTCGCCGGACCTCTGGACAAACTCTGGGATGGAGTAATGGTAGTCGATAGAGGCGATGAATGCTCTCAGATTCGAAGGGAGCCATGCTCGAAGGTGAAGGCCCTCCTTTCCAAGAAATGAGTCGTACTTCTTGCGGCCGAGGAACGCATCCATGACGAGGAATGGCGGGAATTGCAGACCCGAAGACGCAGGGCATCGCTTGCTCAGCGGGGCCGAGAACTTGCCCCAGCGAACCCATTGGTGACCCGGGACGTAGTTCTCTCCTGAGTTGGGGTTCGTATTGATGGAGTGGAAGGCGTTGGGCATGCGCTCGAGAATCTCCTTCAGACGGATCATCTCCCGGAGGAGGCCCTCGATGTTTCGGTTCATGACGTGCTCCTGGCAGCTAGCGATGGCATCGGGTCCGTGCTGAAACGAGGCTTGTGTCTGTTAGTATGAAAATTCGGAGTGAGGACGGGTAGGATTCCAGACAGCTTACCTGAAGTATCAGCGCAGCCCTTCTGGAAGGCCATCTCGGTTCTTTCGCCAAATACCGGCCATCGCATCTCCATGTTGTCAAACCTCCCCACGTATGGGTAGGTCGAGGTGGGGTCCTTGATCTTCATGTTGAAAGAGGACTGATCAAAGAAGGTGAGGTGGGGGATAGATCTGCCGAGCCGACGAGAGACCTGCCAATAGGGAAGAGCGATGCTCCGGGGGATGCCGATGAGCTCCTCGCCGAGGTCGTCGCCCATCTCGCAGTTGGGCTTGTACTTCTTGGGGTTTATCGTGACGCCCTCGTTGCCGTCGTTCTTATCCTCGTAGCGGTAGATGGAACAAAGCATCCCTAGAGCCACGACCGCCGCCCACAGTGCCCTGTCGGGAATCACATCCTCCGTTCCTCCCACAAGGGGCAGGGCGACCACCGACTCTCGTACCCGACCCCTGGCAACACAACCCGGCATCCGCTCGCACAAGTCAGACCAAACCCTTCCTGGAGAGTTCGCAAGGGCGCCGGGGGATTCGTTGTAGTCGGGAGGGCAAAAGCCGTGCTCGACGCTGAGATAGCCATCCTTCCATCCGGTTGCGGCGCCGATCTCCTCTGCTCTGATCATGACTTGCCTGGCAGGTGCGCCGAGAGCGACGGCGAGAAGGTCATGGTCGGCGACGTTCAGTGTGTCGATGTTCTTCATCTTGCTGATCTCCTGGACGGACGGGATGTTGGTGTACAGGATATCGTTGATGGACTTTCGTTCCCTCATGCGCAACCACTCCTCGGCATCAACGCCTCTGGGGATCTGTCTCGTGTGAGCAACGTAGAAAGTATACCCAAAGTGGATACGTATGCCGCGGAGACTTACATCAAAGGCAGCGTGAATATCTCCCGGCTGGCAGTACCCCGAAAACGAACAACCGCGCGGTCCTACACGGCTGCTTGAGCGACTCCTCCCAGCCACCGACCCGGCTGGGCATTGTGCGCCGGCCTTTCCGGACACAGGACAGGACATAACAGACATGGTAAAATTAGGGTACCAGAACGGACTGAAAGGAAAGAAGGGTGGTGTCAACACCAAACAAACAAGCCACCAGGGCCAAGAACGAAGCGAATAGCGATGGCAGGCAAGATGCAGCGTGGAAAGTGGTAGCCGTCTCGAGAAGAGGATGGAACGGAACATGAGATGGGAGGGGATATATCAGTCGCCCCCCAGCCAAGGCGCCGGGAGATGTCCGTGACGGTCCCAAGCCAGCGCGTGGATTGACAAAGCAGTGGCGATCACTGCGCGCCGGGGGGTTGCTAGCTTGAGTCTCCTAAATTTAGGTAGGGAGGTCACCGAGCAAGGGTTGGGGTGTCTGGGCCCAGGCGAGCAGCCTCTCTCCTGGCAGGGGACAGGCCACGGCCGCCACGACGCTGAAGGTTTAGGGTTTAAGCTTGCTCTCCTCGCGCGGGTGCAGCCGGGCTTGGTGGGTGCTCGCATGCTGTTGTTTCTGAAACTGCCATCATACTAGCGGCTGGCACAAGCTGGGAAAGCTGGTAGGTTGGTGGTGGGACGAGTCTTCAACGTCTGCTTGCCACCGTTTCATCCCGTGGTCTTGTGGCGGGGAAACTGATTTTCGGGCATTTTTGGACGAGTCGTCGTTCGACAGCTGACGCAAATAGGGAAACGGCCAGGGCATGGTCCAGTGAGCCAGCTCAAGTTTGTGCGGCTGCAGATCTTAGGTAAAAAGGAGATCTACGTCCAATGGTAAACTGTCGATGTGCTCTCCGATGTTCATCTGCGTGGTGAAGGAGGTGAAGCAGAGCTGCAAGAGCTGCAAGGGTCAGGTCTCTCCTGACGCTAACGCCGCCAAGTGCCGCAGCTCAAACCCCACATCCCGCACACCCTGCCGCGCGTGAAAGGCGCCGGCGTCCAGCTCCAAAGCGCTGTTGTTTGGCGCAAAAACCTGGCATTTGGTCAGCGCCAACTGCCAACACAAATCAGACGAACGGTCCGAAAACGTACGCCCCGCTTCCGACCTCAAAGCACCGCGCGGCAATTCCAGACGGCGCCGGTGCAACCGCTGCAGGAGCTAGCAGATGGCCCGAAATCCGTGTCAAGCAGAGACACCCCCTTCAGCAGCGTCGGGGACAGTTTTTCTGCGATACAGGGAGACGGCGGACGCTGCGACGTGGCGGTCTTGCTGTTGAGCTGGGGGAACAGCCGATTGGCGGCTGCAGTTTGGCGGCGCCAGTAGAACCTGGTTTCAACAAATGTCCACAGCAGGGAGCCGCCCCCAGAATCCCAAACCGCCGCCAAGCCCGCCAAGGAGTGTCAAGATGCCTGTCAGCAGCCAGCTGGTCGGCCGAGTTCCCAGCTCGGGACGCATGGCGTCGGGAGGAATAGGGGACGGCCCCACTTCGTAATAGTTGACGAACCGAGACGCTTGTTTTCCGAGTTGACGCACAACCGTCCTGACAATGCGCCCTGCCTGGACGTGGCTGCAACCATCAACAACGTGTCATGACGTCTTGGCGTGTTGTTTCTGAGTGCCCCCATCACAAGTCTTCGGCCTATGGGTTTGACCGGAATATAGCCGAATCAGCGGTTTCTTGTGTTTCCTCTGTTTGACTTGTTTTCTTGGGGAGGTGCAGCTTGTTTGAGTTTTAGTCCCATTTCAGGAGAGTTGATGAGTTTTTTTAGCAGCTCAAGGTTATCAATTTCATCCGTGATGCAATTCGCAAGTGGGAAGAGCGGTGAGGCTTCAATGCGATCTGCTCTGGCAAGCGTCTTTCTCATTCAGGGTTGATTGCAAGACCAAGATTGGGTTCTTTAACAATGAACTTGCTCCATAACATGCACGCCGTGTCAACCTCGTCTTTGGGGGCTCGTGGGACTTGAGTTTGGGAGACAGCAAGCCCTGGCTGCCTAACAACCATGAGGTGTGTTAGGGAAACATGTCTTCAACAATCTGTTAGGGCGTGTGGCTCAGTTGGTAGAGCGTCCGCTTAGCATACCTGGAATTTCATTCCTACTGTATGCGGAAGGTCCTGGGTTCAATTCCCAGCTCGTCCACACCTTTTCTTTTGCTGGCTAGGTTCTTTTTTTGTTTTTCTGCACAGCCATCATCATCCGGAAACCACAACAGCCAAGGAACGTTCGTTGTCACAACACCATGTTGGTGCCAGTCACAGCTTCGATCGACCTGGGTTGCACTTCATTCAAGTGGTCACGTGCTGTCGCGTGTGCCAACACTTGCCACGTCCAGCCCCAACGCCCAGCGTTGCGTGTCTGGTTCCTCTTAATCTACGATCGGTACCTAGATACTTGAGAACGGTGATCCAATTCGCCCGTTTTCCTAGAGTTTTGGCTCAAAGTTTGGGTTAGATGCGTTACTGGTGGGATGGGGTTGGATATGCCCCACCTTGAACTTCCATCCGTTCTCCCCGCGCCAACTTCCTTTCAAAAGCAGCTGAACGCAACTGCTGCCTCATATTCTCCTTCGAGCGCACCCGGCTCATCGATGCCCCCGACAGCATCAACAACATCATCCAGCCAACCCATCGGCGCCTGCAGCTTTTTCTAGAAAGTGTCGCTCGTTTCGGGACAGGGGCAAGACGTGAGTCAGGTACCCCACCCAACAAATTGGGCTTAGCGCGCCACCTTTTTTTTTCACCCCTCCAAGCACGCGTCGCAACGCGTTTCGCATTGAAATCTTCGGCTTCGTCATCCTCACCTACCAATAGCGATACCAAGAGCGTGTCAGACCAGCGATCGCCAACGTCAAGATGAAATACGTTCTGGTATCGGGAGGTTAGTCGCATGCACCAATGCCGCGGTCGGGGCCCTCTGCACCGCCCGCAACGGTGACAAAAATTCGACGAGGGGCGTCACTGACATTGCGCCAGGCGTTATCTCCGGTGTTGGCAAGGGTATTATTGCCTCCAGCACTGGTCTGCTGCTCAAGACTACGGGTCTTACCGTCACGAGTATCAAGATGTGAGCATCGCCAAGGCATCGAGACTCGGGGCACAGCTAATGGCAACGCAGCGACCCATACCTTAATATCGATGCGGGGACTATGTCGCCGATCGAGTGAGTGCATTCCCGCCAGACACCACTGCTTGTGCTGACTGACCATGCAGGCACGGCGAGGTCTACGTAACAGATGATGGCGGAGAGGTAACTCCTTGTTCTTGGGGCATCGTTGCTAGCCGCTAACGCTTGGAAGATGGACCTCGACCTTGGCAACTACGAGCGGTATCTCCTGACCTCGCTGACCCGAGAGCACAACATCACAACCGGCAAGATCTACCAGTCCGTCATCGAGAGGGAACGCCGAGGAGACTACCTCGGAAAGACGGTCCAAGTGTAGGTGCATTGAATTTGTCTTTGAATCTTTTGCTGACTGGAATAGCGTGCCCCATATCACCAACGCCATCCAGGAGTGGATCGAGCGGGTCGCAAAGATTCCCGTTGATGAGTCTGGGAGGGAACCCGATGTCTGCGTCATCGAGCTGGGTAAGTCAAACACGGCAGTCTCCTCGTACCGCGTCTGACATGAAAAAGGTGGCACCGTGGGAGATATTGAGAGCGGCCCTTTCATTCACGCCGTCAGCCAACTTCAAAGACGAGTTGGTAAGGACAACTTCGCCCACATCTTCGTCTCCTACATCCCGATCGTCGGCGAGCAGAAGACGAAGCCCACACAGAGGGCGGTCGGTGACTCGCGGAGCGCTGGCCTTGACCCAGACCTGGTTCGTTTTCTTCTACCCGTCTACCGTTCGCTAGACTGACAGTTTTTCGTAGATCGCCTGCCGTTGCGAGCAGCCCCTGGAGGACCCCACCATCCAGAAGATCGCAAACATGTGCCAGGTCGAGAAGCAAAAGGTCATCGCCGTGCACAACGTTTCGTCAACATACCACGTGCCACTCCTCCTCTCCAAGCAGAAGATTGTCGAGACCCTCAGCAACCTTCTCCGTCTGCCCGAGATCGTTAGACCCGCCGAGCTCATCGAGAAGGGCACCGAGATGTGGAAAACCTGGACCAACCTGACCAAGGGCCAGGAGCACGCTCATGACACAGTGACGATTGCGCTGGTCGGCAAGTACACGTCTCTCCCCGACGCCTACACCAGCGTCACGAAGGCTCTTGAGCATTCCGCTATGTTCTGCCGCAAGAAGCTCGAGCTCGTTTGGGTAGATTCGGAGGACCTGGAGGACGAGATGAAGGGGAACTCGCCAGCCAAGTTCCACAAGGCATGGCACGCCGTTTGCACGGCCAATGCCATCCTCGTACCGGGTGGATTTGGGCTCCGCGGCACCGGAGGAATGATCAAGGCTATCAACTGGGCGCGCACCAACAAGATCCCCTACCTCGGAATCTGCCTTGGCATGCAGTTGGCGGTTATCGAGTACGCCTCCAATGTAGCCGGGATCGAGGATGCCGGCAGCGAGGAGCTAAACCCTGACGCCAAGAACCATGTGATCATCTACATGCCTGAGGTGAGCCGAACGCTGATATTCTGTTGCGGTACCTTTGCTGACAAGACTACAGGTGGACAAGACAAAGATGGGCGGAACAATGCGGCTGGGAAGGCACCCCTGCATCTTCCAGAAGGGCACCGAGTGGTCCAAGTTGAGGGCGCTGTACGGGGACGCGCCGCAGATCGAGGAGCGCCACAGACACAGATACGAGGTCAACCCGGCGATGATCGGCCAGTTGGAGAGCGCGGGGCTCACATTCGTGGGAAAGGACACCAAGGAGGAGCGCATGGAGATCATCGAGCTCCGCGATCACCCCTGGTTCGTTGGTGTGCAGGCACACCCCGAGTTCCTCAGCCGCGTTCTGTCGCCCAGCAAATTCTTCCTCGGGTTCTTCGCCGCGGCCGCGGGATGTCTCGAGGGCGTGACGGAGGCAGTGAACACCGGGCTTTCGGGCTTGTCAGCATAGATTCAGGAATATTTGATGCTTGGAGAAGCATAAATGGATGGCGATGGATGCATGGCTTGTGGAGGAGGCCTTTTTATAGCAGGATCATTCATAGACCGGGTTTCTCATGGCCTAATCGCAGAGTCGATACCCTTTTAGAATCGAGCATAGACGCCTTGCCAATGAACAAGGCCCATTTCTGTCTGTGCGATGCATTGGGGACATCCGTATGCAGTTTTGTCCAAGCAACCGACGCCTGAATCCGATTTTCAAACAAATCACACACGAAGGGTCAAGTCTGGCCCTCATTACATTGGAATAAGCCGTTGAAAATGCAGAAAGGGTCTCGAGAATGATGTATGGTATATGATACATGTTCTATAATTCGCAACTCAGAGTCACAATCGGCTCTCGGCCGGATCCTTTGTTCATCAAGGGTAATTCTCAGCCATCCTAGGGTCCTCAACCAATGCTACTCACGCTTCAGAATGGCTTTGATAAAGCGTCCTACCCTCCATCAAAAGCTGAGAGCTTCATTGCCCGGCCACGATCGTAAGAGAACTCTGCGGAGAAGCTCTCGGTCGAATTCACCGTGGCGAGTTCATCACTCATGTTCAGTTGAAGCCATCCAAGCTCAACGTCGAAGCTGCGAGACGTCATATGTCGTACAAAACCCAAACATGGTGCTTCGTATCAAGATTGGGCTGAGAGCTGGTGGCAACGGATTCCGTATGTTGTTTTCATACGGGACATGCCGACAGAAAACCGTGGTCTGATAGCACGAGAGTGAGCCAACTTACTAAGCGCATCAGGTCACCAACCAGCTTGGCTGACCCCAAACCTGAACCCCAACCTGCACTCGGCAACACCGCGGTCTGAGATGGCCCGAGAATGACTGGACCCGCGCGCGCCAGATGTTTACCCGAGTCTTTGCTGCGGTGGAGATTAATCCACCCAAACGGCTGTTCTTGTCCCACTTCGTTCTCTCCGATTCCGGTTGCAACCCGATGCTGGGCCGACTGCGAACCCGACCGCAAAGCGGTAGGAGCTACCCCGCCAACAAATTGCATCACCTCGCGCCAGGATATAAATTCATCACGTCCGCACTCCACCCACAACCACCCAAGCAAAACCGTCGCCAAGCTCCTGTTTCCACGCAGATGCGAACTCCAGCAAGCCAATTTCTCGCAACGATCAGCAGCCATTTGTCGCCCCAATTGCCCGATCCAAAACCCAAAATGAAGCTCCTCTACCCCACCTCGCTCAAGGTCGACACCTCGCTCATCGAGGGCTTCCCGACCGTCACTCTGCACCCCTACGACCCGCGCGCCGACACCATCCCCGAGGACCTCCTGGACGCTTCCATCCTCGTCACCTGGGTCAACTCGCCCGCCAATCTCCAGCACGCCAAGGCCTTCATGCCCAACCTCCGGTGGATCCAATCCCTCGCCGCCGGCCCCAATGACGTCCTCTCCGCCGGCTTCGACCCCTCTATCGTGACTGTGACCACCGGCTCAGGCCTTCACGACCGCACCGTCGCCGAGCACGCCCTCGCCCTCCTCCTCAACGCCGCCCGCCGCTTCTACGAGATGCGCGACTACCAAGTCCAGTCCAAATGGCCCTTCCACCTCGGCGGGCCCCAGCCCGACCGCCCCACAGACCGCTTCACCACCCTGCGCGACGCCAACGTGCTGATCTGGGGCTTCGGCAACATCGCCAAGACCCTCACGCCGCACCTGGTCGGCCTGGGCGCCACCGTCCGCGGCGTCGCGCGCCACCCCGGCGTGCGCAGCGGATGCGAGATCTACAGCGAGGAGAGCCTCCCTGAGCTGCTGCCCAAGACGGACGCGCTGGTGATGATTCTACCGGGATCGGATACGACGCGCCATGCGCTCAACAAGGAGCGATTGGCGCTGCTGCCCAAGCATGCGTGGGTTGTGAACGTCGGTCGGGGGACGTCAATCGACGAGGATGCGTTGGTTGAGGCGCTCGAGGCGGGGAGCATTGGTGGTGCGGCGCTGGATGTGTTCGAGGTGGAGCCGTTGCCGGAGGCGAGCAAGTTGTGGAAGGCGCCGAACTGTATTGTTTCGCCGCACGCTGCGGGCGGGAGACCGCAGGATTGCGAGCCGCTGATTGTGGAGAATTTGAGGAGGTTTGTGGCTGGACAGACGTTGAAGAATGTGATTAGCTGAGGGAGTTGAAGCGTATAGGATGGATTAGGGGTAGACAGTGGCTGTGGTTTGTGGTTGTTGTGGTTTTTTTTCCCTATAGAGTGGTGGTAGATGCAATGGTTACGATCTCTTTTCGATATTGAAAAGTTTATCCGACCTTCTGCGTGCTTATTCATTATGGAATTCACTACATCTTTGCATGCGAACCTTGGAGAAAGGTTGAGTAGTGACAAGTTCATCCACGGAAGTTCCCGAGACAGGTTCTTATCAGCAATAATCTAGGCGTCTCCAAGCCACTCGGTCTCTGGAGACACTCCGTAATACACGGATGGAATGCATACACGTAACACAAGATAAAGTAACCGGTAAGCCTTGCCCGCCATTTTGACATCCAACTGCCTTCGGACCCCGGGGCTTACCCGTGAAAGTGGGGCCAATCCTTTACGCGTATACAGATCGCGGGACAGACCGCACTGCGCCCCCTTGATTCAGGGCTTATCGTCCTCAATTTGCGCATTCGAGCCAACCACGTCCCGACTTTCGATACGCGTAAAGCGGCAGAGATGTGGGGCCCGATGTTGGACCCGTACGGCGCAGTTCTCTTAGGTACAGGCCCACGGCGCGTCAGCTTCAATGTGAGTGAAGAATCCTGGGACCCAGGCGGGCGAGGTATATATGGAGACTGACGGATGGTACTGCGGTCTTGCCCTCCCGTGTGCTTCTTCTTGTCATTGAGCGACTTTTGCTGTTGAATATTTTGGGCACGAATATCTTACGCCTAATTTTCGTCTTTCTCACTCGTTTTCTGGGCAATTTGGCAAGATGTCGGGTCAATCAGAACCTGTCAAGTTCAAATTTTATCGGTACGAACCGAGTATTGCGGCAAATGCCGTCTTCGTGGTCCTCTTCGCCATCACGGCGGCCGGTCACTCTTTTTTTCTGATCAAGAAGCGGACATGGTACTTCATTCCGTTCGTAATCGGATGTTTGTGTAAGTGACGCCCCCTTTCCTTTCATCCGTTGCATACCGGGAAGCCCGCTGACACGGCGATAAACAGTCGAGACGATCGGGTACATCGGGCGAATCATCTCTGCTAAAGAAGGACCGACTTACACGCTGTCCCCCTATATCATGCAAACGCTCTTGATTCTTCTCGCCCCGGCACTTTTCGCGGCGTCCATCTACATGGTCCTTGGGAGACTTATTCGGCTGCTGCGCGCTGAGCAGTACTCCCTTGTGAGAATCAACTGGCTCACCAAGGTGTTTGTGCTCGGTGATGTCTTGTCGTTCCTGGCCCAGTCAGCTGGTACTTCCCCCTCTCGGACGTTCATTGCAGAGCCCAACTGACGCCCTCTAGGTGGAGGACTCCTTGCCAGTGCAGATACGAAGAGCGCGCAGGACATGGGAAACAACGTCGTGTTGATCGGTCTCGGCATACAGGTCGTCTTCTTCGGCCTCTTCATCATCACGACCATCGTCTTCCACGTGCGAATTACGAAGCGGCCCACCACCCACTCCTATTCGGTTACAGTCCCATGGCGCATGCTGATCGTGGCCCTATACGTCTCGAGCATCTTGATCCTAGTCAGGTCTCTGTTTCGGATGGTTGAGTTCGGCATGGGCAACGACGGGCTGTTCCACAAACACGAAGCCTTCCTGTTCATCTTTGACGGAGCCCTGATGTTCTTGGCGTGCGCTGCGTTCCTCTGGTATCATCCCGGCCGCATCCTCGTGGGTTACAAGACGATAGGGGTTCGCTCGGACCTCGAGGGCAGCTCTGCTGGGTATCCAATGACTGCCCCTGGAACTGGGCAGACCAAGACGGAGCAGACCAAGACGGATAGCAGCGCCAATTCCCACCAGGACCGGAGATAGTAGTGGGTGACTCAGGGTGGATGCTGTGGCTTTGGCAGATTGGCGTTCGGATTAACGTTGGTTGCATCAGGGGAATGGATGAACTAGAACGGGCGCTGGATTATTTGCATTTGAAGATATTGGATGCTGCTGGGCATGACCTGGTACCTTAGATTACATTATTAATGACGCGAGATCGATTCTTACAATGCTTGGGACAGTGTTGGGTACCTACTGGAGACCTACACGTGCAACGCGTAAAGTCTCCTTCGGATGTTCCGAACGGCAGAGCGGTAAGAGAGTCCCGCCAATCCCCCCCTCAGAATCTGCCGACTACACCTCTCGAATCTCCATCGAATTTGCACCGCTCGTTGACAGGGCGATGACGGCTGGGAACATGGGTCAGGAGAACGAGGGGTCGCAACGGTGCGGGGCAAACCTTGTAAATTCTTTTCGTGCCTGGGCAACCATCTGCATGTACCCACAGAGGGACCCCGTTTTCTGGGGGCGGTGAGGATGGGCAGAATCTACGCCAGCAATCCGGCGATAGCTCAACGGTCGCCGGCGCGATATCAGCGGAGAAAAGGGTGCAGAGTCCAGGAAGCTTCAGAGTGAGAGTCCCTATGCGATAGGCCCGAACACCATAATTCCCAGCATTCCCCAACAAAACACCTCTTATCCTCGCCTGCTCGCCGTGGAAACAAAGAGAATGGAGGGTGCAAACGACCCCTCTCTGCCCCGCAGCATTGCCTTGCATGACTTATCGGGCTCATTTCGACCTTATCGCGGTTCCACACTAAAGTCTCAATTTTTTCGTCGGGGTCCTCGAACACATCTCTGCTGCAACAACAAAACCACAGCGCTCTGCCTTGGAGCAGGTGCTCTTCTTTTCTTCCCATTCACTTCACTCTTCTCCCACTCCTTTTCCTCCTTCTCTCTTGTGATACCCATATACCCACTTCTTCTTCACAGCTTTCCCGCCATTATGGATAAGCAAAAGTTGGCTGCGCTCCTCCAGGAGACGCAGATTCGTACGTGCCTCCCAGCTCTTTGTCCCGCCCGCGCTTACTGACAATGCCTTGTCTGCAGCCGACACACAAAATCTCAAGGCGGTCACCGCTGAACTTCAGAAGACCTACTACGCCCACCCGGAGTCCCTTTTCCTCCTCGTCGAGATCATTGCTGCGCATGACAACCTCGGCGTGCGGCAGCAAGCGGCCGTTCAGGCGGCCCGACTGGTGCCTAAGCACTGGGCAAAGGTGACGAAGGAGCAGAAGGCCGCTGTGCGCCAGCACCTGGTACAAACAACGATGCAGGAGCAGAACGCTGCCTGCCGCCACGCAGAGTCGCGCGTTATCGCCACGATTGCGACGATTGACCTGGAGGACGGCGAGTGGCCCGACCTGCTGCCAGCGCTCTTCAGCCTTGGCGGGAACAGCGACGTCGGCCAGCGTGAGGTCGGCTCCTACATCATCTTCAGTCTCCTCGAGGCCAACCCAACATGCTTCGGCGACCACATGACCGAGCTCCTCGAGCTCTTCAGCCACACCATCCAGGACCCCCAGAGCGCCGACGTCCGCATCAACACCATGATGTCGGTCGGCGCCATGCTCCTGATGTTCGAGCCCGAGGAGGACGCCGATGCCGTCGAGAAGCTCCAGACCCTCATCCCACCAATGGTCAAGGTCCTCCAGGACGCCGTCCAGGCTGGCGACGACGAGAAGACCGGCCATGCCTTTGAGGTCTTCCAGCAATTCCTCGCCTACGAGTCGGCCCTTCTCGGCAAGTACCTAAAGGACCTGGTCCAGTTCATGATCGACCTCTCCGCCAATGCCGAGGCCGACGACGACGTCCGCTGCCAGGCGCTCTCCTTCCTCGCACAGACCGTCCGCTACCGCCGCATGAAGATTCAGGGCATGAAGGACATGGGCCAGCAGCTCACCCAGAAGAGCATGCTCATCATCACCGAGATTGATGACGAGGAGGACGACGACGAGATGGGCCCGGCCCGCTCCGCGCTAGCTCTTCTTGACCAGCTCGCCAACGACCTGCCCCCCCGCCAGGTCATCGTCCCGCTCCTCGACGCTTTCCCGAAGTTCGCCACCTCCAACGAGGCTGGGTACAAGAAGGCCGGCATCCTCGCTCTCGGCACTGTCGTCGAGGGCGCGCCTGACTTTGTTGCTTCGCAGATCAAGCAGATCATGCCCCTCGTAATCAACCTTCTCAACGACGCCGATGTCGGTGTCCGGCACACCGCCCTCATTGGTCTTGCCCGCCTGGCTGACGACATCGCCGAGGAGATGACCGACTTCAACGAGCCCATCATGACCGCTCTCGTCAAGAACCTGCAGGCTGCCATGGCTGCCGATGCCGACCCCAAGACTGCCAAGAAGAACGTTGAAATCATCCGCTCCGTCTGCGGCGCTCTTGACTCCATGTCGGACGGCCTTGACGCCGAGTTCATGAAGCAGTACGCTGGCGAGCTCGTCAGCAACATCGGCGTTCTCGTCGGCCACGACGACTACAAGGTCAAGGTCGCTGCTTCCGGAGCCCTTGGCGCCATCGCCGAGTCGCTCGGCGAGGACTTCACCCCCTATTTCGAGAAGACCATGCAGGCTCTCGGCGCGTACCTTGACATCAAGGGCAACGACGACGATCTTGCGCTTCGCAGCGGAGTCTTGGACTCGGTTGGTCGCATCGCCAACGCCGTTGGCGCCGAGGCCTTCAAGCCCTACGTCCAGCCCCTGATGGAGTCGAGCGAGGATGCCCTCAACCTGGACAACTCCAGACTCCGTGAGAGCAGTTTCATCCTGTGGAGCTCCCTTGCCAAGGTCTACGAGAAGAACTTTGCCCACTTCCTGCCCGGCGTCTTCAAGGGTCTCTTCCAGAGCCTCGAGTTGGAGGAGGAGGAGATCACCCTGCAGCTCACCGAGGCTGAGAGGGAGATTGCTGGCACTGAGGAGGAGATCATCACTGCCGGTAAGCGTGTTCGCTTCAGGAAGACTGACGAGGACGAGGACACAATGGAGGATGGCGAGGAGGATGATGAGGACTGGGATGACATTGGCGTCTCCCCCGAGGCCCTCGAGAAGGAGGTCGCCATCGAGATCCTCGGTGACATCATCACCTACGCCTGCAGCGGCGCCGAGATCACTCTGTACCTCGAGAAGGCTATTGAGATGATCTCACCCCTTGCCGAGCACAGCTATGAGGGCTGCCGCAAGGCTTCCATCGCTACCCTCTGGCGCTCGTATGCCCGCGTGTGGCAGCTGATGGAGGAAGAGACTGGCACCAACTGGGAGGCCGGTCTTCCCCTCAAGGTGCAGCCCACCGTCACTCTCATCAAGCTTGGCGAGATTGTCAGCAAGGCTACCCTCCAGGTCTGGCACGAGGAGGCTGATCGGTATGTTTCCTGTTTTTTTTTTTTACTCTGCCCTCCCCTTCGATATGATGAACACGTTGCGTTATACCCAGCTCACTCAGAGGCATTTATGTCGATGCTGAGAACGCGTCTAATCTACTCCTGATCGAACCCCCAACAAACAGTTTCTCAGACCTCTTTCCAGGGCCTCGCTAACTGTTACAAGGTCTGTTGTTACGGAGATCAACCGCAACGTCGCTGCCACTCTCAAGGCCTGCGGCCCGGCCATTCTCGCCCAGGACGACATGATGAAGGAAATCGTCACCGTCATCGGCACCATCATCACCCGCTCGCACCCCTGCCAGCAGGATCTCGGCGACGAGGACGAGGAGCAGGAGGTTGAGGGTTCGTCCGAGTATGACTGGCTTGTTATCGACACTGCCCTCGACGTTGTCATCGGCCTCGCTGTCGCCCTCGGCCCTGCCTTCTCCGAGCTGTGGAAGGTCTTTGAGAAGCCGATCCTCAAGTTCGCCTCGTCCGAGGCTGAGAACCTCGAGCGCTCCACCGGTGTTGGTGTCATCGCCGAGTGCGCTTCCAACATGGAGGCCGCTGTCTCGCCCTACACCGCCAAGCTCCTCACCCTCCTCCTCAAGCGTCTGTCCGACTCCGACCAGGAGACCAAGAGCAACGCCGCGTATGCCACCGGCCAGCTCATCTTCAACTCCACCGACAGCAACACCTACCTGCCCCACTACGAGACCATCCTGCGCAAGCTGGAGCCCATGCTGCAGATCAAGGATGCCCGCATCAAGGACAACGCTGCCGGCTGCCTGTGCCGCATGATCATGGCGCACCCCGACCGGGTCCCCATCTCGGAGGTTCTGCCTGCGCTTGTGGGTCTGCTGCCACTCAAGGACGACTTTGAAGAGAACTCCCCCGTCTTCCAGTGCATCATGAAGCTCTACGAGGCTGGCGAGCCCACCATTCAGAGCCTGACGCCCAACCTGATCCCCGTCTTCCAGTCTGTCCTCAGCCCCCCCGTGGACCAGCTTGACGACGAGACCCGCGAGATTGTCCGCCGCACCGTCGCCATTCTCTTCGGCGCGAAGCCGGATCTTTTCAGCGCACACCCGGAGGTGCTGAAGCTGGCTGGCATTGCCTAAGCAGGTGTTGTGGTTTGGTTGTTGCATAGCATGGGTTGGGCGGGATTTCTGTTCTATCTGCATGACGACGTGATGAATGAAGACCTCCCGAGGAACAAAAGGGTGTAATGAACATAGGCTAGAGAGGCGACATGTGCCTCGTAGATATAACTGGAGGCTGCACATTACGATTGATGATGGATGCTCTTGCATTCTTTCCTTCATTCTCACAGTATCTTTGTTTGTGTTGTTTTTATGTGATGTTGGCGCCGCCGTCGGTATGGTCCTGTGTTTGTCCTGATGCTTCAACATATCATGCTCAGAAACCTGGCGTTGCATGATTTGCGGAGGGCGTTAGTGCATTATTGAGCAGTCTAGTCCTAGACTTTAACGTTGACATGTTTTGACTGGAGGTTGAACGGGACTTTGAAATTCAACGCTGACGGATTGTCCGCTTCTGTGTTTGTATAATTCCAAATGCTTGAACAGATGAGCAGCGCGGTTATGACCACTTGGGTTTGTCTTTTTTGTTCCCTGAGTCGGTAAGGAAACCCTGATGCTGGGTATCACCGGCCTTGTTCGGCGAGGAAGACACCCCGAGCCCCGTGTGATGCAATGCCGGGTTAGTAAAGGCCGTGGATCAAATGACACGCGTCACTCGTATCGGAGCTGTCCCACGGCCCCGTGGGGTTGAGGACCCGAGTCTCGTCGTACAGCCCCGCAATATATGGCGTACAGCATTGAGCCGCAGACTCCCTGGTAGAAAGCTGAGCGCAACACTAGGAGCAAGAAATCACGATCCAAGCTTGTCCTGGTGACAATCCAACAGCCTTAGCCGTTCGGAATAGATTCAAGCCATTGGTAAAGCCATGTTTTGCGATTAGGAAGAAGACACCCTAGGCTTCTCGGCGACAGTTTATTTCAGGTTGCTTTGAGGCTCCCCTTCCCCTCACCATGAAACCTCGCACCCGACAGAGACATGCAGCACCGTGCTCGGGTCGACCTGCGAAGAACCGAGACCACACTCACCGCCAGACTCCAATGCCTCCAGATCGATCGAGCTGAGCTGGGTTTTCGTCTAAGCGTAGAACCCCTGGGTACTCAAGTACTTGTCCCTCCTTGAGACGAGATGAAGGAACTTAAGTATAAATAACCACATCTCCCCGCCATGGACCGAAGCAATCAGCCCGACATCAACGCGCTACAGACCAGAATAAGACACCTTGCACTCAGACCATCCCCCCTCCAAACAACCAAGTCTGTCCCCTCCTCTTTTCCCCTCCCCTTTTCCCCGCCCCTGACTAACACCCCCAGAATGGCCTATCGTCTCAGCGTCCGCATCATCAACGACACCGGCGTCCACCTCGACGTGATCGAGAAGTCATGCTGGAAGGGCGCCGGCACGGCCTGGACGCGCTCCGAGGCGGGTCGTCACCTGTCGATGAACTCGAGCGGCAGCTCGGGCATGCTGCGCATCCGGTCGTCCGAGGGCGAGCACTTTGTCGTCGCCCTGGGCGTGCACAACTACAAGCGCTGGTGCGACGTCGATGTCAACTTGACGGACTCGCAGGTGCTGCATGATCTTCATGAGGCGTACTACAATGAGAGGCATGCCAAGTATAAGGCGTTGTGGGCGCAGGCGACGGAGGCGAGTGGGACTTCGTCCAAGGGGCGGAAGTTTACGATTACGTTCTATAGGGCTGATGGGAATGACCTGTTGGCGAATCTTGTTTTCAATTGAGGGCGGGACTTACCTATGGTTGTGTTTGGAGTTAATGATTAAACGCTCTTTGAGAAGGGAATTCGTACCACAACGTGGACTACCACTCGCTTGACTCTCCTTTGTTACGTCTCAAAGAAAAGCGACAAAGAAAAAAGACATTATTCAGCGTAACCTCCCGATACGTATGTGTAAACAAAGCTGCAGTGGACGCTTGCTTAAGACAACTGCCGAAGAATCTACCCCTGAGTCCCACCGACATCACGACAATGCAGCACAGAAACCCAGGGGCAGCCCCGGTGGATACCAAAATGCGGTGATTCAGTCCGTTGGGCACATCGTTGACGTCGTCCTGCGTTTCGCAGCCATCAGCCTCTGTCAGGGGCCATGATCGACGCAGGGAAGCCAATTGCCGCGCCATTCGACCAAAGAGACTCACAGCAGGCTAACATCTGAAGCACCGCCAATTTACCCGCCGCCACACTCTGCTTTGCCTATATCAGCCGCGGCACGCCTGACTTGGCGCTGTCCAACCCGGTCGCGTACCAGGCTCATATGGCGTGCGTGCTATGCACAGACGGGAAACCTTCTGGAAACACCACCAGCCATGGCCGTCGCCCCGCTATCTCCGTGGTGGCCCGGGACGTGATGCGCCTTAAGGGTATGACGCCCTCGTCGATCCGTCATGCGACGACACATGAGATGTTTCCTCGGGTAGTCTCCTGCCGCGTGGGCTCTGGACTTTCATCCGATCCGGATGGCGAGACTTAAAGCCTGGACGCCAGTGAATCCGGGGCTCTCGAGCTCCTCTCTTTCCTGGCTGTTGCTCCTCGAAGGATAGTCGCTCCTTTTTGTTTCTCGCTGTTTTTCGCCTCGTTTTCTTCGTCTCCGTCCCTTCAAAATGCCGTGTATTACTACTCCCGCAGCTGTGCTGCATCTTTTGCTCTTCTCCGCGGCCCTCGCTACCGCGCAGCGCGTGGGTACCGCCATCCCCGAGGTGCACCCCCGCCTCACCACCCAAGTCTGCACGACTGCCGGCGGCTGCGTCAACCGGCGCAACTTCCTCGTCACCGACGCCCTCGCCCACCCGATCCACGCAGCTGACAACCCCTCCGTCTCCTGCACGACCACCCCTATCAACGCCACGCTCTGCCCCGACGCCGCAACGTGTGCTCAGAACTGCGTCCTCGAAGGCATCGAGTACGGCTCCCTCGGCGTTCTCTCCAAAGACGCCGCCCTCACCCTCCGGCAGTACCTCTTCGACGGCACGGCTTACAAATCCGTGTCCCCGCGGCTTTATCTCCTCGCCGAAGATGCTATGAACTACGAGCCCATGAAGCTGCTCAACCAGGAGCTCACATTTGACGTCGACGTCTCCCAGCTGTCGTGCGGCATGAACGGCGCGCTCTACCTCTCCGAGATGGACATGTCCGGTTCGCGCAGCGCGCTCAACCCCGCCGGCGCGGCGTACGGCACAGGCTACTGCGACGCGCAGTGCTTCACCACGCCGCCGTTTATCAACGGCGTTGCCAATCTCAACGTCTCAGGCGCGTGCTGCAACGAGATGGACATCTGGGAGGCCAACGCCCGCGCAAACGTGTACACGCCTCATACCTGCAGCGGGATCGGCTCGTTTCTCTGCTCTGGGGACGAGTGTCTGCGTACCGCGCAGGGCAGCGGGGTGTGTGATAAGAATGGCTGCGGGATCAACCCATACGGCCTCGGGAATCAGCGGTTCTACGGTCCGGGGTTAACGGTTGATACGTCACGGCCGTTCACGGTGGTGACGCAGTTTATCAGCAGCGATGGGACGGCGAACGGCTTTTTGAGTGAGATTAAGAGGGTCTATATCCAGGATGGGAAGGTTATTCCGACGCCGGCGGAGACGACGAACCCAGCGGTAGGCAGACTGGAGGGGTACGAGGGCACCATTACCGATGAGTACTGCCAGGCGAGAAACACTTCGGATTTCCTGAGGCTGGGTGGGCTGAAGGGGATGGGGGAGTCGTTGAAGCGGGGGATGGTGCTGATATTCAGTATCTGGAACTCGGAGGGGGATTTTATGGACTGGTTGGACGGAGATACGACGAACGGGCCGTGTAATGCGACGGAGGGGAACCCGGCGAATATTGTGCGGGATATTCCGGATGTGTCGGTGACGTTTTCGAATGTAAGGTGGGGGGACATCGGGTCGACGTTCAATACTTCAGGACAGACAGTTGCCTCCAAGGCGTTGAGTGCTGAGTCAGGGGCCTCGCTGTTTGGGGCGTCTGGGACGGCTGTAGGGATGGCGTTGCTTCTCGGGGCGCTGCTCTTATGAGAAATTAACAAATATGCGCTGCGTAAAGAGAGTTTTGTAGATTACGGATGTAGAAAACAGATATGTATATGGCTGAGATCGCTGAAAACCACGCCGCTCGGAGCTGTTCCGACCGAGACACTAACAAGGCAAATCCGGTCTAAATGCTGTCAATACTTGGTCCGGCTCGCAAACCGCATCTCATGATGCTCGACGTCAAACACGGCCACCACATTGTTCAGGAACGTGACTCCCAGAATCGGATCTATCGAGTCTGAGTCCGTGATGCCCACGCGGCACCACTCCTTCGTGGGGTCCCGCGCGCTCTGCCGCAGCAGATCCTCGGGCGCCATCCAAAAGATCTTGCCACCGAACTGCACCCCAAACTGCGGTACCTTGGCGTTGCACTTGGCATAGTACAGGCCGTATGCGACCAGCTCAGCAGGCGGGTCGAATGAGGCGTACAGCTTGTTGGCGAGGACTGTGCTCGTTAGCATCTGTATCGTTTTGAACAGTGATTAGAACTCACCAGTTGGCATGTAAGACAGCGTTGCGCCGGCATCAATCGTCACGGGAAACTGCGATGAATTCCTTGGTAGCCCCTCCCCAGAAACAACGAAAGTGCCGTTGGCATTTCCGTACACGTACGCCTCGGCAGTTAGCACATACAGCCCATGTTCCTTCGTCGTCAGCCCCCATGATCTCAGAGCTGACATATCCTGAATCGGTGTCCTCGCCCAGCTTTTATCATCGTACCCCACGGGCGGCAGCCCGCCGAGCGCAAGGTAAGACGTGACGTGGCTCGGATCGACGGGGCTCTGTGTAGGACTCTGGTCGATATGGCGCGACAATGCGATGCTGAACAGCGGGGAGATGAGCTTCTCCTTCCAGAGCGTGGTAAACACCGGATCGTAGAGCGGCTGCGTCTCGTACGGTCCATCAAGACTAGTCATGTACGGGTACGCCAGGCCCAGCAAGCCAGACACACGGCCATCGCCTTCCCAGTAGGTCGAGTTGACGATGCCGAGGCGCTGGCGCTTGGCGGTGAGCCCGCCGACCGTGACGTCTTCGTAGCCAAAGTAGCCCTCTACAAAGGTCCCATCGGCGTACTGCCGGCCAAAGGACACATTAGGGACAACGCCACCGGAGAGCTCGCCCTTGAGGCCCTCGCCGAGACCGCAGTTGGGTTTCTGTTGAGGTCAGCGGTATCCTGACAGAGACGTGAGACACGAGACTCAAGACATACCTGGTTCCAGTTGTCAAACCGGAACGAAATGCACTTGTACGGCGACTTGACCATCCACGTGTCGCTCGATCCGGTGTCGATGCTTACGGGAATCGTCTCGTTGCCCACGAGCAGGTCAATGATGTAGTACACGTCGTGAACATTCGTCAGGCTGGTCGACACGTTGGTCGACCTGCGGCGCAGATGGAGATCATGCGTGCCCGAAACATCGTGGCTGACCATGGGCACGACGTGGGATGTGACCACGTCCGTGAACCCGAGACGAGCAGCCGGCAGCACCGAGGCCGCGGCCCTGGAACCAGCGCATATCGCCAGCGCCGCCAGCGTCCGTACGGAGAATTTCGCGGTCATGGCGGTGCGTCTTGGCGTTTTTTTCCGAGGGCGATGGGAATCCTCGAGATCGGGATTCTGCCGCAGACATCGGAATCGTGGAAATGTGCCGTGGCGGCCAGGGCTATAAGGGGGGTAGGACGGGGCGCGCCATGCCGGTACTGGCGGGCATCAAGCTTCGAATTTGCCGGCGTCGGGCGTGGGGATATTTTGCCTGTATAGTGCCGCGATATGAGCATGCCTGCTGACCACTCTGCTCCCGCCTTTGACAGCTCTGATGGGGCCTACTCACGCGATTGCAGGGAACAACCCGTTCGATGTTGGTGTGGAATGCCATCTGGAAGTGTTCTGTCGATGCGCCACTGCAGATCGTCGGCAGCTCTTGGTGGGTTCGGTGGAAGCCGCTGTTGTCGGGTCGGCCGTCCCCGCGTCGTATTGGGCGGCCGGATGTCGGGGGGTAATCGCCGGCTCGGGATCCAGATATTTGCCCGGCTGATTGGCTTGCAATGGTGGGCAGTAGATGGCGGGGTAAACAATGAGGCATCTTGGGGAGAGATTGCGACTTTGCGTGGTAGTTCAAGGTGATTGGCAGAGGGAGAAGGCGGTTGTTGTTGCCGTCAGGATCGGCCTCGTGCCTTCCCGCGGAATGTTTGAGCCTCAGCTTTCGTAAACATCACGTCATCGCGGTCGAGACTTCCTCAACTTATAGCACAACCCTCATGAAAAGAAAAAAAAGAAAATGAGCCACGATATGCAGGAGTAGTGGCGAGGGAAGAAAAGGTACGAGACGGCAGAAAAGAAGAAATTAACAGCAAAAAAAGTGGGTGTTGGGGTCGAACTGACAGCCTCAGCACTTGTCTGCTTGACCCGGGAGGAGACCCCCTCGACCGGAGGAGAGGAACTCAGACTGCCAGCTTGAACCACTGCGCCAAAGTGAACATGATTAGTGGTGCTTTCTTTGGTGGAAGGGCCTTGCTGGATCAAACTTATATACCCCAGACCCCTCCGCAGACTTGACACCTACCAGTCAATGCCGGACGTCACTCACAGTGTTCAAGTATTCCCACGGTCAGGCCAGTATTGGGTTATCTCGTGTTTTGTTCATCTTTGATCTGAGAATGGGCGGCAAAGTTATGTGGGCTACAAGGTTCAAGTTCATGGGAATCAAGACACCAAACCGGGAGAAATAGTTGGGGGTTGTCACCTAACAGGATCAATCCTAGACCCTGATATTCGCGGCATCTACTGAGTAGGAGTGATAACTCCCCGCTACCTATAGATACATACATAGCCTCGAGCCCGATGTTCCCGCTCAACTCGCGTCCTAATGATATCTCTCCGTTCTCACTCCAATAAACCGCGTGGGCTGTTATACGAACTGGACTGCCATGTCGCAAGCTCTCCCGCCTCCCGGAAGCCCATCATATATGCTACCAAGCCGTGCGGCACGAAACGGCCGACGTGGGAGTCATATTCTTCCTCCGCTTACTTGCCCTTCATTGGCTCATCCCACCCAGTTCCCGTACCACTCTCTTCGTCATAGTTGCGAACTCTGCACTGACTCTGCTGAAGCCATGCGCTGGTCGCCGCTTTGTTGCGGTTCTTGACAGAGGTGATATTTTGCTTCGTCTCAGGGAAGGTCATCCAATCGTCAAGCTTCTTACTCTGCTTAAGCCTCCAGCCAAGCCCTGATCGCCGCCTCGTTACCGTCAGTGAAAGATGTGTCGATCTGGTTCGTGGGCATTCCAGCGTCAAGGGTCTCATCCTGCCCAAGCCAAGCCCTGATTGCCGCCTCGTTGCCGGCCGTGAAGGATGTGTCGATTGGGTTCGTGTCAGGGGCGGGCATGCCATTATCGAGATTCTCCTTCTGCCCAGCGCAGGTGTTGTGTTTATTCACCTCCTCGTTGGTATTCTTGGTGGATGTGATATCTTGCTTCGCCTCAGGAACAGACGCGTCATCTTCATGGTTCTCATCCAACCCAAGCCAAGCCCTGATCGCCGCCTCATTGCCGGCAGCCCAGGATAGGTTGATTTGGTTCTTGTCAGGGACGGGCATGGCATCGTCCGGGTTTCCTTTGGCCGCCTCGTTGGTGGCCTTAACGACTGTATCGATTTGGATCGTCTCGGGGACGGGAATGTCATCTTTAGGGTCCTCCTCCTGCCCAATCCAAGCCCTAATCGCCGCCTCATTGCCGGCAGTCCAGGATGTGCTGGTTTGCTTCTCGTCAGAGATGGGCATGGCATCATCCGGGTTCGCTTTGGCCGCCTCGCTGGTGGTCGCGACGACTGTATCGGTTTGGGTTGTCTTCAGGACGGGAATGTCATCGTTAGGGTCCTCATCCTGCCCAAGCCAAGCCCTGATTGCCACGTTGCCGTCAGTCCAGGATTGGTTGGTTTGGCTCGTGTCAAGGACGGGAATGCCATCGTTGAGGCTCTCTTTAGCTGCCGCGCCATTGATGATCTTGGTGGCTGTGCCGATTTGGTCCATGCTAGGGACGGGAATTCCGTCGTTGAGGTTCACTCTGGTCGCCGCTTCGTTGGTGTCCTTGACTGCTGTGACGATTTGGTTCGTGCCGGGGACGGAAATGCCATTGTCAAGGTCCTCTTTAGCCGCGGCCTTGGTGATCTTCCTGACGGCTGTCATAATTTGATCACAGGAAGGAATGGGCTCGCCATGATTGATGTTCTCCTTCTGCCACGCCACCCTGGATTGCAATGCCGTATGTGTTCCAGCCCAAATATCCCGAGAGGGATTGACGCCATCCAATCCGTACCGCCAGGTCGCAACGTCCAGCCAGACGCGAAATAGTCGAGAAGAGTTGACGAAATTGATCTCCTCATCCCGGATAAAACCCAACACGAGCTTTCGGAAGGCCCCTTTGTCGCTTGACTCATACCAGGCAGTGCACTGGTAGCACTCGAGATGCTCAAGGAACGCAGCCAGCGGGTCGCTTCGAGAATATTTCCTGAGCCACTTGACACCGCCGACGTCGATCTCAAAGGGTCCAAGGCCCGCCTGGAGGGGAACCCGCGCTTCCCACGCGCTTTCGCGGGCATCACGAGGCATGCGGTACTTCTGGCGGAGGGGACTGTGGCTTGGCCACTTTGGGACCAGGGACCTTCTCGACTTCGGGGAGAAAACTAGCCGGGTCAGTACACGCCCCAATTCAATTGGAGGATGTGTTGGTATCGGTGACCATTCTTACCTATGTCTTTTCTTGCTTGCCGCCGGTTCAAGACCGCGACGCGCCGCTCGAAGAATTCCGCCCAGTCGTTGGAGCGAACTCCGGCCGCCAGATTGCGCTTGCACCGTGAGATTTCGCCTTCCTAAGGGAATTCCATCTTGACAAGACCGTAGACCTTCTTCCAAATGAGGAGCAAAATATATTCCTCCGGGAAGCCAGCTAAGAGAACGTTGTTGTCGTCCCGATACTCGTCGTACACGTCTACGCAAACGACGCTAGTGATCACCTTCAACTTGTTCGTGGCCTCTTTGGTTCTCATGTGCCCGTGCTCCTTGAGGAACTTGATGACTCGAGGGCGACGCGCGTGTACATCGCCGGGAATTTCTCGAAGAGCTGCCAGCATATGCTCGAAAGCGTCGAGAGCTGACTTGGGTTCTTCCATTTTCTTCGGTTTGCTCAAAGGTTGCCAATCGCGATTTTGGTCGTGGTGGTTGTTGGTGGAGGAAGCAAGGAAGGTGGGCCCAATTGACAGAGAGGCTGCGGTCAAGCACTTAACTGAGGAAACACCCAGCTGGCCCAAGCTTTCGCCGACGAGCACATGCATCTAAACATGGGATGACTACTCGTCTAGCGCATGAGCAATGTGACAGGTACCCATTTCGTCCTGCTGGCGGCCCAGCATCGCCTCGCCGTTCCAAGCAGTCACTGTATCATATCGGCCCGCCCCTTATCTATTTTTCATATAATGGAGACCTCTCAACTCGCCGAGCCCTTGTTCAAGTTCTTTGTTTGACTTGGCTGTCGACTGAGACCCGACGGCAGAAGTAGAGCCCGGGGCGGAGAACACTCAACTCATCAATTGGCGGCGCGGCTGACTTGCCCCGCTAAGCGAGCCAGCACCATCACAAAGATAAATCTCAGTAAACCAAAACCAGGCTCATCTACTTGATTTTCCTCGTTTCTATCTCAATCTCTATCAATAGTTCTTTGCAATATTTAGCAAGAAGTTGTAGCAGTGCAGCACCATGGCGCGACGGGGCCGGGCACTGAGCGGCAAGTTACAGTGAGCCAACAGCCAGCCCGCGCCGGTCTCTGGTGACATGGCGCAGTGTCCGGAGGCGGCCGGCTTCCAGTTTCTTGGCAACTTGTCCGAATCCTGAACAGAGAACTGAAGTTCTCTCATGACCCCTTCCTGCTGTATTCGGGGAGCGCGGCTGACTTTGCCCGCCGAGTATTAAAAACGCTCTGGTGCCCAAAGCCAGCAGCTGCAACAATGTAGCTACGGTAGATCAACAGCTGCGGCAGGGCATGAGGTCTTCCTCATACACAGAGGGAAGGTACGTACCCCGTTCCGTTCCTGCGCCAATCAAGCGCAGTTCAACAGTTTGGCCCAGCTGGATCTGCAACTGCCAGAAAATAATCACCCCCTCCGGACCTATGATTCTTTCCGAATCCCACAACCTCACATCAAACATCACATCAGTTACGACCAGCTGGACTGGGTAGTTGCGCAAATTATCCGCCTCCCTCCCTGCCCTTTTGATGAAGCTATACTGACGTTTCATTTTCGTGTTCCAGGATGGAGAATCAAGGCCGACCGAACAAGAGAAGAAAGCTCCGGCACGATGCCGATGACGATGACGCCCCAACCGGCGAGGTGGCAGCTGAAATCTCGGCTCATAGCGCGGCCCAACACGAGATCAGCAAACGGATTTCATCCCTCACTTTGAGCAGCATATGGACGCCTGAAGAGACGGGCATCACAAGGGACAGAGCACACGCTACCCTTCCGTTCAGACGGTCCAGCGAGGTTATCCATAAACAGTCACATGGTCTTGGCGATGCCTAGACTATTGGCCTCAAGCATCAAGATAACTCGCTGGTTTTCGTCGCCAATGATCCCTGTCGGAGGGACAACGATACCTACCTCATGCGGGGCTTTGCTGAGCCCAAATGCATGACTGCACTGGGGAACACGATCCTTGAGCTTGCAAAGAGGAAGAAGATGGGGGGTTTCCAAATCAAGCTGCAGTTCTTTAGTCTCCCTTCCAGCAACAACGGTGGAAGGGGAGCTCAACTGGGACGGAACGAGGCAAATATCAAACAGGAACCCATGGTCTACAAGCACTTTGAAAGGACTTTGAAGCGTGAAGGCTCGGAGGAGAGTATGGTACAGGATGAGGTGAAGCTCGAGAAGGAAGAGACGAAAGTCAAGCTGGAGCCTGAGGAGTGACTGCGGTTCGAAAGAGTCAGGGGGATCAACAGCTTAAAGGGCGGTGACGGGCAGAATTTTGAGAGGAAATGAAAACTATTCCTGCCCGACCAACGCTGAATCTTTCGTAAATCATGTTGGTGCAGTCTAGCCGAAAAGAAACGGAGATGTGACGCTTCAAGTCATCCACGAAGTCACTACGGAAACTTGCGCCCTTCTTTCATATGTTTAGTGGCGAAGAGCATCCACACTGAGGAACGCAGGTGAAAGTTCACAGAGCTCACTGGGCTCTGCGGAACGACCCGGTCGTGAGCGGTGACAGTCATCTAGCCCCAGTCTCGGCAACGAAGCTCGCAAGTTGAAGACTGAAATTACCATCCATCCGTCGTAGCAGGCGAGGGCAGCTGATCAGTGGATAGTGGGGTACCTAGAAACCTGCCCAAGTCTTTTCCAGTCACGCGCGAGCAGTTTACCTACTTCTGTGTTGACCCAAGCTGGAAATTTGCAACTGCCAAAACAAATCCCCCACCGCCAGACTTTGCGCTTTCCTTTTCCAGCTCCCACAACCTGACCGCCAACAACGCACCAGTTCACCAACGAAACTGGAGAGTTGCGTAAAGTACCTAACTCTCTCCCTGCACGCTTTGAATGAATCTGTGCTGACGTTTCGGGTTTCTCTCGCAGGATGGAGAACCAACCAACCAAAGGAGGAACGAAACGTCACGATGCTACCCAGACCAATTATCGAGTCGCGGCTGGGCTCATGTTCGAGATAGAACAGTACGATCACATGGAGATGGTTGGGCGCACCCCCTTCGAGAAGCGAAAGCGCAAACCCCAACTTCGGTCGACCAAGATCACAGGCGTCGACTGGCTATACGGGTTTAGCGACCGGTTCGACCACATAATGCCGTTCGATGGTGAATTCCCTTGGACCGACGAGTTTTCGATGGGTGTGGCCAGAGCCCAACCGGGAGACCCCATTCTCCGGCCGGGGGGCCATGCATCCCGTCTAGTTTGACCCATCATCGGACGACGACACTTTGTTGCCGAAAGATCCCTTTTGGGACGATGTGACAACCATGGAGAAGTTCCGCGAGGAGTACGAGCAGTGCAAAATACGATCATCTCCACTTTGTCCCCGGCGAGGTCAAGATCGAATTCAAGGAGAGAGGCGACCTTGAGAAAGAGCCATACATCAAAACACGTCTAGTATCCCTGCTCAAACAGTATGGCGCTCTCAAGAACGGCCGGCTGCTCCCGCCCGCAGAAATTACCATAGTGGGTGACCTTCCAGATGTCGAGGACGTCCCGGGTCCGTATGGCCCAGTCATTGTCGTGAGCCGCGGCCTCCGCGGAATGATTTACGACTTCACGGACGAAGAGGCAGCGGCTGGCGCAAATCGAAGACCTTCGAATCCTCAGCATCAGTACAAAACACGCTGCCCTGGACTGGATGATCAAATAAAGTTTGTGGTTGTGGAGTATTTGAAGGGAAAGATCACCATCGATCCCGTCATGTTGGCTCTTGGGGACTTGTAGTCTGAAGCTCCGAAGGCAGAGGTTGCGGGCGGTACTAGCACTAGTCATTTGAGCCACAATGGAGTGGTCATCAAGAAGGAGGAGTGAGGACTCGGATTATGAAGGAGGAGCAATCAAGGGACCCGGAATGAATGCGGAATACGGAATGCGGAGGGGTATTTCTTCTGAAAGGAAAGGAAGAGTTATTCCCTGTCAACTCCAATTGTGGGTGAAGTGTGCTGCATGAATTTGGGTGGGCTACCTTATCTTCCCAGAACCCCAAACCCAAAGGAAGGATATGAATTTCTGCGAGAATGAATTGTTCGCCGAGGTCTTTGTTGGAATAACATGAAGCTGCTAAGAGTTGGGTCACGAGTTTCCGGACAAAGATTCACAACATTCCCATTATTCTCGCCCCAGGTCACCAAATGGCGAGGCCCCAACGGGCATCGACGCGAACCAGGCCGGTTACTACGACCTGTGCCTTCTCATCTACCAGGGTGATGCCGTGGTGAGAATTTAAAACGCGAAGATAGCGCGTGACGCCATGCCAGGATAGGTTGATCAGGTGAAAATAGATACTGCTGCTTCAGGAATGAACAGTGCAATGGCCCAACTTCTCCCAGGACCGGCGCAAACAAAAACCCGCCCCCGCTCCTCTTCCTCAACACCATCAACGCTGCTCTCTGCTTCGCACATACCAGATGCAAGCAATTAACGTACTCATCCATATTGAATCTGCTTCTTGATCTCTACTGATATACCGCTTTAGATACTTTAGGATAGCCTCCAACCAAACGACCGGAAACATTTGCGCGATGGGCTCTTCTTCCACCGCCAACGGCGACGCCCTCGCGGCCAAGAACCAGAACAACATCGCAGCCCTCTTCCATTCTTCTCCCACAGTCAAGCACGAGATCGCCATGAAGACGAGCATCGGCACCACAAGAATCTTTAAGTTCGGTCCTGGAGGGGCTGTGATCTCTGCCCGCGACGCTCCCAGCACGAAGCCTCCCGTCGGCCCCGCGGAGCTGCTCGCCCTACCGAATTCGTCGACCAGTCAAGCCTCGACCCTGCCCGCAACCGAAAACACCAAGGCGACCAGTGAGCTCCCCACCGGCTCTGGGGTGCCCGCAACAGATGAAGCCGCCGACGCCTTGGACCCCTTCGAGTCGGCCAAGGCCGAGCTGGAGCACTTGAAAGAGAGGGCCGAGAGACTGCTCCAGGAGCTACGGTCAATGCGCTCGGATCTCAGGGATACCAGGAGCAGAAGTGGGGCATTGACGCGCGCGAAGTTCAACTTCGGTGGGTTTTCTTTCGTAGCAAATATGGAGGAGAGTGGTGCCTTGGTCGGCCCGGTGGAACGTGTCAACGCTCAGGCTACTACGGGTTGGGGACCAAATTGGCAGGGACCAACTTGGTGATGAGATAAATTTCTCGTCAGGATTGGAGCGTGAATAAGATGTCTATGGGCCTTCGGTGGTAGACATGGCGTATTCAGTGGCGTTCACATACACACTTGCTGAACAACTTGAGGCTTTCATTAAAAGTTGGGAGGCTTTACTATATCCCCAACGGCTTGAGGGAGTGAAACATATTTACCCTTGATATTATGGTGTGAATAAGATGCTTTCTATCCCTTCAGTGAAAGTAACAGGCCCGCTTATGACCTTGAAATATTCTGTGGCGGAAGGCATCACGCATCTAGTAACAAACATTCGCATACGCATCTGCTGAACTAGCAGCTGAAGGGCTCTGTTGACAATTAAGAGGCCTTGCTGCATTCTCCAGCGGCCAGTTCAAATAGAAGAGAGGGCCATTTTCGGGCAGTGCAAAAAATGGCCCAAGCTGCCAGAAATCTGAAGATATTTCCCCACCCGCGACTCCGCGATCTTTTCCTCCCCCACAACCAACGAACCGCTATAAGCGTAACACCACCATCGCAACACTTAGCAATTGCAAACATTACGTAACGCAAGGTAGGTCTCCCCAACCTATGCGCTATCCATCAGTTTTCTTGGACTGACCTTTTTCCTTAACAGGATGGCGCCTCCAGACAAGAAGCGCAAACGCGAAGCGGACGACGCGGGGCCTTCCGATGCCGAGCCCAGAGAAGAAGTCATTGACCTCAAAGAGACGATCAGTTCTCTCAATTTCGGCGACATCAACATGATGACATGGGAAAAAAGCGACGCCCACGTCTCCGGCGACGTTCCGACGGTCAAGTTGCCCATGAAGTACCCCGATGAGGTCGTTCATGAGAAGGCGTCCGGCGATGGTAATCTAGGAACGATTCGCGCCAAAGATTCCGCCGCGATATTCTTCGGAGAGGATCCACTAGCGAACCCCGAGGATCACCGTTACATCGGCTCTGTTGTGGCCAAACCCGAATACGTGAAGGCGCTCGCCAATACGCTGCTGGAAAGAGCCTTGCGTTTGAACAAGGGCCAAATCAACTTCACGATCGAGTTCTGTGAGCTTCCTTGCCAACGCCGGGAGCGCAGACAGAGATCGCCTCGTGTTCGAAACAGAACCATGGACGGGAGCAACGGCCTCTCCCGTCACGACGCACTAGCCGGACATCATGATCGGCCTGGGCCGAGCCCGTTTGACCTTACCAGCCCGGCTCCTTCTACCATTAAGGAGGACGAAGACGATGAGTCGAGTATCGAGAAGGAGCCAAAGATCAAGGAGATCAGCATCAAGATCGAGCCAAAGATCAAGAGAGAGCCGGAGTACTCCCAGTACTAGGCTCGCTGTCTTAGCAGTGGCTAGTGATAGATTCTGTTTGATGGCTTCCCTTTTCATAGTTCGTTTCCGGTATCCACTAGCCTGCTAGACGGTGAATCATGGTATGGGCTTCAAGATACCAGTGTGGGGAACGGAAAATAGGGTTCAGCATGTGGTTTGAGTGCGTTGGCTTGGTGTTTGGGATTTTCTCACAGGATGGTAATACCTGCAGCCGCTGGCTGGTAGTTTGGGGAGCAAAATGGACGGGGGAATTATGAGGATTAATACCTGCACCAGTCATATCTATCTACGGCTGATGACGGGTTTGGAAAACCGTCACGAAGAAAAGGATTGTTCGTCCTGGGCGCCACCAATCCTGTCTTTGTGCTCTTGATAACTCTATGTCCATTTTGCCGTGCGTTTATGCTCCCCGATATCCGATGATTAAACTCTAGCACCTTAAGAAATGCCAACAAAGAAGGCCTTGGCTCGTTCCGAGCCACAGATATATCCAAGACAGGTGAAATTTATCTAATATATATTTACCATATTACAATTAGTTATCCGGGACCGTCTACCTAGATACATGCGATGCAGGTTGCTCAAGTTCAGCCCTTAAGAGGCGAACAGAAATCTATGCGAGCAGAAAAGCCAAAATGCGTCCAAGATGAGCATGGGGAGAACATTATACCAAGGGAACCCCTTGAGCAGCCTGTAGGTCACAGCCGCGATCAAATTTCCTTCATGCAGAATCGTGATAACCCAAGCCAAAATCCTCATGTTCCTGTAGCGGGTGTTCTTGCTGTTCTTGTTCGACCCGCTCGAGACCCATTTCCCTTCTCCCTTCTTAAACATGCAACCGATGAATGTGCTGATGCAAGCGAACGCGACAATGGTGTTGACATACTGGACCTTGAAAGGAGGGTAGCGTGACTTCGTCCAAAGCGGGATGACGATGAGGGAGTGAATCATGCCGGGGACGCCGAAGAACATGTTGTAGTAGATCAGGTTGTTCGGGGTCAGCCACAGCAACAGCGGTGCCGGGATCGGGTTCAGGAATACTCCCAGGGAGGCCGTGAGGTAGTACATGAATCCCAGACCGAAGCATGCCTTCTGGACGAAGCTGAGCTTGGCGGACCAGAATGCACGGTTCGTGAGAAGTGTGACACTGCCGGAGCACCAGCGCGCTTGCTGGGAGAAGTATGACCGGACCGTGCTGGGGCAGACACCACAAGCGAGGACGATGGGCACGTAGACAACCTTGTAGCCGTGGTCGATCATCTGAACGCCGGTGTACATATCCTCGGACGACTCGACCTCGGAGCAACCACCAACCTCGGCGAGCGCTGTGCGTCGGTAGACTGCGTTGCTACCGCAGCAGACGGTAGCTCCCCACGAACCACGCATGGTCTGCACAAGACGGTAGAAGTACTCCTGATGCGGGCCCGCGGCCTGCTCGACCCAAGACTGCTCCTTCAGTGAGCGGAAGTATTGCGGTGTCTGGACGATGGCGACCTTGTCATCGTTGAGGCAGACAGGGATCGTCTCGAGGAGGAAGTCGGGGCGCGGGCAGAAATCGGCATCGAAAATGGCGTAGTAGTCGCCCTGGGTCTGAGTAAATGCATAGCGAATATTACCCGCCTTCTTGAGATGCGGTCGGTCGGGCCGGACGATGTAGTTAAACCCAAAGCGCTGCGCTCGTAGGGCAACGCGCTCCTCGGCGCCATCGTCGAGAACGTAAACTTTGAGCTTGTGGGCGGGGTAGTTCAACTTCTGAATGTACGTCCAGGTGTTCTCCAGCACTTCCGACTCCTCGCAACACACAGGGAGGAAGATGTCGACGGTTGGTGCAGTCTCGTCGTCGATGGGGTAGTCGATGATCGACTTCTTATGGGCGTCGAGGGGGAAGCCTTTCTTGAAGCCCAGAATAAAAAAACTGGGGTAAAGGAAGATAAAAATAACGGCGGCGTAGACACCATACCAGTAAAATGCCGGCCCGGACTTGGTGAAGAGCCAGGTGGATGCACCGATGGACAGGGCGGCGATCAGGTCGAAGCCGATCAAGGTCAACCTGTTCAACTTGCAGTAGGCGTACTTCTCGTCATCGTGGGGCGGCGACGGCAGGACCGTGGGCACGAGCGAGGTATTGTAGGCCCGTCTGAACCTCCACCAAATTCTCGCGAAAATACCCGAGGGCTTGTAGGCGGGCGGGTTGATGGGCTCGACGATGACATCGTGGGGATGCTTCTCGGAGAAGTTCGGTGCACTGCTGGCGGGACTCGGACTGCCTCGAGTCTGGAGGGGCGTTAGACGATGCCATGGGGTTGGGTTGCAATGGGTCCCTACTATTTCATCTCTCCCTGACGGTGTAACGATCGAATCCTCGGTGGACCGAGGGGAGCTGCCGGCAGCGTACTGTTGCGACTCGAAGGGCAATGACACCGTGCTTGGGTGGCATGATGTGTCCGGGGTAGCGAATGGCTGTGCTCGGTCAGCGGCCGTCCCAATGGACTGGATCCAGGGGACAACTCGAACTCACATTGGTCAACATGGTGACTGACGAAGGCGATGTCCTTTCCTGAGATGCCTCGAGTATTAATGAACTGCCGGACTCGCTCGCTCACAGGCCACAATTGGGCTGCTTGAACTCGAGCGGACCGTCTGGCTAATAATGGGCACCATGACCCTCGAGCCCTTGATAAATATTGACGATTGCAGCCGCCGCTATTGCAAGCCCCGAGACCTGCGTGCAGACGCCTGCTCACAAAACACCAATTTCGGCCATCACAAGTGCTTATCACCCGTGGGCCGCCGTGCACCACACCGCCAGCGCGCAGTTCAGAGACACCGAGGCCTGGCGTGACAGGGAGGAAACAGGAAAAAACAGTGCATGTCTCAGCGTGGCAGGGGTTGCCAAATGCCCGCTAGCCACATCGCCCTGGAAAATCGCTGGGGGTGCTCCGTTGATCCACGGGTTTTCGAGATGGCCTGGCTGGCTTATCTTGATAGGGCTAACAAAATACGATGAAAAGGGCATGGATCGGATCGCCCTTGCAGCAGCGCGGTTGTTGTGATAGGCAAGCCACAACGGGGGGCGCCGGACCAGACAGACCCCTAGTGTCAAAGGGTGCAGATTTGACCAGCTCAGCGGGACTTCCCATGCCCGCCCTTTTGCGTCCGAGACATCCTTCGTGCCTTCTCATTGGCATCGTCACCCGGCCGGCGGTGGTCGGCCCGGAAAAGATTTGGCAGCCACAGATAACTCTCTGCTTGGCGCCAATGATTTTTGCAGCAACCCCTGGCCACCAGCCTCGTCTGCGCGCGTCTGCCAGCACACCGCGTTTGGTGGCTGCCGAACAGCAGAAATTGCGTGGCCCCTTTGCTTTGGGCGCCGATGCAAAAGGGGATTGTTGCCGCCCCGACAACAGACCGGCCGTCGCTTTGTTCGGGCGATTCGACCTATTGTTTTGACGGTTTTGACAGTTTTGAGTCGGATTTCCTCGAAGCGGCTGCTTGCCTTCTTCCCTTTCCGGAATGAGCCGGTTCGCGCGGGTACCCTGACCCTCAACGCAGTGGAACGCAGTCGCTCCCCTCGCCGCGTAATCAGGACGCCAGTCCACGTTGTGCGCGCTGCGGGCGTCGGTTCAGGGCCTGTCGCTGGGGCGTCCTGTTGGGCGCCACCATTGCAAAGTCCGGCGATAGGAATCGACAGCACACCTCACTGGCCCTCGGCCGAGCTTCATGTCTGACCGCTTGACGGCCTCGTCATCTTTTTCCTCAACCTGTCCAATGCACGCAACACTGACAGGCGCACACAGGCGCAGATGCCGATGTTTTGTGGTTGGCCCGGCCATTTCCTGTCTGGCCATAAAAGGCGTGGCCCCTCACAAGACACGCCCCTCCCCGATTGAGAAGCCCGTACTCTAGTCCGTAGTTCGGTCGTCTGGACGACCCGCCAGGATTTGGACCCAGCCTCTGCGAAAAGCCTCTTCTCATCCAATGCCGGCCGAGAATAGGCACAGCCTGGGCCGTCGTCTCGGGTCCGGGCCGGGCTCGGACTTGACCCTGGACGGAGGCTGCCTGGCCTGACCAAAATGGGATGCATGGCCAAAGCATCCATTGACAGGGCCCCAGTCGCCAACGAATTGGCTGCTGCTTCGATATCATGATCCAGCTCCCGCTCGGCAGTCAGGCAGGTTTGCAATCCAGCCCCTCGGTTTTGACAGCAAGGCCTTCTGGACCCGCCACAGCGGCTCGGGGACACCAAAGGCACTTGGCCCGTTCATTGTCATCGCCATCATCACTGCTCCTTTCCCCCTCCCCCTCTTTATCTGACCACCCCCCTTTAATTTCCCCCTTTCACAAACAACCCCCCACCCGTCGTATTGCCCCCACGCCAACCCAATCACCCCTGACCGTCGGCTCCGGTCCATGGAAGACGCACAGCGCCTCTCCTGGACAAGTACCCGGCATTAATATCAACGAAGCGGATGGTAATCTTCGAGGATCCGCGCTTCTCCTTTGGTCCGACACATGTGAATTGACAATACTACCTCCTAGCGCCGGCATTTGTGGACATTGTGGGTTTGTGTCTCATGTTCTTGACCGATCCCATCACTCTGCCGCGAAGGACCTTGCATTGAGCACGACAAAGAGGCTAGTCCCACATCTTGGGTCAAGATTGGCGACAGAAGGCTTGTTGGGGGCTGATCTACTGCAGTAAGAAAAGGCTTGAGCCAAAGGGAAAGGTCCCATCGACATGCGAAAGTGGTTCCTTGCTATCAAGACCAAGACGCAGCCAAGACCTGTATTGTGGTATGCCCAGATCCTGCTGTTCCAGCACAGAGCTGTGTGAGGATTCCGACAACGTCTTCCACACGGAGAAGAGAGACCCTCCCTTCTATCCCAAGCCTATGTACAAGGCATTCCATGGCTATGACAGAGTACAGCAATTGCATCACGAGGACAACATTCTGGTCATGAATTGCCTCGATTTCGATGGCACAGATTTGGATGCCTGGACTTTAGATACCAACAGATGATAAGCTACAACTCCTTGTAAAACTCCTCAATGTAGTCCTTCTTCCCCAACTGAACCCCCTTCGACCGCAGAATCGCATACGCTGTCTGCAGATGGAAGAAGAAATTCGGCACCCCGTGGTGCAGAGCCGCGTATCCGGCCTTCGTCTTTACCTTCAGACCCCCCCAGTTCCTGTGTGCCGGTCAGCTTGCGCTCTACTTCCAGCACTCATCAATAGACACATACATGTCAACCTCAGCGCCCCCATCCAATCTCTCGTTCACTTTGGTCTTGTCCACGGCCGCGAGGAACTCCTTCGTCTTTGCGATCCTGGCATAGAGTTCGCCAAGCGACTTCTCATCGTCGTCCCAGTAAGGATACGCGTTGCCCGTCAGCCTTCCCAGGTGCATCTTTATGGTTCCCGTGGCATTTTGAATCTGGAACGACAAAGGCCGCATGTCGTCAGCCAGACGCGCGGGGAGGTAGTCAACGTCGAAGTCGAGGCCGCTCTTCCGGGCGTGGGCTTCTGCAACCTGCAGGATGTGGGTGAGGGTATTCAGCCCCTTGTTGAAGGTGTCGAAAACATACGCTGTGATATCGATGGTGGCCATTTTAGATGGAATCTATCTTGTTGTCAAATTTGTTGTATGAATAAGGTTTGTTTTCCGACATTGGTGGTTTGCGGGAAAATATACCCGGCTTGTGTCCTGGCAGTGAGTCAGCACCACTCGCATTCTCCCGGCTTCGGCCAACAATTTGGCTGAAAACTCTTTAGTTTGTTGCGGCTAGTCTACTTCCTGGAATCACTGGCCACGTCTCTGTAAAATCGAGCTCCTTGTTCCGTTTGAGCTGTTCCGGGTCTACGTACAATCGTATGCCGATCTGGTCACTCATGAGCCCAAAGACTCGCACCAATATGTAAACATTTTTGTGGCCTGGTGAGTTGTGGTTTTCGTCCATCTGCGGCGGTCAGCATTCACATCGACAGGGCAACACAGTAGAAGGGGGGCTTGCGCGCTCGTATTGCTTCTTGCTCATTTGAAATGGCGTATCACACGGCCCTGTTGTCGTCTTGACATCGAGCCAATACCGTGGTTGTGCATGATGCCATTTCTCTCCAACAAGGTGCCTGGTGTCCGTAAGGCATCGCGTCAAGTCACCTTTACTGTCGTCATAAAACATATTGGCCGTCTCCATCTCTGAAAACCAATCTGTCATGTCCGTGTAGTCCGGGTGGATGGTGACGTGATACCGGCTTTGGCTCATCTAATTCGCGCGACTCCAGCCCGGTAGTGCTGGCTTGAGACTGGATGGTAGCTCAAAGACCTACCAGTCGCTAGTCTACCTGTTTATCCTCTCCAAGTTGCGAAGTTGACTCACATACAACTCTCCGGCCACGCCAATCTTTTCGGTCGTAAATAGGCGGCTTAGCGGAAACTTTTCAGGGGTACCGACTCCATTCAAACTTGCGCCTGCGTTGTGTGACGAGGCATTGTGAAGGTGTTCTGTACTGTCCATGCCAAATGTAGGCAACGTGGCGTTGCGAGCTGCGGTGATGACTCGGCTCAGAAGCGCACAATACTGTGCATCTCCAGCGGAAGCCTGGGGCTGAACGGTAGGCTGAGTGACGGCACTCCAGGCGAGCCTTTTGACCCCAACCCTGTCAATGAAGAAGTCTTCCAGGTTTTCGTAGTGGTCGCTCAACCTGATGTTTGCCGGGAACTGCGTCGAGCTCCATAAGAACTCAGACGTCGTATGCCAGCCATATATAGCGTCCCTAACGACAAATATGAGGGCATTCTCTCCAAATTCGCGCCTTGTATCATGCAATGTCAGTCGTGAATTTAGTTCGCAGAATTGGGCCACATACCTCATATCCACAGGGGATTGTCTCCATTCCAGCCAAATATTCGTAGAATTCCCGAATGCGGCCCATGTCCTCGCAGCCACTGTACTTTAGAATCTCTAGCACTTTCACTATGTCCCTCCAAGAGGCATCCTGGACGGATAGTATGTCCTTGAAGAAGTGTTTGAGAGTCTTCATGCGACTGGAGGAGGCACCAAGTATGTTTCCATACAGGTATTCCAAAGGCCTTTTCAAGGTCGCTTGCGAGGGTGCACCCCACCAGCACTCGCCAAGACAAGCCCAACGACCGGTTTGATCGTTGCCGCTGGGGGTTAACACGGAGTGTTTCCGGAAGACTTCACACCTGGTCACATAAAGCCGTTGGCTATTAGCTTCAGTCAGCTACTTTGGATAGCCAATGACTTACGTCGTCGACGCCGCCTTTTCCTTCTCTTCAGAGATCCAAATCATGATTTCGATCATCGCGTACAGCTCAAGTACTTTTTAGGCCCGCGATAGAGGGAAATATGAAGGGTTGTTGATCTTGAGATAGGCAATAATATCGAGATAGAAAGGAAGGTCGGAGTTCACCCCAACATCCAGATATCTAAACAGAAACTCCCACTCGGCCCCGAGATGCCCCACCGCCGCCTGCTCGAGCGCGAGGAACGGGAAACTTTCCCACTCATCCATGTGATGCAACTGCGTCGCCCTGAGCGCTGGCAACGGGAACCATGTGTTTCGAAGTTTAACGGACTCGATTTCGCAGCTGCAAAGATCCTTTGCTTCGAGATTCTTCAGCTTCTCTTTCAGATTGTTGCTTCGCATCACAGAATTCCCTTCGTATTCCCAGAGATATTGCAACATTCCAAGAAATTTCTCTGCACGATGCTCGGCGACATATGTGAGGGCCTCGGACAGCAAGTCTCCAGAGCGCGACACAAGCCGAAGACGCTCGCGAACTCCAATGGAACCGCAAAGCCACGTTTTCCAGGTCGGATGCGGTACACTTGGCTGCTCAGGAGTGGCATCCAGGTATTTTCGGCTTGCGAACAGCACCTGCAACCTCGGCGCATCTCCTGTCGGCTGAAGAAGAGATAAAGACACTGAATGCGCTGTGGACAGCCGGCAGCACCAAGGCAACCATCGAACCTGTCAGCTGCTTTGAAATGCCTGCGATTGCAAGGGTTCCCCGTCTGAGAATGGTTCCTGGCCCGAGAACAATTCCCGGCCTGAGAACGGTCCCCTGCTTGAGATCAGTTCCCGGCCTGAGAACATTTCCTGATCTGAGCTCTGAATTGGACGGCATGCTTGAGTTGGCTGAGGCTGAGACGGAATGCATTAGATAAATCGTCGAGCTACGGGCTCAGGCGCTTGGGGTTGGAAATGTCGAGGAGACCTACAAGTTCGTCGGCGACTTGAGAAAAGGAATGCAGAGCCGGAAGATCGTTTACGATGAGATCATCAGGATTGGGAGGGAGCTCAGGGAAAGGCGCAGGCTGTCCGCACAGCTCGGAACCGGAATCACCAAGGCTACCGGCAAGCCCGCCATGCAAAAATCGAAGGCCGAGACCACCGAGGCTCCCAAGGCTTCCAAGACTGGGGTTGAGCATTCGACAACGCTGCTGGAGATGCTGATTGGAAGTACCACGACGACAGGCAAACCTACCAACCGTTTCAGAATGCTTGCGACACCCGAAACAGCGACAAAGTTGAGCGCAATGGACAGCATCTCCAAGCTGGCCAAGCTTGAGGAGAAGAGCATCAGACAGCTTGAAGAGCTTGGGGCCAAGGCGCTCGCAAGTGGAAGCACCAAGGCGACCGACAGCTACGCCAGCGATTTGAGAATTCGAATGAAGAGTTCGACGGTCGCTGCCACTGGAGTCGCCAAGATTGAGGCGGACCTTGAGAAAAAGATGATGGAGAAGAGACTGGCCACGGAGCTCGCAGCTGGAAGCACCCAGACGATTCGCGATCAAACTATCAGCATCCTCAAACTCATGGGAGCGTTTGGGCCATCAAAGCTATCATCACTTTGAGTTGGCCGAACGGAAGCTGGAGTGTTGAGAAGACTCATGGACAGCCTCGCCCAAATCTGGGCTTGATCGACCGCAAGGACATCAACTTATGATGTGAGGGATGGGTCACGAGGATGGGAGCAGGATCGGGTGCGGATGGATGGGCTCGTAACAGTGACCAGCAGCGATGGTATCAACTTCATGGACAACTGGACGGGGAGTTGACACTCTGGCCTAGGCGAGTCTTGATAGGGAATGAGACACATTTTTCGTCAGTGCCACAGCGTGAACGACATGTCTGCTGACGTGACACGCCCCATTGTGATCTGGAAATTCTGGATTTTGCTTGACGGAAGACGTCGCGCCTCCAGTGTAAATTCGAATAATGAAATCCGGCCTTGATGTTCCGATGCAAGCTCTATGAAGTTATTTCAAGCGATTCGCTCGCTAGAGATTAGTTGGGCGGAAGCACCGAACTCAACCATAGCAACTGTGACGAATACTACTGCAAATGTCTGGTTCCTTTTCCAAATGGCGCAGATAATCTCACGACAAACTGACCGGAATTGATCAAGAGTTTGGCCACCGATGGCAGGAAATCTTCCAGTGACGCTATGTACGCACCAGAAGACCATCTAATTAATCCTTCTGAACTCAACATCATCCAAATACACCGCCCAATTATCAACAGTCCCACACCTGAGGAAGATAATGAAGTTTTACACTGCCGAAACAGGCGCGTCAAAGCCATCAAGCGATACCAGACTCTGCCACGCCGCAGTCATCTGATCGGCGGTAATCGTAGCCAGTACCTAGAGAGTCTGGTTCGTGTCGCCGTCCGTAATAACAAAATCGACTCTGCATCCCAGGCCGGCGGCGCTGGCGCTTGATGGAACGCTTGATGACGACACTGGCGCGCTGGAGGATGCGCTGGGGGTGATTTATGGCTCGAGGGAGAGGCTGCTTGATGTCGAGCTGGGCACGCTTGAGAGGACGCTTGAGGGTCTGATTGAGGCACTGTTGGAAGCACTACTGGACGGCTCGGCGGAAGAGATACTGGCGGATATCGCTCAGGGTTGAAGACGCGCTGAGAGCTGAGCTGAGAGCCGAGCTGTGTCGAATGCAGCCCCGACGAACCTTGCGAGGCGAGGCCTCGACGGACTCAAGGACCGCCGAGAGTACGGCCAAAACCTGTCCACAACGCTTGTCGTCGTGAAATAAAAGAGTGACTTAAGTGAGTGACTGAAAACGAAGCTGGAGAGAACGGAGAGGGGCCAACATCCAACGTATGGTAAACGTCGATATTTGGAAAGGGACTAGCTTCGTATTAGCGCTAAGAGCTTGTCTGTCCCGGGCATTAGGAAGGATTCGGCGGAGATTGTTACTAGTTGGAAAGATAAACTGTATGTAGCTAGGAGAGTTACCAATCTGGCGATCCTGATCTCCCTGCGATCGCGACAAACACCACGTCATTGTGATGTTGTTTTGGGACAAAGACAGTGCTTCAAGCAGCTTTCTCAACAAAAGAAAGAAAACATGCGACAGGAACCCCCTTGTCCTCAAGACCCCCGATTCCCCTACTTCGAGATCATAGACCACCGCCCTAATCTCTGAAACCCTCCCTCCCCGTCATGCGACGACGAACCCAAAGACACCTCAGATTCATCATCATACCCTGAGGCCTCTCTCTCAACATCTCCACGCCGGTTCTCACTCTCGTCTCCCGATTTCAGCGATCTACTCTCGTCCTCTCTCTCCCACACACCCTGCAAACCATTCTTTGCCAGCGCCTCCTCGGATTCCTGCATCATCTTCTCCACGGACCTGAAGTGTTCTGCCCCCAGCTTCGGCTGGGACGACGGCTTTCCAATGACATCGTAATGCGCGAGATCTACCGCCATACGGACTGCGTCGCGTATCTGGCGTCCGTTCCAGCGGTCAGACTCAGCTGCGTTCTCATTGTACTGCCGCTCTGCAAACTGCAGGATTTCCTCGGAGATCGCAAGAGGCTTGTGTTCCTGCGTGTTGGAGAACTGTTGCTCCTCTTCGCGGAGGCGGACGAGGTGGAGCTTGAAGATGCTGAGGGTCTGTTCGAGCGTGAGAGCCTTGAAGCAGATGTTGAGATGGACACGGGACTTGACGCAGTCGTCCAGAGCGGCGAGGCGGCTGGTTGTGAGGAAGATGAGTCCGGGGAACTCTTCTAGAATACGGAGAAGTTCTGGCACTTTGTTAGCACCGGATGTTGGGAAAGAGCCCGGTACATACCGATGACCTGATGGTTGAAGTTTGAGTCCTGTTTGGCTTCTTTGGAAAGAAAAACATCAGCCTCGTCCAGCAAGAGCGGACAGTCCCACGCTTTGGCAAGCTCAAACATCACTGCGGCATCATTCATCTCCCGGTTGAAGACATTTCCTCCAAGCCTGGACAAGGGCTTGTTGTATGCCTGGGCGATGGTCTCGACGGTGGCGGTTTTGCCGGTTCCGGGCGGCCCTTGAATGAGGATGACAAGACCGCGCCGTTTCCCTCCGACGGCGGATGCGAAACTGGAGAGTTCGGTTCTCATCCCGCTCCGGCTGAAGTGACCATGAACTGCGGAGCGGAGTGTCCTTTTGGTGTTCTCGTCGATGCAGATTCTCTCAAAGGCGTCTGGCTGTGGAGAGATTGGCTGTAGATTGTCCACATCGATAGGCTTGAAGAGCCGATGTCTGATCAGATAAGCATAGATCCTTCGCAGTAGCAGCGCAGGGTCTTCGTTTTTCAGCGGGAATGAGCTGAGGGGAATCCCGCTCTTTCTCGACATATACTAGTCGATCTAAACCCGAGCGTCGTTCTAGAACTTGATCGACGAGTCGTATTGTACAACCATATCGCGGCGCCGTTTAAGGTACCCTAGGCGGACTTTACCGTTACTGGTGATTCGTTCTACAATAGGATGGTCTTCGACAATCGTAGTGAAACTTCATCCGGACTGCTTCGGCGAGTTATGGCTGGCCACAGACCAGAATGGGTGTGTTTTGATGGCCTCCTTCACGTCAATATACACCTCTCCGTTGGCATGTTCCCTCTGAAGCTCAACACGTCGTGCCCGGTCGGCTCGAGCAGCAAGCAAGCACCATCGTGCATCATATGCTTGCGCTCGATGCACTGTAGAACCTTCCTGCCCTGGGAAATCCCGGATTCTAGCAGCTGCAGGGACGGGTCTGCAAATCGAAGGGGGTAGGCCGGGAGCGATTGGATTGGGAGTTTGTCGGGAAACGGGTACACGTTGATCATGTGAAAGTCGGCGGCGAACGAGGCTCCGTTGAAGTCAAGCCAGTAACACTCTATCCTGAACTCGGAACCAGGCCCACAATTGGCAGATGTGCCTGGGTTGGCCGGGTTGGGTTTGTGACTCATGCCTCGGTATAAGCCCTGTCCGTCGACTCGCGATGAGTGCGGACCGACCGACACTACTCTGAATATTCTTTGCTTTGCTCGTGACTGAAGCTCGGTCTTTCCCCGGGTGGTGACGGGGTCATCAATGACTGGATCAAAGTATATGAGGTCTCCTGGTCGGAACAGGTACTAGAGATCATCGTACCGCACCATAGCTGTACTGTCTGAAGAGTCCTCGAATTGGCGGTAGTCGGGAAGTCGAGACTGGTCGACAAACTCGACGTAGCAACGAAGCTCGCGCAGAATGTTTTCTGGAGTGATGTGTTTGTCCTGGCCGTCTATGTCGTCGCTGTACTCGGTGGAGTCTCCATCGCTGGAATCACTGTCGCTGAGCGGTTTCCCGTCAAGGTCTTCGTCCTCCGATTCCAACTCCAGGGGGCGCGGAATCTTTTGTTCGGTTTGTCTGTTCCGGTCCTCTCCAGTGCCGCTATTCTCGCTGGAAGTTTCCTGGTTGGGGTCTTCCCCGTGTTTCTCGTCAGCATCTCTATCGCCGGCACCTTTCTCATCTACGTCTTCCTCGCCGGTGGCTTTCTCGTCAGCGTCTTCCTCCGGGGGGGCGGTTCTCCAGTTCCAGCTCTAGAGCGCGCAGGCACTCTCTGACTCGCTCATGGTGTAGGAGGAGAAACCCAAAAGGCCTCATAATGTATGGGCCTTAGTGATGTCCATTGACTCCCCGCTGACAGCGTTGAGCACTTGCAGAACTGCCATTGACCGGATACGTACGCGATGTATCCATGTCTCATCCAGGCTAGTGATTCCATCTGAATCGGTGACTTTCGGGGGCAAACTCACTCGCATCCCCGGGAGAAAGGCGCCCTCTCGGTGGCCCAGCGGGCGGCGGCTGTGGCCCAAGGGGCGGCTGGGGGTCTCAGGATTATTCAGTACGTGCAGTGGCAGATCTACCCCGGCGACTAAGATGTCCACCACACAGCGCATCTCGTGGAAGAAGTCTGTTTTGAAGCGCCTCTAGTCGCACTGGTGAACCGAGGGGGACAGGTTCCAGCCTGCGGGCAAACGATCGCAGTAAGGTGCTCTCAACGCATCGTGGCTTGTGGCACTGGCTTGAGCGGCTCTGACTGTGTCCACCGTCTCGGACGAAAGATATCAGATCATCAAGGCGAATCTCGCAGGCCTGGACATGATCCTTCGCCGTCTCCATATCGCTGTGGCGGTAGTCTAATTGTTGCTAGCGCACAAATGGTCCGGGGAGACTGTCAAGGGGCAAATAGCTTGGATGAACGCAGCGGAATGATCATGAAGGGAAGGGGAATTGCTGCCTGGTGCGGCTTGGTGACTTGACCGCAAGCATCAAACCCAGCAGCTGTTCATCATTTCAGTGGTTGATCAACGTCGCACAGCAGGTGTTGCTGATACCGGAGGGACTATTTACCCGACTGGATATCCTAGCTGGCCATGTTCAGGATCATTGGCCTGCTGTCCGACCACTCGCAGGACGAGACAAGGGCTGAGGGCCAGTACCTCCTGTCACCAACCGCGAGGGCATCGCTGGCGTGCGCGATAGCAGAGAGCGGTTGAGGGGGTTTCGGACAGGAATCTGTGATTCCACACGGATGTCCCGCTTGATGACAACCTCATCCCAACTCGACATTTTGGTTTGGCGCAATTCCACACTCGTTGCGCTGCTTTGTCATCGTGGCGACATATTCTATCGTGAAGCATTCCAAATCAGACTGCCGCCAAGAACAGACGATGACTTGGTCAAGAGACGCGAAAGGTTTCGGTCTGAAATTCCTATAAAATACCGGAGAGGATCCAGTTGCAACATCTCCCTGTGTCACAACTCCTCCTCCGCCCTCGGTTTAACCAAGGTTGGCCTATCAACCACGATTCGCGGACATCACCTCCACTCCTGCAGCCCCAGACCAAACATCCGACATCGACGAAATGAGCATCTACACCGACGAACAGATACAGCTCTACTTCGAGCGTATCGGCCTGCCAGCCGACAACATCCAGGAGAGACGAGCCTCGGACCCCCTCGGCTTCCTCACCACACTCAAATACCACCACATCGCGGCCATCCCCTTCGACAGCCTGGCCCTGCACTACTCCCCGCACCGCCTCCTCTCCCTCTCGTACGATGATCTCTTCACAAAGCTTGTCACCCGCCGCCACGGCGGCTACTGCATGGAAGTCAATGCCTTTCTGGCCGCCGTTCTGCGCACCCTCGGCTACACCCTCTACACCGCCGGCGCCCGCGTCAACGTCCAAGGCGCCTGGGGCGGCTGGGCGCACGAAATGACCATCGTGACCATCGACGACACGCGCTACCTCGTCGACGTCGGCTTCGGGTTCAGCAGCCCGGCGCACCCAGTCCCCCTGAAGGACAATCGCGAATTTACCACCATTGCACCCGCCCGTGGAAAGCTGGAGTACCGCGCCCTGTCAATACACACCGACCCGTCCCAGCGCATGTGGGTATATTCGGCCCAACGATCCGCCAACGCCCCCTGGGAAGAGATGTATTCGTTTCCGGAGATGGAGTTCTTTCCCGCGGACTTTCAGGTCATGAACCTCTCTACCATGACGTCCCCGCAGAGCTTTTTCGTGCAGAATGTCCTGTGCCTGAAGGTCTTGCTGGGGGAAGAGACGGGTAAACCGGAGGGATTGCTGTTTTTGCATCGAGATCTTGTGAAGCGGCAGGTTGGGGGGGAGGTGGAGATTGTACAGACGCTGGAGAGCGAGGAGGATAGGCTTCAGGCTTTGGAGAAGTGGTTTGGGATTGTGTTTAGCGAGGCGGAGAAGCTTGGGATTAGAGGGCTGGCGAGCGAGTTGAAGCGGAGGCCGCCTCAGGGCGATGGTCATGCGTGAGATGAGTCCAGTGTGGGAAGACTTTTGGTGTGCGAGTAGTCTGCCTGTCAGTGCCAGCAGAGGGGAGTACAGAGATTCGTTGATATGTTAGTCTTTTTAGGGCATTCAGTTTGTTACACCTACAAGTCTTGGACGAACGACATCAGCTTTAAATTCACTCAGCCAAATAGGCCTAGTGATTTCAACTTTCTCGACCCTCTCGGCCTCTTCAAAAACTACAAGATACGGGATACCAGCTTGTGCCTGCCAAACACCCCCTGCTGGCGTGACGTAACACCCTAACCCCTACCACGCTCTCAACCGGGGCCCCCTTTCAAACCCTCAACTCAACTCCACCAAAAATGGATCCCAGCAAATATCTCAGCATCGACAGAGTCAGGTTCCGACACACAACCTCAACAAGAATCAACAAAGCTTGATTAGCTCAGCTGGTTAGAGCGTCGTACTAATACTTGAGGAGAAATCCTCTGTATCCTGTCATGCGAAGGCCAACAGTTCAATCCTGTTATCGAGCAAGCTTCTCTTTTTGTCACCGAGTCATGAAAAAGGGGGAGTCAATTTTTCTTTTTGCGTTCCATTTTGCTTTTTCTCAACAAGTCTCTCCTCTGACCAAGGAACAGAATTGCCGGGCAAAAAAAAAAAAGAAATAAAAAACCGCCGGGGGGATCAAGGCCGAGACTACCTGCTAACCGAGTCCAGCCCACCGACTTGCGAGTGTGGCACGCGGCGGGCGGGCGGCATGCGCGGCATTGCTGATTGACTGGATTGAGTGGACTGATTCGCGCCAACTCCGGAGAGCTGGGAGCGTTACATCGCCAGCCGTGTTGGTTGCGTCTTCCCCACACTTCCAAATTCCAATACATCCCTCGCGTGTGGGTGGGTGGGCTGGGAGGCGAGGTGCGTCAAGCAGCAGCAAGCTTGTTCGTCAGCATGCACACCACACCACACCACACCACCAGGAATTAGTGTATTCTGTGCGTCCGGCTTTCGGAGGGGAAAGTCGATGGCTGGGGTTGGGATGCGTAGCGCCATCTTCAAGTGTGTGTGTGTGTGTGTGTGTGTCAGTCTTTCTTTTAGGAATGAGGCACCTCATGGAGAGAATTCTGATTGCCGAACCATTCGATTAACTTGCGGGCGGGAGAGGGGAATGTGGGGCCACTCGGCGGTGCTGCCGCGCCCTTCAATGTGGGTTCACGGCCAGACGGGGTGTCTCTCGGCTGGAGCCGATCTCCGGCGGAAATCGTGCCGTGTCTCCACCTCCGCACGAGTGTGTGTCGAACCACGCGGTGGCAAACTCCAGGTTGTACGATGTGCCCGCGCTGGAATTATGGACGGTGGCTCCGTGGTGACACCCTTTTGTGTATCTTGTGTGACAGTTACCGTGTCTCTCGTCAACAGCATGTAGCGCCTGCATCTGCCGCCGCTGTCTCAGGTCGCCATCGAAGAGTGACACCGGATGAAGACGCACGGTGACAGGCCCCTGACAGAGGACCTCTCCAGGTTGAACAATACCATACACTCAATGGCAGTAGCATTCACTATGAACTCGCTCGATCAATGCGTCCCAGTCCGTAAGCAAAGGTCCTCCATGATGCCCATATCCTCCAAGCAAAGGGAACACCCGCTCCACCCGCAAACTACCCATTATCCTCAAAAGCGACAGTACACCCCCTTTCACCTAAAACAGCACCATCACCACCCCCAAAACCGTTCCCCAAACCATCACACCAGTCTCCCACCCCCAAGCCCTCCCCGCAGCATTCGGCCTCCCCGTCGCAGTAACAATCGTCCCGCTCGCCGTAGTCGACGGCGTCCCGCTGCGCTTCTGCAGCACGTAGAGCTCGCCCGTCGTGTCAGACGTCATCCACAGCCGGCCCGCGGCATCAAACGCCAGACCGGCCGGCCGGAAGCACGTGCCGGGGCACTTTGTGTGGTCCGGGTTGGTCATGATCTCGTCAAAGACGTCGTTGCTGTTGTGGGCGGCGACGGGCTCCCCCGTGGTGGGGTTGAAGGGGATGACGGCGACGGAGTAGCCTACGGGGTCGGTCTTGTCGACTGTGGGTGTGTTAGCATAGGGCAGGGGGGTATGATAGGGAGAGGGAAAAGGGCTTACAGCTGCCGTGGAAGCTGACAAAGGCCTCGCTGCCGTCCTTTTTGAATTTGATGTCCAGCGGGGCATAATGCGCCGGGAAGGTCAGCCGCGGCGCGACGTAGTCCTTGGCGCAGACCTCGTCGGTGAGCGTGTTGTTCTCCTGGATGGCGAACTGGTCGCCGACGCTGAGGCCGTCATTGGCAGGGATCTCGGAGGCGTCCCACACCGCGAAGCAGTGCGGATAGCCGTAGTTCTGGCCCTTGATGCTGCTGCTGCCCAGCACGCCAAAGTAGTTGAGCTCCTCGCCGGGGTTGTTCTCGTGGATGTCCTTGCCGTTGCGCGTGACGCCGTCGACGCTGTTCTCGACGCCGTAGATGCCGCCTGTGACGGGGTGCTCGCCGATGCCGACCGAGTTGCGCAGGCCCCAGCCGAGGACGACGCCGTCGGTGTTGAAGTTGTAGGGCTTGGAGGTCGTGGTGAAGTTGGAGAGGTCGAACACGCGCACCTGCGACAGGCCGCTCGAGAGCACCGACGCCTTGGCCATGTTGGCCTCGGCGCTTCCGCGCGAGATGACCAGGCTCCCCTCCGATTTCTTGGACACCAGCAGCGTGCGCGTGACGAGGTCGTCGTTGCTCATGCCGGTGACGATGGAGCGCGGCACGGCGCTGACGGTGCCCTTGTCGCCATCATACTGCCAGGCAAAGACGGCCTCGACCGTGGATGCATAGAGGGTCTTGCCGTCCTTCGACAGGGCGAGGCCGTGGTTTAGCTAGGCACGTTAGCTGCTGTCTGTCACACCTTGGCGATAAACATACCGAGGTCTGGGTAATGAGGGCAGTGGACTCAGTCTCGGCGAGACATGTCCCCCCTTGGTCGCTGAACCTGTGTCGCGTGATGCCCTTGCCGCTCTGGACCATGAGCAGAGCTCCGGAAGCGTCAAACTCAATGCTCCGAGGCTTCGTCAACCCACCGAGCACGAGCTGTACCTGCCACCCGCTGTTCACGAGCGGGAAGTTATATGAAGGCACGAGCACCTTTCCACAGCTCTGGGCGACCGCCGTCGAGGCCGACAGCCCAGCCACGAGCGCCGTAGCAACCCGGTTGGTCTTCATTGCGCGCAGAAAACCGGCTCTGCCTACTATCGGCAAATGCTTATTGCTTCGGTGGCCCGGTCACTGGGAGGTGGGATCAGAAGCGGCAGAGTCAAACGCTGGGACGAGGGACGAAAAGACGCAATATGCTCAAAGGCACTCTACAGCTCCGAGAGAGCGGGTCGGCGGTTCTAAAGAGCTTCTAGACTAGGACGCCCGCGACCGCACCTGCCCGCCCCAGAAGGCAATAAAGCAGGAGGGAGCTGCCCGGAGCTAGATAAGAGAGAGCTTGTGGTGGCCTGCAGCACTCCCGGGGCCCGGCGCGGGACAGCGTCCATCGCGAGAGGTTGTACGTAACATTGGAGAAGCAGCTAGATTGGCGTGCCTTGGCCCTGAGGCAAGGCAAATCCGCCGTCGTCACAGTGTCACCCCATATGGAGCTATTAAAGGACCCAATCGCTACCGAAGCAGCACGTCGTGTCTGGGGGACCGGGGAGCGGGAGCGAAGTGTGGTGTCTGGGCCTGCCACCGCCGTGCCGGCGCCCCGCATTAAACAGCTCAATGGTGACGGCGGGCGGCCAATCAACCACTGCCGAAGTGGCGGCATGCTGGCCACCAGCGAACTAGGGGGACGGCACGACGCCGCAAGTGGCTGAGAGGTCGTGGAGGACCCCGCCATCTGTGTCTGCCGACATTTGTAGCGCTGGCGAGGAGAGGGGCTAGGAAGCAAGTCATGGTGCTGTCGACGCATTGTGTTCGTTCCCAATTCAGTTGGTGGTGGTGGGGGTTGGAGCGGCCGCAGGGTGGGAAGGAGGGGTAACCCCGGACAGACGATCCCATAGTAGCACGGCATTATGGCTGCGATTGCTGGCCACCCGTGGCCGCCGGCCTATCAGCCATGCGCGTGTATTGTGTCCGCCCCAAGCAGTTCTGCTGGCCCGGTTGGGAGCACGCGCTGCGTCCGGGGAGCTGCTCCTCCCGGTCGCTATCGCATTGACTTGGCTCTTGGCTGGCGATAGCGAGGAGTAAGGCTGGGAGAGCACCCTCCGCCTGTCCCCCAATTCTTTATCCTGCAGGCTGATCTCACCGTGCCTGTTCTTTGGGCCTCATTTGTGATTTCATGCAAGCTCCGAGAGCCGCCTCGACCTAGCTCATAAAGATTGTGCTCTGCCCACTCGAGCGCGAAGTGCTTGACCTGCCCTCCGATTGCCAGGCGCTGCTATCTGCAACGACCCCGCCGGCGACACAAAGATAACCCCGCACGCCGTCTTGTAAGCCAGCAGACCAAACACACAATGGGGCGAAACTGGAGCTTCCAGCGGCTTGCCGTGACAGCCTCGGCCATCCTCCTGGGATGCCAGCCAGCACTTGCTCTGCCCCAGGCCAACGAGGTCGTGCCGCTTCCCGCAAGCGCCTGGGTCACGGTCAACGAAGCAGGGGCCGGCGTCACCATGAGCCCCATCGTCAACATCAAGGACGGCGTCACTACGACCGTCAACGCACCACCAAGCACCCTGATGGCCACTGGGACATACACCCTCCTGCCGAGCGGTCTCGCCACGACAAGGACCGGCCTCGCTCCGGTCGCAACGGCGACGGGGACGGGCGTCAACGACACGGCGGGCTTTTTCCTCGCCTGCACCAGGTACAAGGGCCCGGGCGGCGCCATCTGCCAGCCCGAGCCAGGGACGGTGCTGTTTGTTGGATACACATACTATGGTAGGTTCCGCACTTGCAGAGCCCAGCATCGCCCGTACCACTTGGTCGCCTTGGCTAACACACCTCCGCAGTAACCTGGTCGCCAACACACTTCTCCGACGGCAACGCCATGGTCCAGGTGGAAGTCGGGTACGAGGGCGGCGGGGGTACGGTTTCCAGTGCCGAATTCGTACCAGCCAGCAGGGGGTTCTGGGCGTGGGAGATCAAGGACGACTTCCTGCGCAATCTCGACCGTGACTCCATCAGCGTGACGCTTTCGATGCTCCAAGACGAAACCAGCACGCCGCAGGACAACGACGCCACCAAGATTCTCGGCCCCACCGTGTATGTCACATACCCTCCAAAGCTATCGCCCGCGAAGAGCGGCGGCGGCGGCCCCTCGGTGATCGCCATCGCGGTGCCGGTGGTCATCGCCGTCGTGGTCCTGCTGCTCGGCGGGCTGTGCTTCTGGTCGTGGAAGCGCCACGGGACGGTGCCGCTGGTGGGCTCGCTGGGCAAGGTGCGGCGGCAATCGAGCGGGTACGGCGTGCGCAAGAGCGCGTCGGAGCGCGTCGGGAGGGGCGTCGGCGGCGGGGGATTCGGCGTGCCGAGCGATAAGCCGGGGCCGAACATCAATATTCAGCTCACGGACCGCGATAGCTGGTCGCCGACGGGGACGGGCAACTCGAGGAACGTGTTCCGAGAGGAGGTGCAGCGCCAGGAGCGGCAGCGATAGGGGGTTGTGGCAGCCATGGCTCGCCAGGCTCTCGAAGCACGAAGGAATGATTTGACGATATTCGGGCTCGGTAGTTCGAGGGCGCTTTCACGCAACGGTTCTGGTCGAGTACGGGGTAGAACTAGGTTTTGGATATGGGCATAATTACAGGGAGACGGCACGAGCATGGAATGGAAGACTTCTGATCGTTTCTGATCGTTGTTTGTTGCGCGATGCTGGAAGCTGTCGGCGCGGGAAGCTTGGACATTCCCAAATTGCGTGTGTCCCACACGGTGTGGCACATAGTGACCGGCCCCCATCGCAACACCGCACGCATCAGTGACCCAAGATAAGTGATTAGAGATTGCATTTCTACGTTTCTACAGTGACGTAGTGGTGTAGTGGTATAGTATGTCCGTCATCATTGACCGGCAGCCAATTAAACGTGATATCCTGAAATCGAGGCCAGCTCCCTTGCGAGCGGGAGTGCGAAGGAAAAGCGCACGGGGCTGATCAACCGAAACCCAATCCAACCATCATGGCCCAGGGCATCAAACATCCAAAACTGACACCTCCTCCATCCTCCCCGCATTATGTACCAATATATCCGCCCGTCATATCGGGCTCGACGCTAGAACCGAACGCCGTCCGCAGCCGCCAACACCACGCCAAACAAAAGAGATCGTCATATCCGGATTGAGCACCGCCGTTCAGCCGGAGTCGTCCCACCACCCGGCTTCAATATTAGGCTTGTAGTTACCCACGGCGCTGAGTCGCACCTGCTTCTTCCGTGTCATCGACATCGGCACCGGAAAGTCCATCGGCGAGATGGGCGAGTCGGGCCGCGGCACGCCAGCGTCCTCCTCCTCCTCTTCTCGGGGGTCCTCCAGGATCCGGGCCGGCATGTCCTTGTCGCTGCTCCGCCGTGTGCTGCCTCGGGGGCTCGAATGGTCGGAATCTCGTCGCGATAGGAACGAATCCTTTGAGTGTGGTATCGGGTGCATCCCTGACGTTGTGGTTGTTGGTGCCGCCTTCCGACTCGTGGGCGATGTTCCCGAGGCCGACCCGACGGAGCTTGCCTTGCTACCGCGGCGCTCTGGGACGGGAAAGTCAAAGCTCTCGTCAAAACCTAGGAACCCATCGAGATCCGGGCTCGGCTCCGCCGTCTCGAGCCCCGTGCTCTCGTCTGAAGGGCGATCCATCATCAGCAGGATCTGCTCGCGGACCACCTTCTCCTTTTCCCTCAACTCCGTGATACTTGTTGTGACCCGGATCTGCGGCTGATGCGGCCGTGCGCTCAGAGGCCCGATGCCTCCTGCGTCCACTGTGCGCATCGTGCTCATCGAGGATTGCCGCGATAGCCCGCTGCTGCTGTCGTTCGTGAACTGGCGCTGCAGGCCTTCGTTCGCTTGCCGGTCGATATTCTCCCGGTCGATGTTGTCCTCGAACTCGGCGATGATATTCTCACGCATGAGTGCGCGCTTCTGCCTCAGAGCCGCCAGGAGCATCTCCTCCTGCCGCGTGACGGCCATGAACCGGCCGCTGTTGCTGTCGTGGTGGCTGCTAGTAGCGCTCCCACGACGCCCCTTCGACAAGCTGCCCAAGCTCTTGCCGCTAGATACCGAGCGGGTATCAATGTCGAACGCAACCTTGGAGCCACGGTGGCTCTGAAGATAAAAGTCTACGCTCGTCGGCGAAAGAGGCGGTGTCGGTTGCTCGAGAGATTGTGGCGCCACGAACCTTTGGCCGTTGTGTACGGGCGGGGCCGGGAAATCGTCGAACCCGTTCACGCCCGCAGACCAGCTGGGCTGGCGGGGCGGGCTACCTCTATTCGGCTTGCCCCCCTGGATAGTGCCGTTCGACACAGTCCTCCCAGTCGATGTTGTCGCAATGGAGAGCCGCGAAGTTTGGTGGAGGAGAAGCGCCGGCTTCTTTGCTGCGGCGCTGAGGGACAGAGAGCTCGTTCGGGCGTTGATGTGAGGCAAGTTGGCTGTTGCAGCGCCTTCCGGGATCGGGAGGAACATCGGCTGGCTGGCGAAGCTTGTTCGCTTCGGCAGCTTGCCCCGGTTGCCTTCTTGTGGCGCCGTCGCCGCGGATTTCTGGGATATTGCGGAGCGAGGGCTCGTAGGGCTTGCCTGCCCATCGCTCACGCTCAGTGCTGGGATGGCCAGAGAGCTCTTGGACGATGCCTCGTAGCCGTCGTCTTCCGAGTCGGAGGAAAGCGAGAGCACGCTGTTTTGCTGCAGATCCAGGTCAGTCATGCTCCGATCTGTGCGCTTCGACGCCTTTGATGTTCGCGTGTGTCGACTGGAGACGCTTGCGGTGTCCGTGGGGGGCGAAATCAGGCTTGACGGGCTCGTGCCTAACAGCGATAAGTCGTGGGCGCTTCCGACCAAAGCTGCGTGTTTCGTAGGAACCGCCATGCGTATGGCGTTCAGCGGCTGGGGGGCGAGGAAACTGTTCCCGGAGCTCGTCGGCGGTGTAGGGTACGTCGGCAACTTGCTGTCAGAATCTGTCTCCTCGTCGGCGTCCTCAAGCACATCAGCGAACGACCTCTGTTCATAATGATCGTACAGATGCATTAAATCGACCGTAGACTTGGTGGGGCGGTGCCCTCTGCCGTCTGGTCCACTTCGCAGGGGCGACCTCGCCGCTGCGGGTGACTGGTGCAGCGGCGACGGGACTGCCGAGACCTCTTTGAGTGACTCTTTTGTTAGTTTCTTGCGAATATTCCTCTCTGCCCGCTGCAGAATCGGCGGCGGTGTCGCATCTGGCGATACCGACATCATCGAAGGCGATTTAGTCATCATATCGGGACCAAGGACGAGACCCTTGTGGGTTTCTGGCTTGAGATACTTCGACGACCTATTTCTGCTGAGTAGTGAAGAAAGGTCCAGCATCGCGGGCTTCTTCCTCTTAACCTTGCTTGGGGGTTCTGTGTAGGTGCCCTCGATATCAAGGAGCATAGAAGCCTTGGTAGGTAGCCCCTTTGCCATAGCGGAATTTGACGTCTGCTGCGATATCGACAGCGGCAGTTTCGCCTTGTCGTAGTATGATGTGATGGTGGAGCTGGACTGTCGCCGCCGGAGACTCGAGGCGTCTGTGAGGCCTTCATGGAGGGCCATTCCAGGGTGCGGGTGAAGCTGCGCATGCAGCGCCGTTGGTATTATCGCAGACTCGTCCTCCCATTGGCCCCGCCGCCCGACCGGCGAATCCGTGACCACATTCTCCTGGACAATTCCCAAGCCAGTTTCCACGAGCCCCGAGTGGCTGGCTGTCGTATCCGAGATGGCAATGCTGATGCCTGAGTTCGACCGGGTGTCCCAACCCCATCTTGGGCTGGGGAGCTTGGGCGAGTCGTCTGTGACTTCGCCGGTCCCGAGGAGCTTCTGCGCCTTCGTCTGTGGCCCAGTGGTTACTGGTGGTGGCTGCGGTGGTGTGGGTTTGGATCTCCGACCCGGGATCGGGAATGTGAACTTCGATGTGCCCATCGTGGGCGTTGCTGTGAGACAAGCAGATCTGCGGCGTATCTCCAATGGGTCCTCCCGGTCCTGGTGGTTCCCCCTCAATTCTGGAGCTCGTCGAGGGCTCGGGTTACCGCGAGCAATGCATGAGCTTTAATGTCTTTCATCCACTGCGAAACCAAGGTGGCGGGATGTCTCCTGGAAAAGACGGAGCGTGAAGATTCGTCGTGGGAGCCATGCAGTGGGAGCCGCACGGTACAAGAGGCCGACCAATTTCGGGTGCCAGCATCAAGCTTGGAGCAAACTGCGTTTTCCGTCGTGCCGACCCAAGCCCGTGGTTGTGGCTTCGCGCGCAGGGAGAAGCCTCTTTGGGGAAGCAAACAAAGCACGCGAGAAGAAGCAAGGAACCGCCGTGTCTTGGATTGGCAGAGCGGAGGGAGGGAGGGAATTATGACAAACGGATGGCACTGCTCGAGCTGCCCGGTCCTGGTCTCCCGGCTCACATGCGCTGAGCAGCGCAGACGGAAACGGGGTGTGTTGCTCCCTGGCATGGTACATCGGCAGACCGCAGGACCCCTGGTCCTGCCACAGAGCCCCACCCACCGCCGCGATGCAGAAGACAACGGGTTGACAAAAGGAGCAAAGGGAGCTCGCTCTCTGCGTCGCCGGCCACTCGGCTGCCCCGCTGCCTACAGGCCTTGGGCTAGGGCAAAACAGCATCATGGAGCAGACTGCCGTGCCCAGGTTGAAGCAAACCTAACTTCTCTCCAGTTGCGCGACCTCTGGTGTCGTTCAAGCACCGTTCGATCCTCTTGGGGGAAGCCAAGCCCGATCCAACGAACCACATTGACGTGGACCTCCACCACGCACACAGCACAGCGAGCGGAGCTCGACGAAGCGGGACGAGGCGGTCACACTGCGTAACCCCCTGTAGATTTCCGCAAGGGTGCTGAATGCCCCTGCCTCCCCTGCAAGCCACCCCCTGCAAGCCACTCACGATCATTGATGACCGGCCGAGAGGTCCTCGGAAGGCCTTGCTGTCCGGCGTGAGGTGTGAGCCTGGCAAGCGAGCGTGCAACATGTGCTGCTGCAAACTGCTGACAGCCGTCGAGCAGGCGGGCAAAACGCGCCGTCAAACGAACCGCAACGGAGATTCAGGATGCTGCTATGTCTGTCGTCCAAACGCCGGCCCCTCGCTTGTCCCCAATGATGCAATTAGCGGACAGGGTGATCGGCGCCGGCTGGAGACGAGCGATCGCCCTGCGAGTGAGAAAAAAAAGAAAGCAGAGAAAAATCAGCTCCGACAAGATCGATCACCTAGCGCAAGACGTGAACGCCAGACTTCCATTTCAGCTGGCCCACCGAACACGAGGAGCCCAGGGTCCAGCTGATCTCCTGACTCTGGGGTATCCCAGGCCATCGGCGGGACGATTAAAATTGAGATGTAAAAAAAACTAGACCAGAGACCAGACCAGTAGCAATTAGTGACGCAAAGCAGCTATAGTCTGCAAAAATAAAAAATAAAA
>Ga0247770_1000045_pt1 | contig 98130 bp, 69 predicted proteins | sample UWRJL136409B6_FD_179943 | JGI IMG/M metagenome (GOLD analysis project Ga0247770, IMG submission 179943) | Plant litter microbial communities from Arlington Agricultural Research Station in Wisconsin, United States - UWRJ-L136-409B-6 | ecosystem: Environmental > Terrestrial > Plant litter >...
GAGATGTGGACGCCCTTGTTCAGGAACGCCAGCTCGCGGAGCCGGTTGGAGAGCGTGTCGAAGGAGTAGGTGGTCTCCTCGAAGATCTGCGGATCGGGCTTGAAGGAGACGGTGGTGCCGCGCTCGGACGTCTCTCCGGTGACCTTCAGCTCCTGCGTCTTGTCTCCGCGGGCGAAGGCCATCTCGTGCACCTTGCCGCCGCGCCGCACCTCCACGCGCAGCCACTCGGAGAGCGCGTTGACCACCGAGACGCCCACGCCGTGCAGGCCGCCGGACACCTTGTACGATCCCTCGCCCTCGTTGTCGAACTTGCCGCCGGCGTGCAGCACCGTGAGCGCCAGCTCCACCGCGGGGACCTTCTCGGTGGGGTGCAGGTCCACGGGGATGCCGCGGCCGTCGTCCACCACGGTGATGGAGTCGTCACGATGGATGGTGACGTCCACGCGCCTGGCGTGGCCGGCCATCGCCTCGTCGATGGAGTTGTCGACCACCTCGTAGACCAGGTGGTGCAGGCCGCGCGCGCTGGTGGACCCGATGTACATCCCCGGGCGCTTGCGGACGGCCTCCAGGCCCTTGAGGACCTGGATCTGGCCGGCGTTGTAATCCTGGGCTGCGGAGCTGGATGACATGCCCCCCCTCGTCGCTTGATTTTGCTGGAAAACTGAACCCCGACAATACACCGAAACCGGGCGGAAGTTCGCCCGGCTCCCGCGTTTGCGCCCCTTCGGTCAGGGCGCGATCACAAAGACGATGTGGCCGATGCGGCCTTCCTTCTTCCCCGCGTTGATGCGCCGCATGAGCTCGCCCTTCATCAGGTTGAGCTCCATCATCCACGCGCTGGTGGCCACGGAGACGAAGAGCGTGTCCTCGGACATCCCGGTGGGCGTGGTGACGGCCGCGATCTGCGGGCCCACGAGCCGCGCCCAGTCGGTCATGGCGGTGGCGGCCTCCACCCTGGCGCCCAGCCCGCTCTTGTCCAGGAAGCGCGCGACCAGGTCGCCCACCTGCTGGGGCTGGCCCGTGGTCGTCTTGGATCGGGTGCGGCTCACGGGCGCGGGGTGCCGGGAGAGAAAAAGCGTTGGTGCGGCATCCCCTAATTTAACGCGTCCGGCAGGGGAGCGAAATAGCGCAGTACCACCGTGGATTGGACGTAGCGGACGAGAAGACCCCAACATCTCGCGGCCCGGTTGCACCGGGCCCGGCTCTTCCAGCGTGCGGGCGCTGGCGCGTTTCGGCCGTTCAGCGGCTGGATTCGCCACGCGGTGGAGTAACCTGTTCGCCCGGTGGCCGAAACAGCGCGCCTTTCAGGACGATCTCTTGCGACGGAAGGAGCGCTCCACTACCCTTTACACTCCTTTACGCCTCCCCGCCCCACGCTCACCGGTCACTCAGCCAGGAACCCTTGAAGCAACCTGTCACCCCGCCCTCCATGGGCTTCACGTCCCCGCGCGGCGTGGTGGCGCCACGCCTCCGCGCGGCCGTCCCTGGCTGCGGCCCCGTCCCTCCCGGCGAGGCGGGCGACCTCGACCTCCTGCACCGCGTCGCGGCGGGCGACGACGACGCGCTGGGCCTGCTGTTCCGGCGGTGGAGGCACCGCGTCCACCAATGTGCGGTCGCGAAGCTCTGGAACGACGTAGACCTGGCCGACGACGCAGTGACCGAGACCTTCCTCGCGATCCGCCGCCACGCACGCGAAGGCCGGCTTCCCGACGACGAGGATGCGGTCGGGCGCTGGATCCTGGGCCGCGCGAGGTTCGCGGCGCTCCGGCAGATCGATCGCACCCGGGGCCGCCGCGTCGGCCTGACGGACCAGATCTCCCATCGCGGGCCCGGCCCCGTGGAGGACGCGGGGACGGAAGCCGTGCTGGAGCGGTGCCGGACGGCGCTGCGGCGGGAGCTGCGCAAGCTGCCACCCCGCGTGCGCGAGGCGGTCGTCCTCCACTTCGAGGGGCGGTCGTACCGCGAGATCGCCAGCGTTCAGGGGGGCGAGCCGTCTGGCGCGTGCAGCCGCGTCCGCGCCGGGATCCTCCGGCTCGTCGCAGCCACGCATGCGCGGAAGCGGACGAGCCGGGCGGCGGGGAAGACGCTCTCGCTCTCCGTGGAAGAGCGGGCGCACATCCAGGATCTCGCGGCCGGCATCCAGGCGCGCAACCCCGGGATCGGGCTGGAGCCGCTGATCATGGAGGTGTGCCGCCGGACCGGCATCCTGATCGGCCCGCAGTCGCGGCTGGTGAAGCTGCTCGGACGCTCGCCCAGGAGGAGCTGACCGTGGCCTTTCCATCGAGACCCCCTGCGGTTCCCGCGCCTTCCCCGCTCGCGGAGGTGTTCCTGGAGTTCGAGGACTCGGAGCCCGAGGCGTGCAAGCTCCTGAAGCCGTTCAAGAAGGATCTTTCGCCCGGTGAGCTGGAGGTTCGTGCCCGGCGAGAGTACCCGACGTCGTCCGCGGATCAGCGCGCGCGAATCGTCGCCCGCGCCGTGGAGCTGGTCGAGCTGGCCCACTCCGCGGGGAACGGAAAGAAGGCCGCGACGCAGACGACGGGACCGGCAACGTTCCCTCCAGACCCGCGCGAGCGCCTGCAGCGAATCGTATCGGAAGCCGTTCGCGACGACCCTGAGATGACCATCGAGCGGGGACGTCGGCTGGTGAGCGCGGAGGTCGGAATTAACGTCTCCAAGACCACGTTCTATGAGAGCTACTGGAAGCCGGCGCTGCAGCTCCTTCCAGCGGACGTCCGCGCGCGCCGCGAGCAGCTGACGGCCCGCCAGCCCGGCGGCAGGGGGAAGGCCAGGATGAGCGACCGGCAGCGGAAGCAGACACGCCTGCTCGTGTCGGAGCTGAAGCGCGACCACCCGGCCATGCCGGCAGCCGAGATGATGGCGGTGGCCAGCGAGCGAATCGGGTTTCCTTTCGGCGACCCGCTCTCCTTCAAGCGGCATCACGTGGATCCGGTCGATCCCGCACCCCCCGTCCCCCGTCGAAAGCCGGCCCGGAGCAGCGCGGGCCGGCACGTGCCGGAGCGCGCGGCCGAAGCGCCGCCGCCGCGCCCGGATGCCGATTCTCCGACAATGGGGCCGGCGGGCATTGCCGCTTCCGCGGATCCCGCCTTCCTGGCGTGGCTGAACCCCCTCGCCCCGGCGCACCTGGACTCCCGCGACGATGGACTCGTCCACCTGGTGATCGACAGCGGCCCGCTGCCCCGGAAGACGGCATTCCTGCGCATGGCGGCAATCTACAACGCGCTGGCCGAGGCAGAGCGGGGCGTCCAGGGGGAGGCCCCGGCCTAGGCTGGGCTGATCACCCCGTTCCGGATCCCCCAGCGCGGGAGGCTCCCGCCGTGGACGTGGACGTCGGTCTCCTTGGGGGAGGTCAGGATCACCTGGCCTCCCTCGGCGGCGTCGATCCACTCGATGATGCGGCGGCTGCGGCCGGCGTCCAGCTCGGCGAAGACGTCGTCCAGGAGGATGACGGACTCGCGGCCGCGCGTTTCGCGGATGGTCTCGGCCTCCACCATCCGCAGGGCGATGGCCGCGGTGCGCTGCTGGCCGCCGGAGCCGTAGGTGCGCAGGTCCAGCGGCGCGCCCTCGGGGCCGGCGGTGGTGAAGCGCAGGTCGTCGCGGTGCGGGCCGGCCAGCGTCATCCCCCGCACCCGCTCGCGCTCGGCCAGGCGCTCCAGCTGCGCCTCGAAGACGGCGGCCACGTCGGCGGGGGAGGGGGTGTGGGCGAGGTCGGGGAGGGACGGGGCGAAGGCGAGGAAGCCGGGGTGTCCGCCGGCCACGCGGGCGTAGTGCTCGGCGAAGCCGGCGGCGCGCTCGGCCACCCAGCGGGCGCGCGCGGCCACCACGCGGCTCCCCGCGGCAATGAGGCCGCCGTTCCACGACGCCACCAGCTCGGGCTTCGCGCCCTGGCGGAGGAGGGTGTTGCGCTGGAAGAGGGTCTGCCGGTAGCGCTGCACGGCGGCCAGGTACCCCGGCTCGGCCAGGGAGAGGACGATGTCCAGGAAGCGGCGCCGCTCGCCGGGGCCGCCGGCGACCAGCTCCACGTCGGAGGGGGAGAAGATCACGGCGCCCACCTGGCCCAGCCCGTCGCCCAGCCGCTCGGGCTCGGCGCCGTTGACCGTCACCTTCTTCTTCTTGCGCTTCCGCTCGAACGCGGCGGAGACGGTGCGCTGCTCGCCGTCCGGCCCGCGCAGCTCGCCCTCCACGCGAAAGACCTCCTCGCTGAAGCGCACCAGCTGGTCGTCGGGGGCGCCGCGGAAGGAGCGGAAGATCTCCAGGTAGTAGATCGATTCCAGCAGGTTGGTCTTTCCCTGCCCGTTGTCGCCCACGATGGCGACGCCCTGCGGGGGGAATTCGACCGTCTGCTCCGCGAAGTTGCGGTAGTTGCGCAGGTGCAGGCGGGCGAGGAACAACCGGGTGCGGAGGTGCGGGGGTGCGGGGGTGCGGGAGCGCGCCCGGGGCGGCGCGCTTCGCTCCCGGCTCAGATGCCGGGGACGCCCTCGTGGCGGAGGAGCCAGCGCTTGGTGTCGCGGTTCTTTCCCTCGCCGTCCTCGCCCGCGTAGCCGCCCAGGCCGCTTGCGGCGGTCACGCGGTGGCAGGGGACCACGATGGGGAGGGGGTTGTGGCGGTTGGCCTGGCCCACGGCCTGGCGGCCCCCGGGAATTCCGAGCTGCTCCGCCACCTCCGAGTACGTCCGGATCTCGCCGTACGGGATCTCCCCGAGCGCCGTCCAGACGCGCCGGCGGAACTCCGTCCCCTCGGGCGCCAGCGGGAGATCGAAGTCCTTGCGCGTCCCCGCGAAGTACTCGCGGAGCTGCTCGGCGATGCGCCACCCCAGCGCGTCGTCGCGGGTGGGCTCCACGCGCGTCCCGGCGGGCGGATGCGCGCCCTGCGGCCAGTAATGGATCCTCCGCACCGCCGCGCCGTCGTGCTCCACCAGCAGCGGCCCCACCGGCGAGGCCAGCAGGAGCCGGTGCATCGTCTCCGAAGGCTGCAGCTTCGGCTTCATCGCATCACCCCGCGCGGAATCGTCGTCCGAACGCCGAAGTCCGCGGAAGCGCGAAAGCCACCCTCGCACTTTCGCACCCCCGCACCTTCCCCTACCTGTTCTTGAACTCCGCCTTCCGCTTCTCCAGGAAGGCGTTCATCCCCTCCCGCATGTCCTCGGTGCTGGCGAGGAGGCCGAAGAGGTTGGACTCCAGCGCCAGGCCGTCGTCCACCGACATCTCCATCCCCCGCGTGGTGCACTCGATGGCCAGGCCGACGGCGACGGGGCCGTTGCGCAGGATGGTGGTCATCAGCTTGCGCGCGGCCTCCGCCAGCTCGGCCTGGGGGACCACCTTGTTCGCGAGGCCGATGCGGTACGCCTCCTGGGCGTCGATCATCTCCGCCGACAGCATCAGCTCCAGCGCGCGGCCCTTGCCCACGATGCGCGGGAGGCGGAGCGTGCCGCCGTAGCCGGGGATGATCCCCAGCTTCACCTCGGGGAGGCCGAACCTGGCGTTCTCGCTGGCCACGCGCAGGTGGCACGCCAGCGCCAGCTCGCACCCGCCGCCCAGCGCGAAGCCGTTGACGGCCGCGATCACCGGCTTGCGCGACAGCTCGATGCGCCGGAACACCTGCTGCCCCAGCCGGCTGACCTCGACGCCTTCGATGGTCCCCATCTTCGCCAGCTCGCCGATGTCGGCGCCGGCCACGAAGGCCTTCTCCCCGGAGCCGGTCAGGATCACGCCGCCCACGTCCTCGCGCGCCGTGACCTCGTCCATCGCCTGCCCCAGCTCGCGGATGGTCTGCTCGTTGAGCGCGTTGAGCTTGTCCGGGCGGTTGAGCGTGACCGTGGCGATGCGGTCCCGTACGTCGATCAGGAGGTTGCTGTATTCGGCCATGGGAAGTGCGAGAGTGCGAAGGTGCGAGAGTGCGAAAGTGCGTGGTCGCGCGCGACAACCTAGCGGCGGCGCGGAAGGCCGGCAACGGACCCGGACGGGGTCGATCGAGGGAAGACGAGCGGCCCCGGATCGCTCCGGGGCCGCTCGTGGGAAGATGCTCCTCGGACTGTCGATCGTCAGCCGGCCGCGGCTTCGGCGGCGAGGAGGCCGGCTTGCTGGAGCGCCTCGCGGACCCTGGCGCGGTCCTTTTCGCGGAGGGGCTTCAGGGGGGCGCGGGTGGGGCCGCCGTGCATCCCGATCTCGTCCATCGCGAACTTGACCCCGGGGGCGCCCATCTCGGCGACGACGGCGCGGTGCAGGGGGGAGATGCGCTCCTGCAGGCGGCCCGCCTCGGCCAGGCGCCCCTCGATGAACGCGGTGTAGACGGCCGCGCACTCCGCCGGGAGAAGGAGCGACACGGCCAGGATGCCGCCCACCGCGCCCGCCTCCAGCGCGCCGTAGAGCATGGCGCCGCTCCCCACCAGCACCGACGCGCGCCCGTCGCACGCCTCCACCAGCGCCCCCAGCGACTTCAGGTCGCCGTGCGAGTCCTTGATCCCCACGATGTTGGGGTGCCGCGCCAGCTCCCCCACCAGCCCCGCCGGCAGCTCCACCGTGCTGAAGCGCGGAGGCACCTGGTACAGGATCACCGGCACCGGCGACTCGTCCGCCACCGCGACGTAGTGGTCGCGGAGGGCGTCGGGGGTCATCATGGGCTTGTAGTACGAGGGCGGCTGCACCAGCACGGCGTCCGCGCCCTCGGCCGCCACGGCCTTCGTCTGGCGAATGGTGGCGCGGGTGGACTCGGCGCCCGTGCCGGCCAGCAGCAGCCGGTCTCCGTCGATCATGTTGCGGGTGGCCGCCGTCAGCCGCGTCTTCTCGTCCTCGTCCAGGATGGGCCCCTCGCCCGTCGATCCGAAGAGCACCACCCCCGCCAGCGGCGTCCGCAGCCACGCGCGCAGGTTGGCGCGCATCGAGACCACGTCGGCGTCGCCGGTGACGGGGTCGAACGGCGTGGTGACGGGCGCGAAGACTCCTCTGAGTTCCATCAGCCTGTGTCGCGGAAGAGGGTGGACCGGGATCGAGATCGGCGGAATCTACGTGGACGCGGCGGCGCCGTACAGCGGTCGCGCGGATCGATGGCGGCGTCGCGCGACGGCCGGACGGCGGCGAGTAGGGGGGCGGGCGATGCACATCGCCAGATGCGAAGAAGCCCGGTGCCCGGCGGATTCGCTGGGCACTGGGCACCGGGCACTTCTTCCGTTACGCGCCGGCCGCGGCGAGGGCGGGGGCGTCGGCGTGCAGCGGGAGGGAGACGAGAAAGGTGGTGCCCTGGCCGGGGACGGACTCCACCTCCACGCGCCCGCCGTGGCCCTCCACGATCTCCCGGCAGATCGCCAGCCCCAGCCCCATCCCCTTCCCCTTGGTGGAGACGAAGGGCTGGAAGATGCCGGGGAGGTTCTCGGGCTGGATCCCCGGGCCGTTGTCGGCCACGCGCACCTCCGCGTGCCCCCCGGCGCGCGACACGCTGATCGACAGCCGCGCGTCCGGCTGGCCGTGCATGGCCTCGCGGGCGTTGCGCGCCAGGTTGTCGAACACCTGCCGCAGGTAGTACGCGTCGCCGAAGACGGTGGCCTCGCCGATCCCGGACGCGTCCACCACCAGCCCCCCGGCCGCCTCGCGCTCCTCGTGGCGGGCCACCTGCCGCACCACGTCGTCCAGCCGCACGGGGCGCCGGTTGAGCGCGCGCCGGGCGCCGCTGGCGTACACCGAGAGCTCGTCCAGCATGGCCACCAGCCGCTCCGACTCGCCCACGATGGCCTCGCACACCTCCCTGCGCTCCGACGGCTGCGAGACGATCCGCTCGTCCTGGAGGATGTCGGCGTGCAGGACGATGGTCTGCAGCGGGTTCTTGATCTGGTGCAGGATGCGCGCGGTGGCCGTGCCGATGGCCGACAGCTTCTCCTCCTCGGCGCGGCGCCGGTCGCTCCGCCGCAGCAGCGCCACGATGACGCCGGTGGTGAACACGACCACGCTCACCACCACGAGGGTCGTGACGATGTAGAGGACCTGCTGGTTCGGGAGGACGGGGCCGGCGGCCTGGAGGGTCATGCGGGCCTTGGCGGGGCCCGCGCGCCGAGGGGCGCGCGCGGGCCGCTTCTTCAGTCGTCGTCCGACGCGTTGTCGTCGGGGTTGCGCGACAGGGAGAAGGCGATGGTCTCGCCGGCCTCGTCGCCGTCGGGGACCACCGTCTCCACGATGATGCGGCGCACCACGTGGCGCGGGTCGTCGATCACCACCTCGAAGTCCAGCCCCAGCTCGGGGGCCTGGATGTGCGTGCGCACCCGCCGCCCTGGCTCCTGCGCCGGGGGATCGGGGTTGCGCAGCAGCGTCTTGGTGGACTGGCGGCCGCTGTCGAGCCCGCGCGTCACCTTCACGTGGCGGAACCAGTCGGGCTGGTATCCCACCATGTACGTGCGGCCCCGCTGGTCCTCGCCCTGCCCCTGCCGGTTGTGTCGTGCCATGCTGGTCTGCTCCCGAATTGGCACGTTCTGGGACGGACTCCGCGCCCCGAATCTCCCGCCCCCGGAGCCCCTTTGTCAAGGAGCGTACCGCGGGAGCGCCGCGGAAGTGAACACATGGCGGCGCGCCGGCTTTTCCGAAACTCCCCGGACCCGCCCGGCGCGGGGAAAGAGGCTCGCGCGCCACACTTCCGGGACACCGGCGCACCACCCCGTCCCGGGATCCGGCGGGCGGGAGGCGCGCTCGAAAGATTACGGGAAAATTACGATCCCCGCGCGAGCGCCGTTCGCGGCACCTTGCGTACCCCGACGGGTATCCCCTCCCATCACCGCTGGGAAACCGAGGGACTCGCGCGGCGCGGCGCGGAGCAGCGGCTCCGGGACGCGGAGCGGGGTGCGCGGCGGGATGGCCCGGAACCTGCGCGCCCCCACGTCCAACCCGGAACAGGGAAGGCCGCCGACCGCGTGGAAAACGCGGCGGGATCAGGCGCGGAGCGTCCCAACGACTCTCTTGCGCGGGGGTATGCGGGTGCTTAGGTTGGGGTCACCGTCCTCCATAGCCCTAGCACCACCCGGCTCAGGCGCGGCGCGCCTCCTCCCTGGTTTCTCTTCCCAGCTCCATCGGAACAACCCAGCGGACGCGGCGGCAGCGGGCCCCGTGAGCCGCAGGTCGCATCGAAAAGATTCGGAGCCCAGTCGTGGACATCACTGCCATAAAGTCGAAGAGCATCGCCGAGCTGCACGAGATGGCGGAAGGGCTCAACATCTCCAACTACTCGGGGCTCAGGAAGCAGGACCTGATCTACCGGATCGAGCAGAACCTGCTCGACTCGGAAGTGGTCCTTCGCGGAGAGGGCGTCCTGGAGGTCCTGCCGGAGGGGTACGGGTTCCTCCGCTCGCAGGACTGGAACTACCTGTACGGCCCGGACGACATCTACGTCTCGCCCAGCCAGATCAAGCGCTTCGACCTGCGCACCGGCGACACGGTGCTGGGGCAGGTGCGCCCGCCCAAGGAGGGCGAGCGGTACCTGGCGCTCCTCAAGGTGGAGCGGGTCAACGGCGACGAGCCGGAGAAGGCCAAGCACCGCATCGCCTTCGACAACCTGCGCCCGCGCTATCCGGACGACCGCATCCACCTGGAGAGCGGCGCGGCCGACATCTCCATGCGGGTGATGGACCTGATCGCGCCGCTGGGCAAGGGGCAGCGCGGGCTGATCGTGGCGCCGCCCAAGGCGGGCAAGACCATCCTGATGCAGAAGATCGCCAACGCGATCACCGAGAACCACCCGGAGGTGCACCTGATCGTGCTGCTCATCGACGAGCGGCCCGAGGAGGTCACCGACATGCAGGAGAACGTGAAGGCGGAGGTGATCTCCTCCACCTTCGACGAGCCGGCCGACCGGCACACGCAGGTGGCCGAGATGGTGCTGGAGAAGGCCAAGCGCCTGGTGGAGCACGGCCGCGACGTGGTGATCCTGCTGGACTCCATCACCCGCCTGGCCCGCGCCTACAACGTGGTGGTGCCGCACTCGGGGAAGATCCTCTCCGGCGGCGTGGACGCCAACGCGCTCCACAAGCCCAAGCGCTTCTTCGGCGCGGCGCGCAACATCGAGGAAGGCGGCTCGCTCACCATCGTGGCCACGGCGCTCATCGAGACCGGGAGCCGGATGGACGAGGTGATCTTCGAGGAGTTCAAGGGCACCGGCAACATGGAGCTCGCGCTGGACCGGCACATCGCCGACCGGCGCATCTTCCCGGCGATCGACATCAACCGCTCGGGGACGCGCCGCGAGGACCTGCTGCTCACCGACACGGAGCTCAGCCGCGTCTACCTGCTGCGCAACTTCCTCTCGGACATGCCGCCGGCGGAGGCCATCGACTTCCTCCTCAGCCGCATGAAGAAGACGAAGGCCAACAAGGACTTCCTGGACTCGATGGCGAAGGGCTGACCGCCCGCGTCTCGATCGGGATTGCGAAAGGGCCGGCTTCCGCGAGGGAGCCGGCCCTTTTCGCCGTGCCGTGGGTTCGATGCGCTGCGACGGAATCCGCGCGAACCGCGGGTTGTCGCGGACCGGGCGGTGTCGTCGCTGCCGCGCCCGGGCTTCGCGGCTCCGTCGGCCAGGTTCTCACGGCCCTGCCGTCGCCCGCGACAAGGCAGCCCCTCCGTGGCCGGGCCTCAGAATGACAGAAAAGAGGCGTCGCGGATCGTCCGGACAGGCATCGGTGGATGACGAACGGGTCCGGCCCCCGCAAGGAGCCGGACCCGTTCTCTGGATCCGATGCCGATCCGCGGATCAGGCCACGGGGGCCGGGGCGTAGGTGGGGTGCGTGACCAGCTCGCCGTCGGCCATCACCTGGCGGTCCCAGGGGTAGACGATCAGCTGGTCGGTCTCCAGGGCGAAGTAGTTGGGGCGGTAGCCGCCGGGGCGCACGAAGCTGGTGGCGGTGCGCACGTCGGCCGGGCTCACCTCGCGCACGGCGGCCAGCGCCAGGCGCAGGGTGTCGCCGCTGGTGGTGATCTCGTCCACGATCAGCACGCGGCGGCCGCGGGCCTCCACGGGGGTGGGGGAGAGGACCCGCGGCGCGGCGCGCCTGGAGTCGCCGTCGCGCCGCGAGATCTTCATCGCCAGGAAGTCGGCGTGCAGCATGGCGGCGACGGTGGCGGCGGGAAGCACGCCCGCCGTGGCGATCCCGATCACCAGGTCCGGCCGGTACTCCTGCGACACGCGCACGGCCACCGCGCGGCACAGCTCGCCGAACAGCTCCCAGGAGAGCTCCATCCGTCCGTGCGTTCCGGCGAACGCGGGCGAACGGGCACTGTTGAACATGCTCGGCATGGAAGCTCCCTGGACTGGACCGGAGTGGGCGGACACGAAAAAGATCTCGCGCTACAAGTTCCGTTCCGTGCTCGGATCGGGCGCCGCGCCGTCTCCTGTAACCAAAGGGGACAGGGGACAGGGTACAGGGGACAGCCTGCGGGTCGCTCCTGGCGGATCGGAAGAGGAAGCTACGCCGCCGCGGGCGCGGGTGATGTCGGGCGTCCTCCTCATCTCCGTGGTCGCGCGGTAGCGTGCGGCGATGCGGCGGCGTACAATGCCGCCATGGCTGACGCAGACCTCCGCGCCCGCGCCGACGCGCGCTTCGAGCGCGCCCTCCAGGAGAGCGGCGCGCGCGACCCGCGCGACTTCTACCGCAAGCAGCTGGTGGAGCTGAAGGCCTCCAGCCCGGACGCCTTCCGCCGCGCGCTGGCGTACTTCGAGGACCGCCTGATCCCCGCCGTGGCGGACGAGGCGTCGGACCCCATCGACGAGTGGACGGAGTACGGCCGCGTCCTGGCCGTCCTCTTCTCCCCCGGCCGCACGATCCAGATCGACCCCACGGGCCGCGTGTCCGACTACGCCCGACCCGCCCCCCGCGACGCGCTCGTCCTCCATCTCCCCGACCAGACCTCGCGCCCCGCGATCATCGTCGCCCTTCCCACGAAGATGACGCCTCCCCAGAAGGCCAATTACGACCTGCTGGTGAAACAGGCGCAGGCGCTGTGAACCACGCTTTCAGGAACCAGACCTCGATGGCCCTCGATCCCAACTGGTTTTACTCATCCCTCGCCCAATCCGCAGCATCGATCATCGGCATCTTCAGCGCGTTGTTGATTACACGGCTGCAGAAGCAGCGAACCGAAGTAGAAGATGCCGGTGCGCGCCTCTCCCAGGAGCTACGCGCTCGTGACACTGCCCTCGCGGCTTTTCAGATGCGGGTCGACAAAGCGCGAAGAGAATCCCCCGTGAGTGTGGCAGGACCCGCGAGCGAAAGCAAAACCATGGCCCTCGTTGCGTTTTATGGTTGGGCTGCTCGGGCGAAGGAATGCAGGACGAGGCGCGAGTGTGACGAGCTTCTGAACGACCTGGCCATCTCGGTTCGATCCGGGTCAACGGAAGCGCTGGGCCTGTTTTCCGAGCTTTTGCCGATCATCAACAGAACGCGCTGGGCCTTTGGTGCAGCCGAGCTCAAGGCCGACACGGCGATGCCCGTCGTCATGGTTCTGCTCATGGCCGGTCTCAGCATCGTCGGAGTTATTCTCCCGCTCGGCTATCTATCCGCTTTGGAGGGAAGGTCCAAGGCCATGCTTCTAACCGGCTTCTCGACCGGGCTGCTCGTGATGCTTGTCTACCTGGGCTTTCAGATCCGCGACATCCGGATGGCAGCGGACGCCAAGCGATTCGAGTTCCAGTCCGATGCGGAGAACGGAAGCGCAGAATGAGACCGGTTTCTTGCGTCCAACCCGACTCGCATCCATCATTTCAGTTTCGTCATCTTATCGGGAGCGGTGGAAGTTGCAGGCACTGATCATCATCGGGCACGGGTCGCACCTGAACGCGGACTCCAGCGCGCCCGTCTACCGGCACGCGGAGGCGATCCGGCGGACGGGCGCCTTCGACGAGGTGCGCGAGTGCTTCTGGAAGGAAGAGCCCTCCATGCGCGAGGTGTTCGACCTCGTGGAGTCGGAGGACGTGTACGTGGTCCCGCTCTTCATCTCCGAGGGCTACTTCACGGAGGAGGTGATCCCGCGCGAGCTGGGGCTCTCCGGGCCGGCGCCCTCCACCACGGAGAAGCCGGGGAAGACCGTGCGCTACACCCTCCCCGTCGGCACGCACCCGTCCATGCCGGCCATGATCCTGCGCCGCGCCGAGGAGACGGCGGGGCTCACGGACGAGGAGGCGCGCCGGGCGGGGCTCGTCATCATCGGGCACGGGACGGAGCGGAACAGCAACTCGTCGGAGGTCATCTACCGCGTCACGCGGCAGGCGGAGGAGGCCGGCGTCTTCGCGCGGGTGCGCACCGGGTTCCTGGACCAGGCGCCCGAGGTGGGCGAGGTGCTGGAGGAGATGGAGGAGCCCACGGTGGTCCTGGTCCCCTTCTTCGTGGCGGAAGGCTGGCACACGCAGGAGACCATTCCCGACGACCTGGGGATCAACCGCCCCGCCGTCAGCCACGTGACCGAGAAGGACGGGCGGACGATCTTCTACGCCGCGCCCGTGGGCACCTTCCCGGAGATCGCGGAGATCGTCCTGCAGCGCGCCCGCGAGGCCGGCGCGCGGATCCCCTCCGACGTCCGCGTGACGGAGGCCGCCGGTGTCTGACGCGCGCGAAGTCCGGGGATCGCACGCCCCGGCCGGCGGCGTCGCGGAGGCGCGGCAGGCGCTCGCCGCCTGGGTGGACGAGGCGGGGGACGAGGGCCGCGCCTTTCTCCAGGCGCGCATCGTGGCCACGGAGCCCGGTAGATACGAGATCCGCCACGCGCGCGACCGCGGCCGCCCGCGCCGTTCGCTGAAGCGGGTGACGAGCGACCCGTTCGCCGCCCGCGAGATCGCGCAGACCACGGGCGCCGGCGAGCACCGCCCGCTGAAGACCGCGCCCAACCTGAAGCGCGGGTGGGCGCTGGTGGACCTGGACGCGCGCGGCCTGTGGATCGCGCTCGACTACCTGTATCCCGCCTGCGCCGTGCACTGGCACGCGGGGCGGACGGGAACGCTGCGCCCGACGCACTGGCGCGAGACGGCGGGGCGGCAGAGCGGCATCTACGCCCCGGTGAAGCTGCTGGACGACGCCACCGTGCGGAACGTGGTGCGCGCCTGCTGCGCCGACGCCGTCTGCCTGCGCCGCGTGGCGTGGGAGATCGACGCCGACACGCCGCTCGCCCTGGCCGACGAGGGCCCGGTGCGGGGAGATGCGCCCATCCCCTGTCCCGAGGCGTGCTCCATGTTCATCTCCTTCGCGCGGCAGGTGCTCAAGATCGAGCGCACGCCGCGCGCGGAGGTCGCCGGGCTGGCCCCGATGGCGGCCGCGGAGATGGAGCAGGTGCGCGCCATCGTCGCGGCGGCGGCGGACGGGACGCTGGGAGAGGCGCGCGAGGGCGAGTTCGAGGAGCCCACCAACGCGCGCCGCGTCCGCTACCTGGCCGCCCGCTTCGCCGAGGCCGCCGTGGAGCCCGAGACGCCCTCCGAGCTCCCCTGCGAGGGATGCCCGAAGAAGGTCCCCTGCGCCGGCTGCCCGCTGATCGGCCCGAACTGAAGGGGACAGGTTACAGGGGACAGGGGACAGCCTGCGGGAGATCCGCGAAATCTCCTCCTCTCGTGGTCGTTGCCCGCTGTCCCCTGTAACCTGTCCCCTGTAACCTTCTTTTCAGCGATACCATGACCAGCGACCCCGCCGCCCCCGCGCACCCGGCCATCCTCCGCACCGGCTTCGAGCTCCGTCCCGCCGACGGGCCGCCGATCCGCGGCGAGGTGCGCGTGGCGGAGGGGACGAAGCCGAAGAGCGCGGTGGTGGTCTGCCACGGCTTCAAGGGGTTCCGCACCTGGGGACCGTGGCCGTCGCTGGCGCGGGCGATCGCCGCGCACGGGCACGCGGCCGTCACCTTCGACTTCTCGCACAGCGGCGTGGGGGCGGACGGGGTGGACTTCTCGGCGCTCGACCTCTTCCGCGAGAGCACCCACACGCGGAACGTGGAAGAGATCTGGATGGTGATCGACGCGCTGGAGGACCGGCGGCTGGGGATCCCGCGCCCGCGCCGCCTGGGCCTCTTCGGCCACTCGCGCGGCGGCGGCGAGGCGGTGCTGGCGGCGGCCGAGGACCGGCGGGTCAACGCGCTGGTCACCTGGGCCGCCATCGCCGACATCCCCGGCCGCTGGACGCCCGACCAGGTGGCGGCGTGGGAGCGCGGCGAGGACGTGGAGATCGAGAACGCCCGGACGAAGCAGAAGATGCCCATCGCCCCGGCGTACTGGGAGGACGTGGAGCGCAACCGCGACTCGCTGGACATCGGCGCCGCGGCGGGGCGCGTCTCCGTCCCCTGGCTGATCGTGCACGGCGACGCGGACACCTCGGTGGCGGTGGCCGACGCGCACCAGCTCTTCGACGCGGCCGGCGAGGAGGCGCAGCTGCTGATCGTGGAGGGCGCCGACCACACCTTCGGCGCGAAGCACCCGTACGCCGGCGCCACCGACGAGCTGCGCACCGCGGCGGAGGCCACGCTGGAGTGGTTCGACCAGCATCTTGCGTGACGTTCGAACGTCCGTTCAAATTACGGGTGGACAAGCGGCGGCGGCTTCGCTATTCTACGCCCGTTGCCCTGAGTCCGCCGAACGGCTCCATCGATCACCCGAAGCCCTGAAACACCCCGGAGCGCTGACATGCCCTACGTGATCACCGAGCCGTGCATCGGCACCAAGGATGCGAGCTGCGTCGAGGTCTGCCCCGTGGACTGCATCTACGAGGCGGAAGACATGTACTACATCAACCCCGACGAGTGCATCGACTGCGGGGCGTGCGAGCCGGAGTGTCCCGTGCAGGCCATCTTCCCGGACACCGACGTGCCGCCGGAGTGGACCAGCTACATCGAGAAGAACCGCGTCTACTCCGACAAGTAGGCGCCGGCCGGTCTCCACCCGTCGATTCCACGCGACGAAAGAAGGGGGCGCATCCCGCTGCGGGATGCGCCCCCTTCGCTCGTCCGGCCCTCGGCCGCTCTTCAGCGGTGCGAGCTGCGCCGGCCCATCACCATGTCGGCGTACCCGTTGTCGGGGTTGCCGCCGCGCCTCAGCACGCGGTCCACGGTGCCGGGGCCGCGGTTGTAGGCCAGCAGCGCCAGCTCGGTGTCTCCGTCGTACTTCTCGATCAGGTCGCGCAGGTACTTGAACCCGATGCGCAGGTTCGTCTCGCTGTTGCGCAGCTGGGCGGTCTTGACGCCGGGCTGCAGCCAGCGCGCCGTGGCGGGCATCAGCTGCGTGAGGCCGATGGCGCCCACGTGGCTGGTCGCGCTGTTCTTGAACCCGCTCTCCGTCTTCACCAGGCCGAAGGCCACCTCGGGGTCGATGTCGTTGTCGACGGCGGCCTCGTGGATCTGCTTGGCCAGCGAGGGAGACACGTCGAAGCCGCGGTCGCGGTACTTCTCGGCCAGGCGCTCGGCGCTGGCCAGCTTGGCCTCGGACTTGGGCGCGGCGGCCTCGGGCTTCTTCACCTCGAGGGCGGCCTTCACGGGCTGCATCACCACGATCGGCGCCAGGTTCATGGCGACGGTCTCCTTCAGCGCGCTCTCCTTGGAGGCGTCGACCCGGCGGGCCCCGGTGGGGTTGAACGGGTTGGCGTGCTGGGTATATCCACCCTTGCCGCCGACGACGGCGGCACCCTGGAGCATGGCCACGCCCACGAGCATTCCCTGCATGGGACGCGAGCGCAGTAGCGAGCGAGTATCGTTGCGAACGCCCGAGGGGCGGCTGTTGCGAATCGTGGTGCTATTCACAGGCATGTCTCCTGTCTGGGCCAAGGAAAATGCGGCGTCTAGGCAAAACTCGCCACATCCGCCCTGCTGGCATTCAACATGGAGCACTATGATACCACACCTAACCCCATATGTCAACCCAAGATAGCGATTTGGCACCACGAATGGGGAGGAAAATGCGCATCAACACTGGATGATCGACATCTCCCTACGTTTGTTCCCGCGCGAATCGAGCCCCGAAAACGCACCGAATGTGCGTGAACGCATGAAAGTGATGAATATCAACTACATTGCGTGTATCATTGCAAGTTGATGATGATGGTGAATTATTTGCACGAGGGTGGAAAACGCTGCGGTGGCTGGATGCGCGGGCATTCCTGCGCGTCCCTTGGCGTCTCTCTCCCGCAAGCCGACGCATCCCTCGTCGCCCACTTTCCACGTTGAACGTGGGAGATGCCGCTCGTGCTCCGCGAACGTCGGCGCGGCGAGCGGGCACAAGCGGCGGCGAGGGCCGACTCCGAAGAGGGGCCCAAACGCGCACTTGTCCATGTGGGAGCAGGGATCAGCGGGGAGGCGGCGCGTCATCCGGGGAGGACGGAGACACGCGACGAAACGACACGGGGCGCGGTGGTCTCAGGTGAGACTGCCGCGCCCCGCTTCGTGCGATGGATCCTGACTGCGTTTGCTGTGATGCACTCTCCCGGCCGATCGGGACATGGCTCGTTCAGAAGCCGGCGGCACGAAGCCGCTCCAGGTCCAGGTCGACGGCAGCCGGAGAGTTCTCGGGCCTCTTTTCCTTGTCTCGCGCCGGCTCTTCCTGACGCTGGCGGGCAATGGTGAGGCTTGCCACGACGGCTGCGATGGCGATGAGACTGACACCCAAGGTACGAATAGGCGCCTCCCGCGGTGATGGGTGGGGACGGCGCATCGACGGGCGCGCCGCAAGGGCGTTCAGGCACTTTCCGTGCCCGATGAATTGTCAGGAATCCCAACGTTTTTCCCCCGGTTTTTCTGACACGGCGTTCCGCCCGGTGTGTCAGGCGCGCCCCATGGCGTCGCATTCCCGCACAACTTCGGGGCGGCGCTTGCCTGCGGGGCGCGGGGGGCGCATCTTGCGCGCGCTTCCGCTCTCCGGAGCCAATCGCCAGGACCGAGGAGATCCGCCGCAATGAGCGACGCCGTACGCTACCGCGACCCCGAGGGGCGCTTCGACCTCACCGTGCCCCCCGGGTGGGAGTCCGCCCCCGACGAGGACGGCGACGGGAGCGAGGTGTGGAACGAGGAGGGCGTGGGCACGCTGCACCTAGTGAGCTTCGATTCGGACGAGAACGACTTCCTCGACCCCGCGGAGGAGCTCTACGCCTTCCTGGAGGACCGCGGGGTGGAGCTGGAGGAGGACGAGGTGGAGGACGTGCCGCTGGAGGGCGGGGCGGAGATGGCGCTCTGCGAATACCTGAGCGAGGACGAGGAGGAGGGCGAGTCGCTGTACTGGATGGTGGGCGTGGCGACGACGCCGGGGGCGCTGGTGTTCGCGACGTACTTCTGCCCGGCGGGCGCCGAGGAGAAGGAGCGCGACGCGGTGCGCGGCGCGCTCTCGTCGCTGCGCCTGCACGCGGGCGGCTGAGCCCCCGATCCCAGCTCTCACGACACGCGGTGCATTCCAGGCACGCGCGGGGAACGTCATCCCGGGCGAGCCTGGGCCGCGAAAAGCCGAGTTTGTCGCACCGTCGGCTTCAGATCCTTCGGCGTGCGGAAGCTTGTGAGGGCATCGGCATCCGCGTGACCGGCCTCAGGATGACGATCTCGATCTCAGGGCATGCGCAGCTGGGTTGGGAATCGGGATCACGTGACCGAGATATGGAGCCGAGAGACGAACCCGAGACGCGGAGGAGGACCGATGGGCCTGAACGTGGGCGACAAGGCGCCGGACGTGACGCTGCCTTCGACGGAGAACAAGATGGTGTCCCTGGCCAGCCTGTGGGCGGAGGGGCCGCTGACGGTGCTCTTCTTCCCCCTGGCGTTCACCAGCACCTGCACCGAGGAGCTGTGCGCCGTGCGCGACGACATCACCGCGTACCGCGGCGTGGGCGAGGCCGGCCGCGTGGTGGCCATCAGCGTGGACTCGCCGTTCACGCTGGCGAAGTTCAAGGAGGAGATCGGGGCGGACTACCTGTTCCTCTCGGATTTCAACCGCGAGGCCAGCACGGCCTTCGGCGTGCTGCGGACGTCGCCGCTGGGGCCGGGGCTGCTGAACGCATCGGACCGCGCGGCGTTCGTGGTGGGGACGGACGGGACGGTGAAGTACGCGTGGCACCAGTCCAACCCCGGCCTCCTTCCGCCGTTCGACGAGATCAAGCAGGCGCTGGCGGCGTGAACGGCAGTGCGAAGGTACGAAGGTACGAAGGTGCGAAGTGCGAGGGTGCGAGGGTGCGAGAGTGGACTGTTCCGAATCCGGCGATTCGTGGCCGTTACGCTGTCATTCTGAGGCCCGGTCGCGCTGAGCCTCAGCGTTCATGAGTGACGGCAGGGCCGTGAGAATCTAGCCGAGGCACGTGCGAGGCCTGGGCGCGGCAGCGGCGACACCGCCCCGGCCGCCACAACCACGGCTCGAGCGGATTCGGTATGATGAATGTCGACCCGTCTCGCGATTCGCGGTGGGGATGGGACAAAGAGGGGCCGGCACTCGGATGGAGTGCCGGCCTCTTTTCGTCGGGCGGATGGCGATCCCGATCGGCTCAGCGCGCGGCTTCGAGGATGGCTTCCATGTCGGCCTGGGTGAAGTGGTAGGCCTCGTTGCAGAAGTGGCAGACCACCTCGGTGGTCGGGTTCTCCTCTTCCTCGATGATGCGCCGGATCTCCGCCTCGCCCAGGCTGACGATGCCGGCGGAGAAGCGCTCGCGCGAGCAGGGGCAGTGGAACGCCACGGGATAGCGGTCCGTCTCCTCGTACCCTTCGGGGAAGATGCGCTCCAGGATCCCCTCGGGGCTGGTGCCGTCGTGGATCAGCCGGGTGGGATGCGGCAGCGAGGCGATGCGCTGCTCGATCTCGGTGAGCTCGTCCTCGCCCAGGCCGCCCAGGAGCTGCACCATGTAGCCGCCGGCGGCGTCCACGGAGCCGTCGGTCTCCACGAACACGCCGACCCCCACCGCGGAGGCCGTCTGCTCGCTCTTGACCAGGTAGTAGGCGAGGTCCTCGCCGATCTCGCCGGAGAGGAGCTCGACGGTGCTCTGGTAGGTCTCGCGCATGTTCAGGTCGCGCGTGACCGAAAGGTAGCCGGAGGTGCCCACCACGCCGGCCACGTTCAGCTCGCCGCGCTGGGGGTGCTCGACGTCGGCCCGGGGGTTGGAGACCAGCCCGCGCACCTCGCCGCGCCCGTTGGCGGTCACCAGGAAGCGGCCGGCGGGGCCGTCGCCCTTGACCTCCACGGAGAGCGACTGGTCCTCCTCCTTGAGCCCGGCGGCGGACAGGAGGAGCGCGCCCATGGCGGTGCGGCCCAGCGCGGCGCTCACGGCGGGATAGGTGCCGTGGCGGCGCTGCAGCTCGCTGACCACGCCGGTGGCGTTCAACGCGAAAGCGCGGACGCGGCCGTCCAGGGCCGTGGCGCGCACCATGTAATCGCCGTTCAGCATCATCGCAGGTTCCTCGCGCAAAAAAAGACCGCGGCCCGAGTGGTTCCGGCCGCGGCGCCGTTCGGCGTTCCGGTACAATCGTTCCGGCTCCAGGTTCCCCCGGTCGCCGGTAACCCGCCGTCTGACAGCGAGTTCGGCGCGGGGTGCGTCATCCCGGATCCGCTCATGCCGCGGTCGTGGCGGACGGGGCGGTGTCGCCGCTGCCGCGCCCGGGCATCGCTGCCGCCTCGGCTGGATTCTCACGGCCCCGCCGTCCAATGCGACACGTCGGCTCTACTCGGCCGGGCCTCAGAATGACAGTTGCCAGGACAGCGATTCGGCGTCAGTCGCCCGGAAGGACGAGGCGGGCGATGCAGCCGCGGGCGCCCGGGCGGTTCTCGAGGGTCAGGGTGCCGCCGTGGTTCTCGGCGATCTGGCGGGAGAGGACCAGGCCGATGCCGGTGCCGTTGGGCTTGGTGGTGAAGAAGGGGACGAACAGGTTGGCCGTCTCCGGGAGCCCCGGGCCGTCGTCCTCCACCCACACCTCCACGCCGCTCCCGCCACCCGCGCGCCACCCGGCGCGGACGCCGCCGCCGGTCTCCAGGGCGGCGTCGGCGGCGTTGCGGAGCAGGTTGATGAGGAGCTGGTCGAGCTGGTCGGGGTCGGCGTGGACGACGGCCTCGGGGCCGGGGACGATGCGCACGGGAAGGCGCGTCTCCAGCCCGGCGGCCTGCCGCACCCAGGCGCCCACCTCCATGGGCTGGGGGAGGGGCGGGGGGAGGCGCGCCAGGCGGGCGTACTCGGCCATGAAGCGGCTGAGGGCGCGCGACCGGCCGGCGATGATCCCCAGCCCCTGGCGCAGGTCGTCGCCCAGGTCCGGCGGGGGCGGCTCCTGCGAGGCCAGGCGCTCCAGGGTGCCGGCGATGGACTGGATGGGCGCCAGCGAGTTGTTGATCTCGTGGCTCAGCACCCGGATCAGCCGCTGCCACGCCTGGCGCTCCTCCTCGCGGAGGGCGCGGGAAAGGTCGGCGATCACCAGCAGCTCGTGCGGGCGGCCGCCCAGGCGGAAGGGGTCGCGCCGCATCTCCCACCGCCCGCTCCCGCCGGGGAACGACGCCTCCACCGTGCGCGGCGTCTCGCCCTCCAGCCACTCGCGCAGCCCCAGCTCGGCGGCGGTGCGGCCCTGCAGCCGCTCGGGGGCGCTGTCCAGCAGCCGGGCGGCGGCGCGGTTGACCAGCCGCACGGTGGCGTCGCCGTCGAAGGCGAAGACGGCGACGTCGATCTCCTCCATCACCTTCCGCAGCAGGGCGGTGGCCTCCATGGCCCCCACGCGCTGCTCGCGGAGGACGGTGCTGAGCGCGTTGGCCTCCATCATGGCCAGCCCCAGCGCGTCGTCCGCGCGGGCGGAGCGGGCGCGGAGCGAGAAGTCGCCCTCGCGCAGGGCGCCCAGGAGGTTGGAGAGGGTCTGGAGGGGGCGGATCACCTTCTCGCGCAGCACCAGGGAGGAGCCCACCCACGCCGCCACCAGGAGGATGCTGAGCGTCCACCGGGTGCGCGGCTCGTAGTCGCCGGCCCAGAGGAGCCCCAGCCCCAGCAGGGCCCCGGGGAGCCCCGTGGCCAGGCTGAGCCGCAGCACCTGCGTCTCGTGGGTGGAGGGCCGGAGGGGGCGGCGGATCACGGCGGGCCCGCGGCGCGGCGGGAGGCCAGGGTGTGGCGGAGGAGCCAGACGTACAGCTCCCGGTTCTCGTAGGCGTCCAGGATGAAGTGGTCGCGCCCCTCCAGCACGGTCAGCCGCGCGTCGCCGCCCTCGGCGCGGAGGGCGTCCACCATCTCGCGCGACTCGCGGAGGGGGACGATCTCGTCCCGGTCGCCGTGAAAGGCCCAGACGGGGACGTCCCGGAGCCGCGTGGCCCACCAGGGGATCGCCGGACCGGCCATCGGCGCGATGGCCGCGAAGCGGTCGGGGTGGCGGTAGGCCAGGTACCACGCGCCGTTGCCGCCCACGCTGTGGCCCGTCAGGTAGACGCGCTCGGGGTCGATGCGGTGCCGGCTCACCACGTCGTCCAGCAGCGCGATCAGCGCGTCGGTGTCGGTCCAGAGCTGGCGCTCGGGGAGGAGCGGGGAGAGGACGACGAAGGGGAAGTCGGGATCCTTTTCCACCACCGCGGGAAGCCCCATCCCCCGCAGCCGCTCGGGGTCCGTCCCCCGCATCGATCCGCCGTGCAGGTAGACGATCAGCGGCCAGCGGCGGCCGTCGGAGGCGTAGCCGCGCGGGAGGAAGAGGAGGTGCCTCATCTCCACCCCGCGCCGGATCTCCGCCTCGAACGCCCCCGCGTGCTGGCCGATCCGCGCCGAATCCCCCGCCGCGCCGTTCTGCGCATCCGCCGGCTTCGGGATGGCGATCACCATCAGCGCCAGCAGGATCGCGATCCATCGCGCGCCGATCCCCGTCCGCGCGAAGCCTCCGAGCGGCGGGATGCGTCCGCTCTCCATCTCCCGCTCGATCCGCATCTCCCGGTCGATTTCCATTGGCCGAGCGATCCACATCGTTCGACTGATCTGCATCTTTCGACTGATCCGCATCCCCCGAGCAATCCCCATCCTCCGCTCGATCCGCATCTCCCGATCGATCCGTTGCCGTTCGGCAGTCACCAGGATCCACGATGGGCCGAGCATTGGGGCCGCGCGGCGGAAGTTCGTCCTGATGCAGGGTAGGCGACGGGAGGATCCGCCGATTGAGCCGCGAGAACGCCTGGTTTTGTCGTGAGACCGGCTATAGATCCTTTGGCCTGCGGACTCTTTCGTCAGGGATGGCTTCTGCGCGACCGGCCTCAGGATGACAGATTTGGGGATTCCATGGTTCGAGGATTCCGGGATTGCGCGGCTGGAGGGGGGATGCGGGATACTCCGCGGCGGGCGGATGCGCGGGATGGCGCTCACAGGCCGTAGCGCTCGAGGCGGCGGTAGAGGGCGCTGCGGCTGAGGCCCAGCGCCTCGGCGGCGTGGCTGACGTTGCCGTTGAAGCGCGCCAGCGCCTTGCGGATCAGCAGGCGCTCGGCGTCTTCCAGCGACATCTCCTCCAGGGTGGCGGCAGCCGGCGCGCGCGACTGCAGCGTGAGGTCCTCGATGCCGATGGTGGGGCCCGAGGCCAGGAGGACGGCTCGCTCGACGGCATGCTCCAGCTCGCGGACGTTGCCGGGCCAGGGGTAGGCGAGCATGGCCTGCATGGCGTCGGCGTCGAAGCCCGTGAGCGGCTTGCGGTACTGCGCGGCCTGGCGGTGGAGGAAGTGCATGGCCAGCGGCGGGATGTCCTCGCGGCGCTCGCGGAGCGGCGGAAGGCGCACCTCCACGGTGTTGAGGCGGAAGAGGAGGTCCTCGCGGAAGCGCCCCTCGGCCACGGCCTGGCGGATGTCGATGTTGGTGGCGGCCAGCACCCGCACGTCCGCCCGCCGCGCGCGCGACGAGCCCACGCGCTGGAACTCGCCCGTCTGAAGCACGCGCAGGAGCTTGGCCTGCTGCTCGGGCGGCATGGTGCCGATCTCGTCCAAAAAGAGCGTCCCGCCGTCCGCCAGCTCGAAGGCGCCCACGCGGTCGGCGCGGGCGTCGGTGAAGGCGCCCTTCACGTGCCCGAAGAGCTCGCTCTCGAAGACGCCCTCGGCGATGGCGCCCGCGTTCACCGTCACCAGCGGCTTCGACGCGCGCGGCGACGAGGCGTGCAGCCACCGCGCGACCACGTCCTTCCCCGTCCCGTGCTCGCCCGTGATGAGCACCGTGGCGTCCGAGGGGCCGATGCGCTCCATCATCCGCAGCGCGGGCGCCATGGCGCGCGACTCGGCGATCATGCGCGGGAGCCCGTCGCTGCGCAGCCGGCGGTTCTCCTGCTCCAGCCGCTGGCTCTGGCGGAGCGCCCGGGCCAGCTCCACCTGGGCGTTGAGCGTGGCGACGAGGCGCGCGTTGTCCCACGGCTTCTCCACGTAGTCGCGCGCGCCGCGGCGCATGGCCTCCACCGCCCCCTCCACGCTCCCCCACGCCGTCATCACCACGATCGGGAGCGCGGGATCGAGCGCCTGGACCTGCTGGATCAGGTCCAGCCCCTCGCGGCCGGAGGTGGTGTCGCGGGTGTAGTTGAGGTCCATCAGCACCACGTCCACGTCCTTCTCGGCGGCGGCGGCCAGGACGCCGGCGGGGGAGGTGGCGGTCTCGATGCCGTACCCCTCGCCCTTGAGCAGCAGGCGGAGCGCCTGGAGCACGTCGGGCTGGTCGTCGGCGATCAGGATGCGCGGGGGCGGGATCAGCTTCATGGGAAACGGCGGTTGGCGTGCGTGCGACGGATTGTAGCGCGGAAACGGCCGTCGGGGGAGGGGCGAACCCATCTCCCCCGATCAGCGAGGATGCCGTCCATCGGATCCAGCCTCGCGACATCGGTTCGATGCGATGCGGATCACACCCGCCGGCGAATCCACCCGCGCGCCTCTCCGAGCCGATGGGGCGGAATCGGCCGGCCCGCGCGGGTCAGGCGGCGGCCTGCTCGCCCACCATCCACCCGTCCGCCAGCTGGATGACGCGGTGGCCGTAGGCGGCGTTGGTCTCGGAGTGCGTCACCTGCACGATGGTGGTGCCGTCCGCGTTGAGCTTGCGGAACAGCTCCATGATCTCGCGCCCCTGGCCGGAGTGCAGGTTGCCCGTGGGCTCGTCGGCTAGGATCACCCGCGGGCTGGCGATGACAGCGCGCGCCACCCCCACCAGCTGCTGCTGCCCGCCCGAGAGCTGGCTGGGGAAGAGGTCCTTCTTTCCCACGATGTTGAAGCGGTCCAGCGTGTCGGCCACCATGGCCTCGCGGTCGCGCTTCTTGATGTCGCGGTAGCTGAGCGGGATGTCCAGGTTCTCGGCCACGGTGAGGTCGTCGAGCAGGTGGTACTGCTGGAAGACAAAGCCGATGTTGGCGTTGCGCAGGGCGTTGCGCTCCTTGCTCCCCAGCCTGTGCACCGCCTTGTCGCCGAAGTGGTACTCGCCCCCCCACGCGCTGTCGAACATCCCCAGGATGTTGAGCAGCGTGCTCTTTCCCGCCCCCGAGGGGCCCATGATGGAGATGAACTCGCCGGCGGCGATGTCCAGATTCACGTTGCGCAGCAGCCAGGTGCGGTTGTGCGCGGGCCCGATGACCTTCTCGACGTTGCGGAGGCGGATCATGGTCGGTGCGGCGAAGGGATTCGGTTGATTTCGCGGGATTGATATGGGGCGCGGCCACGCCCGCCGAAAGGTCGTGCGTCGTCAGGCGATTCGCGTACCGCCTTCCGTCGAGGCGCAACCGCTTGCCGCCAAAGGAGATGGGGATCCGCATCCCCGCCCGCCCTGTCCGGCGCTGGGAATCCCCGTCCCATAATCGGACACGGCCCCGGAGCCTCCGCCGGCGGATCGGGACCGCGCGGAAACACCCGGTGATGACCGCTCCCAAGAGGTGAACGAAGGGACGCCCGTCACATCGCTGGCCGCTTTCACGCGAAACCGTTCTCGGAGCTTGACATATGGCCCCTTCGTCCATATCGTCCACGTCAGAAAGCCTGCTTCGTCCGGGGCGGTGAGGCGCGGGGGCGGGGAAACCTTCCAAGCCCGCCGTGTCGGGCGGAGCAGGCCTTTTGGGGACGACGGCGCGTGGAATCCTCCACGCGCCGTCGTCTTTTTATCGACTGCCCCGTACGATGCATGGTGCTGCTCCGGTACGCACGCCGCGCGGAGAAAAGAAGTGCTTAGTGCTTAGTGCTGAACTGCACGAGATCCCGGACCGGGGATTCAGGAGTTGGGCCGATGATGCCCATCCGACTGATCCGTTGCCGTTGAGCAGTCATCCAGAGGCCCGGCCGAGTGGATCCTGCCTCTGCGCAATTGACGGCAGGGCCGTGGGATCCACCGTGCGGAAAGCGAGGCGTGGGCGCGGCAGCGGCGAGATCACCGCGGCCGCAACGGCCGCGGCTCGGGCGCGGATTCCAGGGGATCGAACATTGGCTGCGGTTCCTTCGCGGCACCGGCGGTTCCGAGGGCGGGCGCTCTCGTCGCTGCCGCGCCCATGCCTCTCGCTGGCAGGCTGGATTTCACGGGCCTGCGAACGGTCGCGCGGGAGGCGAGATCCGTTCGGCCGGCCCTCTGGATGACGGCTTGACGGCACCGAGCCATCCGGATCCGACTGAGGACAAAGTACCACTCTGAATCCGGCGAAACGGAGAAGGACGCGGCGAGCGCCATGCTCTCCGCGTCCTTTCGCGTCTCGTGCGATCCCGATTGTCAGGCCGTGGCGTCCGCGGGGGTCGCGTCGGCGGGCTCGGCTACGGCGGCTTCCATCGATGCGGCTGGGTCGGCCGGGTCGGCGGCGGCGGTGGGGTCGGCCGGCGGGGCATCGGCCTCTTCGTCGGGCGGGGGGAGGAGGTGGTCGATGGGGATCACCTCCTCGGCCATCCCCTTGCGGCGCGGATCGGCGATCCAGCGCGCCGCCGCCTGCATGAAGCGCCAGACGCCGCCCTTCTCGGGCCGCTGGTACGTGGCCGAGGTGGGATCCGTCCCCATCTTCTGGAAGACGGCCGTTAGCCACTCCGGGCCGTGCCCCCCCACCTCCAGCTCCGGGAGCCAGCACTCCAGCTCCCCCGCCGGGACGATGAACAGCCCGTACTCGGCGCACGACTCCACCAGGTTCTCGGCCATCCGCCGCACCTCGCCCTGCGTGCGGTAGACGCCGCCGGCCTTGTACTCCTCGTTGCGCAGCTTCTGGTGCAGCCGGTTGCGCTGCTCCTCCCACGGCTCCCAGAACACCGGCGGGACGTAGCACGCCTTCAGCAGGTCGCGGAAGTCCTCGCGCCCCTTGAGGATGTCCAGGTCCACCATGGCCACCGCCGGGATCCCCATCTCCCTCAAGGGGCGGAGGATGCGGCGGATGGTCTGCTTGTTCTGCGCGTTCAGGAACAGGCACCCGTCCGCCCCGCCCGCCCGCGCCGCCAGCAGCCGCTCGTTGATCTCGGCGTAGAACACCCGGTCCGCGTCCGCCTCGCAGACGATGGCGCCCTCGTGGAAGAGCGCGCCCAGCACCCCGGTGGAGCGCAGGAGCGGGTCCTTCATCAGCGAGTCCAGCTTGGCCGCGGAGAGGAGCCGGGCCGTGGCCACGCCGGCGCGCCAGGTGAGCCGCACCACGTTGACGCTCTTCCCGCTCTGCACGCACCCCATCAGGAACTCGGGGGAGTGCGTGGACGCCAGGACGTTGGCGCCGCGGTCCGAGGCCAGCTGCGTCAGCCGCTTCCCCAGCTTGCGGGTGAGCGGGGGATGGAGGAACGCCTCGGGCTCGTCCACCAGCATGATGCGGTAGTCGGCGCTCATCACCGCCGCCGTGAGCCCCGTGAAGGCCCGCACCCCGTCCGAGAGCTCGGCGATGTCGTACGCGCGGCCGTGGAAGGCCAGCGTGCGCTCGTCGCACCCCTGCTCCTCGGCCACGTCCATCGGCGGGCGCTCGGACATGCGGATGCGGAAGACCTCGCCGTCCGTCTTGTCCAGCACGAAGTGGAGCCCGAAGGCGTCCGCGGTGATCTCGCGGATGCGCTCGCGGGCCCGGTCGTCGCGCCAGATGGCGCCCAGGTGGTGCGACGGGTGCCCGCTGGGGTCGCCCGCCGCGCGGGGCTGGGTGAGGAGGAGGCGCGTCTGCCCGTCCAGCCGCACGGTGAACAGCGTGAGGACGTCGCGGCAGAGGATCTCGAAGTCCTCGCGGTCCAGGTCCTCCACGTTGCGCAGGGCGTCGATGACGGCTTCCAGGTTGATCACCTGCTCCGTCAGCGGCTCCGGCGCGTCGGTGGCGCGGCGGCGCGACACCTCGCTGGGCGACTTGAGGCGCACCACGCGCGTGCACCCCGGCGGAAGCTCGCGCCCGTCGTCCTTCACCTGCCGCGAGAGCACCATCTCGGTGACCACGGAGGGGCTGGGAAACTCCGGCTCCAGGTCGTCGACGATGAAGCCGACCACCTCGCCGCCGCTCTCGATGAAGCTTTCCAGCTCGCGGAGCGCCAGGCTCTTCCCCGAGTTGTTGGGGCCGACGAACACCGTCATGGGCCCGGGGGAGAAGACGAGTCCCGCATCGCCCTCGCCGGCGCCGAACCGGAGCGTGATGGATCGTAGCATTCTGCGTGGCTGGCGCCCGGCACGGGCCGGGCTGGGAGCCGCCGGGAGCCTTCCCCGGCATGTTCGTGGGGTGGGTGGACCGGAAGGGCCCCGGCCGTCTCCCGCATAGTGGCCCGCGCGCCGCGCACGCGCCAGTATCCATCCGTTTGCGCGGCGTCCAGGGGGCCTTCCCCCCAACACTTTTGGCCTTCGGATTGCCAAAAGCGCGCCAGCGGGGTTTCATCTCCGCCGGCGCCCCTTGTCGCCGCCGCCCGTCCGCGCGCACCTTGTCGGCCCGAGTCCCGCCCGCCGTCCACCCGCCGCACCCGGAGGCTGTCCATGCCCGTGCTCCCCCGCCGCACCCTCCTCCTCGCCGCCGCCGTCCTCGCCGCCCTCCCCGCGTCGCCCCTGGCCGCGCAGCAGGCGCCGGACACCGTGCGGGTGCGGGCGGTTCCCGTGGCGGAGGGGCTGTGGATGCTCACCGGGCGCGGCGGAAACGTGGGCGTCTCGGCGGGGGAGGACGGGGTCTTCCTGGTGGACGACCAGTACGCCCCCATGACGGAGCGCATCCGCGCCGCCGTGGCCGCCCTCTCGCCGCGCCCCCTCCGCTTCGTGTTCAACACGCACTGGCACGGCGACCACACGGGCGGCAACGAGAACCTGGGGAAGGCGGGCGTGCTGATCGTGGCGCACGACAACGTCCGCCGCCGGATGAGCACCGAGCAGTTCATCGAGCGGCTGAACGACCGCGCCCCCGCCTCGCCGCGCGCCGCGCTCCCCGTGGTCACCTTCAGCGACGACGTGACGTTCTGGATCAACGGCGACTCGGTGCATGCCTTCCACGTGGACCCGGCGCACACCGACGGCGACGCCATCGTCCACTTCCAGCGCGCCAACGCCCTCCACATGGGCGACGTGTTCTTCAACGGCGCCTACCCCTTCGTGGACACCAGCAGCGGCGGCTCGCTCCGCGGCGTCATCGCCGCCTGCGACCGCGCGCTCGCACTGTCGAACGAGGGGACGAAGATCATCCCGGGCCACGGCCCGCTCGCCACCCGCGCCGACCTGCGGCGCTACCGCGACGTGCTCGCCACCTCGCTGGAGCGCGTGACCGCCGCCGTGGCCGCCGGCAAGACGCTGGAGCAGCTCAAGGCCGAGCGCCCGCTCGCCGACTTCGACGCCAACTTCGGCCGCGGCTTCATCAACCCCGACGCCTTCCTGGAGCTCGTCTTCCGCACCGCCACGGATCGGCGGTAGCGGGATCCGGTCATCGGGGGATGTCGATCGCGATCATCCCATCCCCCGACGCGGCAGTGCCCACGATCGGCTCGACGGATCGGGAGATGGCGATCGATGGAGATCCAGCAGTGGATCGAGATCATCCCATCCCCGACACGAAGTGCCGAACGGCGGATTGGACGATCGGGAGGATGGCGATCGGTGGGGATCCAGCGGTGGATCGAGATCATCCCATCCCCGACACGCAGTGCCGAACGGCGGATCGGAGGATCGGGAGGATAGCCATCGATCGGGATCCAGCAGTGGATCCGGATCATCCCATCCCCCGATGCCGCAGCGACGACCGGCGGATCGGGCGAACAGGATCCGCCGACCCCGATCTCCGACGCGACCCATCTCCCGGATGACCCGACTCCGCGCGCTCTTCGCCGCCTCCACGCTCCTGCTCGCCGCCTGCCCCGTGGCGGGGATCCACGTCCTCGCCGGCGATCTCGCGCTGGCCGTCACCCCCGCGGCGCCCCTCCCCGGCGACACCGTCCGCATGTTCGCGACGCTCGCGAACCCCGGCGTCGATACGTTGCGGCTGGCGTTCGATGGTGACTGCGTGGTGACGTTCCACGTGCGCTCCGACCCCGACGGTGCCATCGTGGAGCCCGCGGGCGAGCCTCCCTGCGGATCCGTATCGACGACCGTCGTCGTGGCGCCGGGAGCGGCGCGCGCCTTCGAGCACCGCTGGATCGTGCCGGCCGCCGCGCCGCACGCCTACACCGCGTACGCCATCCTGGGCGAGCACCACGTCCCGCGCGACGGCGGCCGCGACTTCAAGGCCGGCCACCGCTCCAACGAGATCGCCATCCAGGTCCGCCCGCGCTGATCGCGCCCGCGACCCGATCGCGATCCGGATCGAGATCCAGGCACTAAGCACTAAGCACTAAGCACTAAGCACTAAGCACTTCTTTTCTTCTTTTCCGGAGGTCGTCGTGCCCGGCTCCGAAGCAGCCATCCGCAGGCAGTCCGAGGTCTACGTCGCCGGCGTCTCCGGCCAGAAGCCGCTGATCCCCGTGGACGTCCGCGCGCTGGAGGAAGACGCGCGCCGGGCGATGAGCCCCGAGGCGTACGCCTACGTGGCCGGCGGCGCGGGGAACGAGAGCACGCTCCGCGACAACCGCGCGGCGTTCGAGCGGTGGCGGATCGTCCCGCGCATGCTCCGCGACGTCTCCGAGCGCGACGTCTCCGTGGAGCTGTTCGGCCGCACCCTTCCCGCGCCGCTCCTGGTGGCGCCCGTCGGCGTGCTGGAGCTGGCGCACCCGGACGCCGACGCCGCCGTCGCCCGCGCCGCCTCCGCCGCCGGCGTGCCGATGGTCTTCTCCAGCCAGGCCTCCGTCTCCATGGAGGAGTGCGCGCGGGCGATGGGCGCCGGCCCGCGCTGGTTCCAGCTCTACTGGAGCAAGAGCGACGCGCTGGTGGAGAGCTTCGCCGCGCGCGCCGAGGCGTGCGGGTGCGAGGCCATCGTGGTGACGCTGGACACCACCATGCTCGGCTGGCGGAGCCGCGACCTGGACCTCGCGTACCTGCCGTTCCTGCGCGGGCGGGGGATCGCGCAGTACGTGAGCGATCCCGTCTTCCTGGCCTCGCTCGACGCGCCGCCCGCCGGCCCCGCCCCCGCCGTGAAGCCGAAGGTGAACGCCGCCGCCGTCCGCGCGCTGGTGGGGATGAACCGCAAGCACCCGGGGCGCTTCCTGGCCAACCTGCGCTCCGGCGTCGCGCGCCGCGCCGTGCAGCAGTTCATCGCCACCTACTCGCGCCCCTCCCTCACCTGGGACGAGCTCCCCTTCCTCCGCGCCCGGACGAAGCTCCCCATCGTCCTCAAGGGCATCCTGCACCCCGACGACGCCCGCCGCGCCGTGGACGCCGGGATGGACGGCGTGATCGTCTCCAACCACGGCGGCCGGCAGGTGGACGGCGCCATCGCCTCCCTCGACGCCCTCCCCGCCGTGGCCGACGCGGTGGCGGGCCGCATCCCCGTGCTCCTGGACAGCGGCCCGCGCGGCGGCGCCGACGTCTTCAAGGCCCTCGCCCTCGGCGCGCGGGCCATCCTCATCGGCCGCCCCTACGTCTACGCCCTGGCGCTGGCGGGCGAAGCCGGCGTCCACGAGCTGCTCCGGAACTGGATCGCCGACTTCGAGCTGACCATGGGCCTCTCCGGCTGCCGCTCCGTCAGCGAGATCACCCGCGAGTCGCTGGTGCGGATCTGATCTCGGATGCGGCATCGGATCGCGTGTATCGCTCCACCTGTCATCGCTGGCCGGAGTCTCGTCCTCACCCAGGCTGCGGCAACTGCGTCATCGGGAGGATGTGGAGCAAAGCCGACTTCCACGCCGATCCTCCCGCTGACGCGGTTTGCGAGACTCGATGACGCGCGGTACCCTGGTTCGGGCGATGGAGGCGCGGATGGGGCGGGCGGATGCGGATGAAGGGGAAGGGAGAGCCGAGAGGTGCTCTCGGAAAAAATCTCGATACGGATCTCGGCGGGTGGTTCCCACGGCCGGACGCGGCGTGCCTCGTTCGCATCGTCCAATGGACAGGATGGACGAGGGGCGGCGATGCACTGCATCGCCGCCCCTCGCGTTCTCCCGATCCAACCGGCGGGCGGACTACATCGCCGTGGCGCCGCGGTACTTGGAGAGGGCCTCCAGGAACACCTTGGACGCGCGGGCGAAGGCGCCGCGACGGCGGAGCTCGGTGGGGCTGGAGCCCACGAACTTCTGCGTCACGCGGCGCAGCCCCGAGTCCGACGAGTAGCCGCAGGCGTGCGCCACCGAGAGCACCGTGCGGCCCGGGTCGTCCAGCAGCTCGCAGGCGAGCAGGATGCGCATCCACGCCAGCAGCTTGCGCGGGGGCGGGAGCTCCGCGCGCTCGCACCAGCGCAGCAGCGTGCGGCGCGAGAGCTGGAGCGCCTTGGCCAGGTCGCGGCCGTGGCCGCCCACCGCCACCACCTCGGCCGCCGCGTCCACGATGGCGCGGGCGCGCCCCGGGGTGTCCGGCGGAAGCACCTGCTCCAGCAGCGCCTTCAGGGGGCGCCCCTGCGACTGGCGGAAGCGCTGCACCAGCGCCCCCGGCGTGTCGTCGTGGGCAATGGAGATCACCTGCACCACCCCCCACTTCCCCAGGGTGCGCAGGTCGTCCACCCGCTCCGGCTTCACCTCCAGCGCGGCGAACACCGCGGTGGAGGGAAACTCCACCAGGAGCGAGCGCAGCGCGGGCGACGGGCCGGCCCGGCCGTTGGTGTCCTCGTACGGGTTGACCACCACCAGCGCCGAGGGGGGAGAGTCGCGCACGGCCTCTTCCAGCGAGGGCCAGTCGGGGACCGCCTGGAAGGTGTACTCCTTGCCCGCGACCTTGCGGACGCGCTCGCGGAAGTGCTCGTCGCTGTGCAGGACCAGCAGGGGGCGTGCTCCGATCTTCATGGACGGTTGCCGGCGAAGGGGTTCGGGTTGTCTGACAGGTGGCGGGGGTGTGTCTTTCGGTGTCGCTCGTGGAGCGCACCCGTGCCGCGCCGCGCCCTGCCCGCGAAGACCTGCAAGCCGGCGCGCGCCCCGTTCGGGAGCGCGCGCCGGGCTTTACTACCGCGTGACCAGCGACTGGTTCAGCGAGCGCACCAGGTCGGCCGCGAAGGCGTCCGTCTCCTCCGCGCGTTCGCGCTGGGGAGCCTCTCCCGCGCGGGCGCGGGCGGCGCGGCCGCGGCGGACCGACTCCAGCACCGACTCGGCCGACAGCAGCGTCTTGCTCTCCGCGCGCTCGCGGGCGATGCGCACCGCGCGCTCCGCCGCCCGCTCGGCGCGCTCGCTCTCGCCCAGGTGGGCGGCGCCGTGGGCCAGCTCCAGGAGCACCGCGGCGGCGTTCTCGGTGGACTCGTTGCGGGCCAGGCCGTCCCACACCTCGTCCCACGTCTCCTCGAACAGCTTCCGCTGCCCGGCGCCGGCGGCGGCCCGGACGATGTTGGCCAGCCCCACCAGCCGGTCCTCGTGACGCGCCACGTGCGGGAGGAGCGCCTGGAAGACGTTGAGCGCCGGGACGAAGTGCCCGCGCTCCATCCAGAAGTAGCCGATGTCGTTGGCCAGCGCCGAGAGGCGCGGGTGCTCGGGGCCGTACAGCTCGAAGGCGCTGCGGGCGTGCCGCTCGGCGTCGTCCTTCTGGTTGCTCCCGGCGGCGATCACGAACAGGTCGTGCAGCGCGGCGCCCTGGATGGGCCGGAGCGAGTGGCGGCGCGCGGCGCGGAGGGCGCGGATGTGGAAGCGGCGCGCGGCGGGGAAGTTGCCGCGCTGCATGTACAGGTTCCCCAGCCCCGAGAAGGCCAGCGCGTAGCTGGTCCAGTCGCCGCTCTGGCGCGCCAGGGCGATGGAGCGCCGGAACCAGGTCTCGGCGCGCGAGTACTCGGCCCGCCGCCGCGCCAGGCGGCCCACGGCGTACGCCGCGCCCGCGTCAAAGGGGACGGTGAGCGCCGCGGCCTGCGCGTAGGCGATGGAGGTGGCCGAGTAGCCGTGCGTGTCGGCCCAGTGGGCCACGTGCTGGCAGGCCAGCTCGATGGTCTCCACGCGGGCGGACTCCGGCGAGGCGACCATGCGCATGATGGTCATCAGCGGCGACTCGAGCTGGACGTCGACCTCGGCGGAGCGGATCATCCCCAGGAGCCAGGCTTCGGCGCCGGGGACGAAGAGCCCGGCGCGCTCCTCGGGGGGCTCGGCGGCCCAGAGGTTCACGTCGCGCGAGGCCTGCCAGAGGAGAACCCCCAGCGGCGAGCGGATCTCCTCCAGGATGGCCATCCCCTCGAACGCCTCGGCGCCCTGGGTGATTGCGGGCGGCGTGCGCCAGCGGCGCGCGGTGCGCCGGACGGGCGGGCTCAGTCGCTTGGGTCGCATTTCGTCCGACTCCGGGAATGCGGCAGGTGGGTGGGGAAACCCCGGAACGCAGGGAATAAAAACAGTACGGTATGATAGTGCGTATCTGCTAGTCGCGCCATAGTCTTGCGGGAGCGGGGGGCAAAGAGTTGACGCTGTTTTCACAGGATGCGGCCCATTCGGATCGCACGCCAAATCACCGGTGCGGGGTCGGCAAACGGACGGCGACGGGGCTCCGCCGCTCCCTCCATGTGTCGCAAGTTCGCTCACATTCTTCCCTCGGGTGCAATGCCGCGTCCCGGCAGGCCTTGGGCCCGCCGCGCGCGCCGCGGGATCGGAGACGAGCGTTTCGTGTCGGCATAGGCGAGGAGGGGTGGAGCGTGGAGCGAAGGCCGGAACGGTGGCGGACGGGGCGGAGGCGGTCTCGAACGACGCGGACGGCGGTGGAGCGGCTGATTTCGGGAGCGGGCGCCGCGTGGGACCGGTCACGCGGCGCCGTCCGCGAGGCGGCGGAGGTCGTCGGCGGCGCGCCCGGCGAGGCGCGCCACGTGGGGGCCGCCGCGGTCCAGGTCGATGGACTGCAGCGCGGAGGCGGCGTTCAGCATCAGCCCCTGCTCGTCGGCGAAGGCGGGGGTGCCCAGGTCCAGCTCCTCCATCCGCAGCTCGATGCGCGCGAGGAGGCCGCGCAGCTCGGCGACCAGGGCGCCGCGGCGCGAGAGCTCGGCGTCGGGAAGGGCGCGGAAGCCCTCGGCGGCGCGTTCGCAGAGCAGCCGGAACTCGGGCGGGTGCGGCGGGATCGCCTGGTCGCTCATCGGGTCGGGTAGGGGTTTGGACGTACGGGAAGATGCCGCGCGGCCGGCGCGCGGTCAACGGGTTCGTTCAAGGTTGGAGCCGGCGAGAAGCGAATCTCGGTATCGCGCCGGGCGATCGCGTCCGGGGCGATGGCGCGGCTCGGCCGGTGTCGGCGCATGCGGGAGAGCCGGTCCGGGGGTCCCGGGCCCGGCGCGCTCCGCGGTGGACGCGCGCCCGCGCTACCGCGGCCGGCGGACGAAGTGGTCCGTCGCGACGGCGGCGGTGATGGAGAGGCCGGCGCTGACCAGGGTCAGCTCGTTGTGCTCGTGCACGTTCCCCACGAGCATCGGGAGCACGCCGGCCGCCGCGGCGGCGAAGGTGGTCCAGCGGGCGCCCTTGCTCCCGGCGCGGCGGCCGCCGTAGTGCGCGCCCGTCGATGCCCCCAGCGCCAGCCCCAGCGCCGCCAGCCCGACCTCCGCGTCGTCCGGCCCCGTCTCGCAGTGGGGCGATTCGTCCGCGCAGTTCAGCAGCACCAGCCCCGATCCGTATCCCAGGATCGCCCCGCCGACCGCCATCAGCGCCGAGAGCGGGGTCGAGTGCAGCAGGTTGCTCTTCCGCAGCGGCTCCCGCGCGTCCATCGAACGCGGGAGCGGCGCGGCATCGGCCGAGTGGCTGCCCGGCGCGAGCACGGGCGCGGCCAATTGCGGGAGCGCGGGCGCGGTGAGCGGGCCCGCGGGCGCCTGCGCGGACGCGGGCGACGGGAGGCAGAGCAGGAGCGCGAGAAGGATCGAGACGCGAGGGATCATCGGAGCTCTCCGTGGGGAGGGGCGGAGACGGTGGGGATGGAAGGTGCGGAATCGTCCAGCGAGCGAATCAAAGATCCCGCGATCACGCCGTGGGCCGGCCCGTGGTCCGCGTCGCTGCCTCCCCCGATCCGGTCGATCAGGGGAGGCGCGGGGCCTGAGGGGTCCGCGCGGATCAGCTCGCCGCGACGACGATCGGAGCGGGCGGCGCGGCGCCGGAGACGGGCGCCTCGGCGGCCGGGGCGTCGGCGTCCACGGCGGGCTCCTGGAAGGCGTCCTGCCTGTTCCAGTAGAACGCCAGCAGGATGATGCCGAAGACGATCCGGTACCACGCGAACGGCGTGAAGGTGTTGCGCGACACGTAGCGGATCAGCGCCCGGATCACGATCAGCGCCGAGAGGAACGAGACGATGGATCCGACCGCGAAGACGGGGATGTCCTCCGCCGTCATCACGTCCGCCACGTCGCCCATCTTGATGATCGACGCCCCCAGCATGGCCGGGATCGCCAGGAAGAACGAGAACTCCGTGGCCGCCGTCCGCGACAGCCCCAGCGTCATCCCCCCCATGATGGTGGCCCCCGAGCGCGACAGCCCGGGAAAGAGCATCGCCAGCACCTGCATGAAGCCCACCCCCACCGCCGTCTTCACCGGGATGGAGTCCACGTCGTCGATGCGGGGCCGGGTGAAGAAGCGTTCGATCAGCAGGATCGCGACACCGCCCAGCACCAGCGCCAGCGCCACCGGGAAGGGCCGGAACAGGTGCCGCTCCACCCAGTCCTCCGTGGGGATGCCGATGATGGCCGCCGGGAGCGTTGCCAGGATCAGGCTGATGGTCAGCCGCCGCGAAGACGGGTCGCTCCGGAGGCCGCGCACCACGTCGAAGATCTTCTTCCGGTACAGCCAGACGACCGCGAGGATCGCCGGGAGCTGGATGAAGATGATGAACGCGTTCCACTTGCGGTCGCCCGAGAGCCCCAGCCAGCTCTGCACCAGGATCAGGTGCCCGGTCGACGAGACGGGGAGGAACTCCGTGATCCCCTCCACCAGCCCCAGCACCGCCGCCTTCAACAGCGTCATCACGTCCACGTCCACCGCCCGGGCTGCGAGAGAATCAGGATACGAAGGGATGCTTCACCCCGGCCGCTCTCCGGCGGCCGGGACGGCGGGCCCGCCGCGGAGCGCCGCGCCCGCCATCCCCACCGCCACGGTGACGGCCGAGCCCAGCAGCGCGAACCAGAGCGTGTCCACCACCCTGGAGATCCAGCCGAACTGCTGGGCCGCCCAGAGCGAAGCCATCAGCGCGATGGCAACCCCCATGCCCGTCACCGCGTCGCGCCCCGTGGCCCGCCGCGAGATGATCCCCAGCAGGAAGCCGCCCAGCAGCCCCCCGTAGGTGAACGACGCGATCTGGAGCGCGATCAGCACCACCGGCGTCCCCGGCCGCACCGCCTGGAAGGCCAGCGAGACGAAGATCAGCACCACGCCCCAGTAGAGGGTGAAGCGCTTCCCCGCGCGCAGCATCTCCGCCTCGCTCTTCGGCCCCCGCAGCGGGACGTAGACGTCGTGCAGCGTCACCGCGGCCAGCGCGTTCAGCGACGACGACATCGCCGCCGCCAGGATCGCCGCCACCACGAGGCCCGAGACCCCCGGCGGAAGCTCGGTGAGCGCGAAGGTGGGGAAGATGGCGTCCGGCGTGTCGAACTTCCGTCCCCCGTAGAAGACCCACAGCCCCGCGCCGATCACCAGGAAGAGGGCGAACTGGAGGAAGACGATGATCCCCGACCCCACCAGCGCCTTGCGCGCGTCGCGCAGCGAGGGCGAGGCCATCAGCCGCTGCACGATCAGGTGGTCGGCGCCGTGGCTGGCCATGGTCAGGAACGCGCCGCCGATCAGCCCGGTGAAGAGCCACTGCGCGCTCGCCGGGCCCATGTCCAGGTGCAGGATCCGCATCTTCCCGCCCTCCCCCGCCGCCCGCGCCAGCCCCTCCCACCCGCCCGGGATCCGCTCCAGCAGCACCCACAGCACCGCGATCCCGCCCACGATGTAGATGAACATCTGCGCCACGTCCACCCACACCACCGCCTTGAGCCCGCCGTAGTAGCTGTAGACCAGCGTGAAGACGCCGATGGCCAGGATGGACTGCCAGGTGGGAAGCCCGGTGATCAGCGCCAGCGGGATGGCGGTGGCGTAGATGCGCACCGCGTCCGCCAGCGTCCGCGTGACCAGGAAGACCATCGAGGCCAGGCGCCGCGCCCCCGCGCCGAAGCGGCGCTCCAGCAGCGCGTACGCCGTGGTGAGCTCCCCCTGGAAGTAGCGCGGGAGGAGGAAGATGGAGATGGCGATGCGGCCGGCCAGGTAGCCGGCGGCCAGCTGCAGCATCCACAGGTCGCCGCCGTACGCCGTGGCGGGGACGGAGATGACGGTGAGCGCGCTGGTCTCGGTGGCCACGATGGAGAAGCACGCCGCCCACCACGGCACCGCGTGGTCCGCCAGGAAGTAGTCCGACGCGTCCTTCTGCCTGCGCCCCAGCAGCGACCCCACCGCCGCCACCGCGCCGACGTACGCGAGCACCACGATCAGGTTGGTCAGCGAGAAGCCGGTCACGGGGAGGTTGGGTCGATGGGGATCGGCGGCGCTTCGATTGGGATGCGAAAAAAGAGCGGCGGCCGCGGGTCTCCGCAACCGCCGCCCGGTCAGCCGATCGTCACCCCTCCGCCAGCGTCGCGGCCTGCCAGGCGGCGACGACGGAGTCGGCGCGCGCGGCCAGCCACCGCGCGACCGCCGGGTTTCGCGCGGCCGTCGGCGACAGCTCGTCGCGCGCGTGGTCCAGGCGCTCGGCGTGCTCGGTGCTGGGCGACTGGAAGCGGTAGACCATCCCCGTCACGGCGTCGATGGCGCGCAGGTCGATGGAGAAGGCGGTCGCGCCGCTCAGCACCTGCGCCGCCCAGGGATCGTCGTCGCCGTCGCCGTCCACGTCGGCCAGCCCCCACAGCAGGTCGGGCGAGCGGGCGGGCGGCACTCCCGGCTGGCGCTCCTTGCCGTCCACCTCGGCGCGGCGGCCGTGGTCCTGCTCGTCGAAGGCGAAGATCCCCGCGGCCGTCGTCACCACCCCTTCCCCGGCCGTGTCCACCACGATCACTTCATAGGCGTAGCGGCTGGCGGTGGCGTTGGGATCCTGCGGGTCCGGCTCCTCGCGCTCCACGTCGCGGAGCGCGGCGATGAGGTCCTGCCCGTCCGCCCGGAACGCGACCGCCCGGCGCACCCTGGGCCCCAGCGCTTCCCGCGCCACCGCCAGGACGTTCGTGTCGGCCGCCGCGGGCGACGCGGCCCGGTCGGCGGCCCGGGCGGAGCCGTCGGAGGAGCAGGCGGCGGCTGCCGCGACGGCGAGGAGGACGGGGGCCGCGAGGATGCGTGAGGTGGTCATGGCGGATCGGAGCGGAGGGAGAGGGGGAGAGATCTCGAGGGTCCGGCGGGTAAGGCTTCGGCATGGAAAAGAGCGGCGGCCGCGCTCACGCGCAACCGCCGCCCTCGACGCGGATCCCACGCCCGATCCGCCGATCCGCGCCCTTTCCGGCGGCGCGGATCGGCCGGCCGGGTCCCCTGGCTCAGGGGATCGGCTTGCAGGGATAGATCCCGCAGGTGCCGTAGCCGCGGCAGGTGCCGTCGTAACAGGTGCCGTCGATGGTGGCGGCCAGCCCGTTCGCGCGCACGGTCCCGCGGGCCCCGCGCTCCATCTCCTGCGGCTCGAACGACTCCACGCTCAGCTGGTCCACGTCCAGGTTCAGCTTCTTGGTCGCCATGCTCGTCTCTCCGGTGGTGCGGTGGATGATCGGCCCGCGGACGCGGCGCCGACGGGAACGGCGGGATCCACGTGGGAGCCCCGGCCGCCGAAGTGTCACGCCATCGGAAGCGCACGATGGCCTGGTCGTGTGCGATCCGGGCACGCGATGACAAGAATGGATCGGGCGTGGGCGCGGTCCCGTGCCGGCGCGGAGCCGCGTGACGCCGCCCCGGCCCTGCGATCCGTATCGCGTGGTGGAGAGTTTCCGCAGTCTCGCGGCATCGTCGTCGGGCCCGCCGGCCGGGTGGCGATCAGTTCCCAGTAGAATCGTGTCGTACAATAAAAGACTTGAAACGTGAATGCGCAAGGACGCGGTGATTTGTCGCGGATCCCCGATGGCGACCGGCTTCGCCGCGACATGCGCCTCCGCGCGACGGCCTGGTCATCGATGGAGCGCACGCGCCGGAGGTGGCGCTCCAGTCCCGCCAACCCTGATCCGCCGCTCCTACAACGTCCGGGGAGAGGTAGATCGCCTCCGCCACGCTCTCCACCTTGCCCCAGAGCCAGCGGCGGATGGCGGGACTCGCGGACGCCGAATACTCCGCGTATGACGGGCGTACCTCCAGGTGCTCGCCGCTCTGCATCTGCACGGTGTGCGTGGCGCCCGTCTCCACGTCGTACACGTGGATGGTGAGCAGGAAGGCGCGCGCGCCGGCCTCGCTGGATGCGGCCCACACCTCCAGGTCGCCGTCGCCGTCCACGTCCTCCACCCCGAAGCACACGCGGGCCGTGTTCGACGGCGCGGCCCACGAGGGGACGGGCTCGCCGCGGCTCTCCGCCTGGCGCGCGTAGTCGATGCTGTTGTGGGGATGGAGATCGGTCCGCACCGTGCGCCACCCCATCGGCGTGGGCTGCAGCACCACGACGGCGAGCTCCGGCGGAAAGGTGTTCAGCGAGTCGCCCGGATCCGCGCGGAAGGTGTCGGCCAGCTCGACGACCGCCGCGACGGGCGCCGGCAGCTCCGGCGAGACCGGCGTCAGCGCGAGCGCGCGATGCACCTTCCGCCCCGCGGGCCGACGCCGCGCGCGCGACGCCGGGTCCGTCGCCGTGTCGGCCGGCGCGGCCTCGCGCGCCGCGGCGACGGCCGGCGAATCGCGCGCGGCGTCGGCCCGCGGCGGAGGCTGGTCGCTCACGCGGCAGCCGGCCAGGAGGAGCGCGGCGGCGCAGGCGGCGAGCGCGCGCCATCCCCCTCTCCCCGGCGGGCTCGATCCCCCGCGATCCCGGGCCGCGCCGCGACGCGCGGCGGCGATCGGGGCCGGGATCACGACGGCCGGCGGGCCGCCAGGACGCGGACGATGGCCTCGCGCAGCGCCCCGGCGTCGCCGGCGGGGACGAGCGTGAGGCCGCCGGAGGCGTCCAGGCCGCAGTCGGGGGTGGCGATCACGGGAACGCCGCGGGCGAGGGCCGCCAGCAGGCGCCGGGGGCGGTGCTCGACGAACGCGGGGTGCACCACGAGGTCGGCGCCGTCCAGCCAGTCTCCGCCCGGCGCGGCGGTGCGCACGCCCTCCCAGAAGCCCGCGCCCTCCAGCATCGACCCCATCGCCACCAGCTCCACGTCGAGCCCCGCCAGCGCCGCCCGCAGCTCGTACGCGCCCTTGCGCCCCGCGGTCGGCCCGCCGAAGACGACGCGGGGGCGCGGGCCGCCGTTCGGGCGCGCGTCGCGCCCGGCGGGGCGCTCCCACGCCAGCAGCTCCGCGCGCCCGGGGAAGAGCGCGGCCACGGCGAGGTGCGGCGTGACGATGCGCCGCGCGTGGGCCAGCGCCTCGGCCTCGGCGCGCACCAGGGCGTCGTCCGCGCGGAAGTCGGCCAGCGTGGGGCTCCCGGGGTGCAGCCGCGCCGCCTGGTCGAGCCGCTCCTGCAGCGCGGCCATGGGGAGCGACGTCATCAGCACGTCGAAGGTGCGCCCGCCCAGGTGCCCGGCGCGCCAGAGGAAGGGGAGGAGTCCCTGGGCCACCACGACGTGGGTGACGTCGTACGTCAGCAGCGGCGCGTAGCTCTCGGCCAGCGCGGCCGCCGAGGCCAGGAGCGCGCGCTGCCGGGCCGCCCCCTGCGCCGCCAGCCGCCGCGAGCGCCACGCGCGCGCCAGCACCACGCGCCGGCTCTGCCGCACCCGCGCGGCGCCCTCCGTGGTCCACGCGTACCCCGACTTCCCCAGCCGCCGCCCGTCCAGCGGGATCCCCAGCACGTCGCCCGGCCGGCGCGCGGCCGCCAGGTAGCGGTCCAGCTCCGGCCACCACTCGTCCACCAGGTGCGCCGCGCGGCCCACGGGCGCGGGCGGCGCGCCGGCGTGGCGGAAGCATTCGCCCTCGCCGCAGGTGGCGCAGCTCCGGGGGCCGGACCCCATCACCTTCAGCGCGCGCCCCTTCGGCGGCCCGGCAGGCGCCTCGGCCGGGCGGGGCGAGAGGCCGCGGAGGCGGACGGTGAGGGTGCGCGCGTCCATCCGCGCCTCCACGCGAAAGGCGTGCGGCGCGCGGAAGCGCAGGTCCACGTAGTTCCAGAACACCGTGGCGTCGCGCCCCCGCTCGGCCAGCGATCCCGGGACGGCGCGGCTGTGGGCGTGCCGCTCCACGATCTCCAGCCCCGCCCGGAGAGCGGCGTCGTACAGCGCGTTGGAGAGCTGGCAGAGCCCGCCGCCGATGGAGGGAACCAGGCACCCCTCGCGAAGCTCGCGCCCGGCGACGAACCCGCGCCGCCGCGTGGCGCGCCCCACCTGCGCCCACCAGCCGAACACCGCCCCCGCCGGGACCTCCACCCCGTCCAGCCGCCGGAGCGCCAACCGGAGGTTGTGGATCTTGCCCGCCACCAGCGAGCGCTCCGCCTCGTCCTCCTCCGTCCACAGCGGCGAGGCGGATTCCGCCAGCACCGGCGCCACGGCGAGCGCGTCCCCGCGCGGATGCCGCCGCGGGCCCCCGGCCGCCAGGTCGGCCGCCGCGCGCCGCAGCCGCAGCCCCGCCGCCTTCGCGGCGAACACCAGCGCGCCGGCGCGGGAGTGCACGGCCCGCGGGGCGGCGGGCGGCGAGGGTGGGGCGATCTGGAGGTCGGCTCGCATGGTGGGATGGGTGGATCGAAGAGGTCCCGCGCGGCCGGCTCCGGCCGTCGGCGCCCCGCTACGTACGGCGCGCCACGCCGCGGGATTCGCCGGGTGATGCGAAGCGATCGACTTTCGGAAAGAAGCCGCGGCGGACGATCGGCCGCGCCCGGTCCCGCAGAGAAGAAGCTCGATCCGCAGAGGAGCGGAGGGAGATCCTTCCCCCGCGCCTCCATTCCTCCGTGATCCAAGGACCCAGGACCTTCCCGCCTCAATCCCCCGCGATCCCCAGCCGCGTGGGGACGAAGGGCGCTTCGTGCATCACCGCGGGCTTGCGCCTGGACAGCACCAGCAGCCACTCGCGCATGGCCGCCGCGATCACCAGGATCACCACGGCCATGAAGATGAGCGCCACGACGGCGTTCAGGCGGTCGTTGAAGAGCATCCGCTCGGCCGCCTCGATCGTCTTCGCGCCGGCGGGGAGCTCGCCGGCGGCCAGGCGCGCCTGGATCATCCGCGCGTGCGAGAGGAAGCCCAGCTTGGGCTCGGGCGAGAACACCTTCTGCCACCCCGCCGTGAACGTCACCGCCGCCAGCCACGCCAGCGGCAGGAGCGTCACCCAGGCGAAGCGCGCCTTCCCCATCTTGATCAGCACGGTGGTCCCCACGCACAGCGCCACCGCCGCCAGCAGCTGGTTGGAGATGCCGAAGAGCGGCCAGAGCGAGTTGATCCCCCCCAGCGGATCGATCACCCCCTGGTAGAGGAAGTATCCCCACATCCCCACCACCATGGCGCTGGAGAGGATGATGGACGGGTACCACGACGTGCGCCCCAGCGGCTTCCACACGTGCCCCAGGATCTCCTGCAGCATGAAGCGCCCGACGCGAGTCCCCGTGTCGATGGTGGTGAGGATGAACAGCGCCTCGAACATGATGGCGAAGTGGTACCACACCGCCGTGAGCGCCGTCCCGCCGAAGACGCCCGAGAAGATCTGCGACATCCCCACCGCCAGCGACGGCGCCCCGCCCGTCCGCGACAGCAGCGTCCCCTCGCCCACCGAGGCCGCCAGCGCCTGCATCTGCTCCGGCGACACCACGAACCCCCAGGCGGCGATGGTCCGCGTCGCCTCCTCCAGCGTCCCGCCGACCACGCCGGCCGGCGCGTTGATGGCGAAGTAGACGCCCGGGTCCAGGATCCCCGCCGCCACCATCGCCATCACGCCCACGAAGCTCTCCATCAGCATCCCGCCGTAGCCCACGAGCCGCGCGTCTCCCTCGCGCGACAGCATCTTGGGCGTGGTCCCCGACGCCACCAGCGCGTGGAAGCCGCTGATGGCCCCGCACGCCACCGTGATGAAGGCGAAGGGGAAGAGCTTCCCCGCGAACACCGGCCCCGTGCCGTCCACGAACTGCGTGAGCGCCGGCATCCGGATCTCCGGGAGCGCGAACAGGATGGCCACCGCCAGCAGGCCGATGGTCCCGATCTTCAGGAAGGTCGACAGGTAGTCGCGCGGGCAGAGAAGGACCCAGACGGGAAGGACGGAGGCGATGAAGCCGTACGCCATCATCAGCCACACCAGCGTCGTTCCCTCCACCGTGAAGATGGCTGCCAGCGCCGGCGACTCCGCCACCCACCGCCCCGCCACCGTCGCGATCAGCACCAGCACCACGCCGATGGCCGACGCCTCGCCCACGCGCCCCGGCCGGAGCCTGTGCATCCAGAAGCCCATCAGGAGGGCGATGGGGACCGTGCAGGCGATGGTGAACAATCCCCACGGCGAGTGGCGCAGCGCGTTGACCACGATCAGCGCCAGCACGGCCAGGAGGATGCCCATGATGGCGAGCACGGCCACCATGGCGGTGAAGCCGGCGACCGTGTTGATCTCCTCGCGCGCCATCTGCCCCAGGCTCTTCCCGTCGCGGCGCATGGAGGCGAAGAGGATGATGAAGTCCTGCACCGCGCCGGCGAGGACCACGCCGATGATCAGCCAGAGCGTCCCCGGGAGGTAGCCGAACTGCGCCGCCAGCACGGGGCCGACGAGCGGGCCGGCCCCGGCGATGGCCGCGAAGTGGTGGCCGAAGAGGACCCAGCGGTTGGTGGGGACGAAGTCCACGTGGTTGTCCAGCCGCTCCGCCGGCGTGGCGCGCGTGTCGTCCAGCTCGAAGACGCGGGTGGCCAGGAAGCGGGCGTAGAAGCGGTACGCCACCGCGTAGGTGCACACCGCCGCGATCACCAGCCACGCCGCGTTGATGGTCTCGCCGCGGTGCAGCGCGATGGTCCCCAGCGCCACCGCGCCGAGCACGGCCACGGCGGCCCAGAAGACGTAGAGGAGGGGCTTGCTTCGCATGGGGATGGCGTATCGGGGAGGTTCGGCGCGGGCGGCCGCGCGGCGGCGGGTGACGGATCGCGGCCGGGCGCGCGGGAGACGGACGATCGTTCGTTCTCGGACCGTGCAAAATAGGGCCGACCCTCCGCGCCGCGAAAGCGGCCGCCAGGATGCGAAAGCCTTCCCTCGACACCTTCATGACATTACCCGCACGGGCGGCGGTCGGGGAGGCGATCGCCGGCACGCCTTCCCACCGCCCTTCCATTTCACGGTGAGCGCGGAGAACTTGCATGCACTCCAGGACCAGACGCGGGCTCGTGGCACTCACCACGGTTGCGGGACTCGCCGCCGCGAACCCCGAGGCGCTCGCGGCGGCCTGTACCTCCTTCCACTCCAACGGCGCCGAGTACGTGAAGTGCTGCCATGACGGTGGATGCACGATCACGAAGTGGGTGAACAACCGGGTCGTCGAGGTGACGTTCATCTGACGGACCGCCACGTGGTTGCGGTCCGGAAAACGTTCATCCAGAGCCGACCTCCCGTGGTTGTCCCGACCTGCTTCTCTTCACCCGCTCTCTCGGCCATGCCCCGTTCCCTGCCGCGCCTCGCGGTCTCCGTGCTGCTTCTCGTTGCGGCCGCCTGTGGCGGAGCCGGCGCGCCCCCGGACGAGGGCCGGCCGGCCGCGGGGTGCGAGGCGCGGGCGACGTCGCGGTGGGCTCCGGGCGGGAGCTACGCGGCCACCGCCTCGTACGGCGCGGAAGACGGGCCGGACTGGCTGCAGTCCGTGTCGGGGATCGCGGCGGCCGACTCGCTGGTGTTCGTCTTCGATGCGCCGCGTAGCCGGGTGGTGGTCCTCTCGCCCGGCCTGGCGGCGCGCGGCGCGTTCGGGCGAAAGGGCGGCGGCCCGGGCGAGTTCGATCCCACGATGGGGCAGGTGCTCGACCGCGCCGACCTGGGCTGGATCGACGCGGAGGGCGATTCGCTCCTGGTCTTCGATGGCGAGCGCCTGGCGCTGCTCTCGCCGCGCGGCGAGCCCATCCGCTACCTGCGCCGCGAGCGCGGGCTCCGGCTGCTGAGCAACGAGGCGCGCCAGGTCCGCTTGTACCGCACGTCGGTCCTCTTCGCCTCCGAGGGCCGGCGGGGCCCGGGCGCGCGGGAGTGGGCCGCGTGGCGCGCCTCGCCCCGGGCGGAGACGCGCCTCCTCTCGCTCCGGCTTCCGCCGCTCCCGGTGGAGGGCGGCGCGGTGGTCGACGGTCCCGACCAGGCGCGTCCCCTGTGGGATGCAGGCGCCGGGTGCCTGGCCGCTTCGGACGGCGAAGGGAGCTGGATCGTCCGCGTCCCGCTGGCCGGAGGGCGCCCGGACACGCTTCCGGTCCCGCTTCCGGCGGCGGACGCCGGAGCGGCGGACCGCGACGCGGACACCGAGCAGCTCCGGACGGCGACGCGCGGCCGGATTCGCGAGATCCCCCCTCCCAGCGCTGTCCGCCAGGTGGAGGCGCTCCGAGTCGATCCGGACGGGTGGGCCTGGATTCTCCCGCGCCGGCCGAAGCGCGCCGGGGCCGGCGTGGACGTGGTGCTCGTCTCGCTCGCCACCGGGGAGGCGCGCGCCGCCACGGTTCCCGCGTTCCCGAGGGCGTTCGGCACTCCGGGGAGCTTCTACGCGAGCGTTTCCGGGGAGATGGACGAGCACCGCGTGGTGCGCTACTCGCTCGGCGCGGCGCGCTCTCCCTAGCCGTTCCGCTCCTTCGCCCGCCATCACGTTTTTGAAGAGACACCCTCGATTCTTTCTCTCCCAGATCCGCGTCCGCGACTCGGTTGCCCGATGCAAGGCTCCGGGCGCGCCTCCAGGCATCGCCCACTGCGTCATCATGAGGATTCGCGTGGAAGGGGGCCCCTGCTCCACATCCTCGCGATGACGGAGTTGCCGCGGCCTGGACGAGCGAGGCGCTCCGATCGGGAGCGAGATCGATCCGCCGATCCGACGCGGCGCCCGGACGATTAGCACTTCGTGACAATCGGTGGATCCGCATCTCCCGCTCCTGCCGCTTTCGGGTAGACGGGGAGACATTGGTGACGCTGGATCCCGCCCGAGATCGATCTCCATCCCCAGATCCTGATCTCCATCCCGCCGGTCGCCGCCGTTGATGCGGATCGATCGTCCGGGCGTGCGACTTTTCGTGGGCGAGCGGCGTCTCTCGGGGTGAAGGCCGATCCCGGAGGACACCGCTGCCACGCATGGGAGGCTGATGACCACCGCCGATTCGTTCGCCGCCGACCTGGAGACCTGCTACGCCGACGCGCTGCGCTACTGCCGCGCGCTCTGCGCCGGGTGGTCGCCGTCGGAAGCCGAGGACGTGCTCCACGAGGCGCTGCTGAAGGCGCTGGGAGCGTACGACGGGCTGCGGGACCGCGCCCGCTTTCGCCCGTGGCTCTTCCAGATCGTCACCCGCACCTTCCACTCGGCCGCGCGGCGCTCCCTCTGGAAGCGCTTCGTTCCGCTGGACTGGTCGCCGCGCCCGGGAGATCGAGAGACGTTCCCGAGGGTCTACGCCCGCCCCGAGTGGCTGGAGGAGCGCATCACCCTCCTGGGCGCGCTCACCGGGCTCTCGGACCGGGAGCGGGCGGCGCTCCTCCTCTTCGAGCTGGGCGGCTTCTCCCTCGAGGAGATCGCCGGGATCCAGGGCGCGCGGAGCATCTCGGCGGTCAAGAGCCGCCTGAGCCGCGCCCGGGCGAAGCTCAAGGACCGGCTGGACGGCCCGGGACCCGCCGCCGCGCCGCGGACCGGCGCCGCGGCCGGGAAGGACCTGGACGACGAGACCCTGCACGCCATCCACGCCGCCACCGCCTGATGGAGACGATCATGACCACCGCCACCGATCGCGATCCCGTCTTCGACGAGCTGCGCCGCGTCCCCGCCGGCGACACCCTCCCCGCCGTGCGCGCCTGGGCGGCGCGGGTGGACGCCGGCCGCGCCGGCTCCGCGCGCCCCCGCGGGCTCCGCGCCGGCCGGGTGAAGCTGGCCGCGCTCTGCGTCGCCATGGTGGCGGCCGCGTGCACCCTCCCCCTGGAGCACGAGCGCACCTTCGCCCACGTCCTCACCGGCCGCATCGCCCTCCCGCCGAAGGAGGCGCGGGCGGCGCTCCTCGAGCTGGGGTGGGTGGACCCCGCGAAGGCCACCGTCCTGGGCGAGGTGATGGTCGACCTGCCCGGCGGAAGGCGGGAGGCCGCCGCCTTCGTGGGCTCCGGCGAGGCCATCGTCAACGGCCGCAGGGTCACCACCTCCACCTCCAGCTTCGCCATCGTCCTCCCGCGCGCGGAGGCGAGCCGCGTCGACGCGTGGGAGCGGTCGCTGCGGGCGATGGAGGGCGTGCTGCGGGTGGAGCGCGAGCCGGTGCGCGAGACGGTGCGGACGCCGGCGTACCAGGCGGTGCTGGAGTCGTTCGAGTTCCAGTTCGACACTCGCCTCCCCGAGGCCGAGGTGGAGCGGCGGATCCAGAGGCACCTGGACGGCGTCCTCCCCGGCCAGGTGAAGGTGACGCACACCCGTGGGCCGGACGGGACGCGCAGCATCCGCCTGACCGGGTCGGGGACGATCCCGCCGGAGGAGGCCCGGAAGATCGAAGCCTTCCTCCGCGAGACCCAGCGTCCCTGATCGCTCCGGGGAGTGCGGGCCGGATTCCAGGATCCGCGCGCCGCCGGCGGCAGGTTCGCCGGCGGCCGCTCCGCTCCCCGCCCGGGGCAACGCTCCGTCTCCGGCCGGCATCCGACTCGCCGCCATCCGGACCGGCTCGCGAGACCGCGCCGCGCGGAACGCCGGCGGGCTTCGTACTTTTGGCGCCCATCTTGTCCAATGCGTTGCGGGCGGCTAATTTTCATCCTCCCCGCTCCCCTGTCCGCCCGGTCCCGAACGATCCCCCGCTTCGGCAGGTTCCGATGAAGCCCTCTCGCCGTACCCTCGCCATCACCATCGGCGCGCTCCTCCTGGTCCTGGGCGCCTCCGCGGGCATCTACGCGCGCATCCGCTCGGCGCCCGGAGACGAGGGCGAGGCGGGGGGCGAGCCGAAGGGCCCGCTTCCGAAGACCTCGGCCGGCGGCTCCTTCTCCACCGACGTGGCCATCCCCGTGGAGGGGAGGCCGGCGGTGAAGGACGCGCTGGTGCTGGCGGTCAACGCGGCGGGGCAGGCCGAGGCGTGGAAGAAGACGGTGGTGGTGGCGCAGGTGGCCGGGCGCATCGCCCAGCTCCCGGTGCGCGAGAGCGACGGGGTGGGCGCGGGGCAGCTGCTGGCGGCCCTGGACCCGGCCGAGTACGGGCTGGCGGTGGAGGAGGCGCAGGCCGCCGTCCGCGACGCCGAGGCCAAGTACCGCGAGATCCTCCTCTTCGACGAGCGCATCGCCGACGCCGAGGTGCGCCGCGAGCGCGAGCTGGTGGCGCGCTCCAAGAGCGGGCTGGAGACGGCGCGGGTGCGGCTCCGCAAGGCGCAGCTGGAGCTGCAGCGCACCCGCATCGGCTCGCCCTTCGGCGGGCGGGTGGCCACGCTCAAGGTGGTGCCGGGGCAGTGGGTGCGCGCGGGCGACGAGCTGATGACGATCGTCAACCTGGACCCCATCCGCGTGGAGGTGCAGGTGCTGGAGAGCGAGGTGGGCTTCCTCACCCCCGGCCGCGCGGCGAAGGTGAGCTTCGCGGCGTTCCCCGAGCCCTTCACGGGGAAGGTGCAGACCATCAACCCGGTGGTGGACGGCGGGACGCGCACCGCCCGCGCCACCGTCCTGGTGCCGAACCCCGGCGGCCGGATCCTTCCGGGGATGTACGCCCGCGTCGCGCTGGACGCCCGCCGCTTCGAGGACCGCATCCTGGTGCCCCGCAGCGCCATCCTGGAGCGCGACCGCCGCACCATGCTCTTCGTCTTCGACGGCCAGGAGGGCGGGCGCGGGCTGGCCAAGTGGCGCTACGTGACCACGGGGATGCAGAACGACTCGCTGGTGGAGATCGTCCCCTCCGAGGACACGGAGACCGTGCAGCCGGGGGAGACGGTGCTCACCGAGGGCCACTACACGCTGATCCACGACGCCCGCGTGCGCCTGGTGGACGACGTCCGCGGCTCCGGCGGCCGCCCGCAGTAACCCCAGCGAAACCGGTCTTCCGCAGATGATCTCCCTTCGCCCCGCGGCCGCCCTGCTCCTGGCGGCGCTCGCCGCCCTCCCGGCCGCCGCGCAGCTCCAGGCGCCGCGCTCGCTCTCGCTGGACGAGGCGCTCTCGGTGGCGCGCGAGAACAACCCCGACTACCAGAAGCGGCTGGCCGACGTGCAGGCGGCCGAGGCCGACCGCCGCCAGGCGCTGGGCGCCATGCTCCCGCGCCTTTCGCTGAATGTGGGGACGGGCGGCTCCAACAGCCGCACCTTCACCGGGGTCGACGAGTTCGGCCGCCCGGTCGAATCGACGGCCGTGACGTCGGAGCGGAGCGACATGCGGCAGACGCTCTCGCTCTCGGAGGTGCGCATCTTCGACGGCGGGGCCAACCTCCGCCGCCTGCGCGCGGCCGAGGCGGGGCGCGACGCGTCGCGCGCGGGAGGGGAGGCGGAGGAGCTGCGGCTGGCGGGCGGGGTGACGCGGCGCTACTACGCGGCGCTGCGCCAGCGGCAGGCGATCGCGCTGGAGGAGCGGCTGCTGGAGGGGGCGCGGGCGAGCCTGGAGGCCACGCGGCGCCTGCTGCGCGTGGCCGTGCGCACGCCCGTAGACGTGCTCTCGGCCGAGGTGAAGGTGGCGGAGGCCGAGCAGGCGCTGGAGCGCGCGCGGGGCGAGGCGCGCAAGGCGGAGCTGGACCTGCGGCAGCAGATGGGCGTCTTCGGGCGCGAGCCGCTGGCGCTGGTGGACGCGCCCCCGGCCCCGTTCGATCCCGCGGGGGTGGACGTGGAGGCGCTGGTGGCGTCGGCGCTGTCGGAGAGCCCGCGGATCGGGCGGGTGGACGCGGGGGTGCGCGCGGCCGACCAGCGGGTGCGGGCGGCGCGCGCGGGGCGCTGGCCCACGCTGTCGCTGGGCTTGAGCGCCTCGCGCTTCCAGACCTTCTCCGGCTACCGGGGACTGCTGGAGCCCACGCCGCAGAACCGCAGCTACGGCCTGGACCTCTCCCTCAACTTCCCGCTCTTCGACCAGCTCGCCACCTCCAGCAGCGTGGCCCGCGCCCGCGCCACACGCACCGGGGCCGAGGTGGACGCGCGCGCCGAGCGGCTGGCCGTGGAGCGCGACGTCCGCGCCGCGCTGGTGGAGCTGGAGAACGCCTGGGGCGCCGTGCGCACCGCCGAGCGGACGCTGGCCCTCTCCCGCGAGCGGCGGCAGATGGCCGACGAGCAGTACCGCCTGGGCTCCATCACCTTCACCGAGCTCCAGACCGCCATCGAGGACGCCGCCCGCGCCGAGCGCACCGCGCACACCGCCCGGTTCGACTTCGCGGCCGCGCTCGCGACGCTCGAGGAGAAGGCGGGGACGCGGGTTCGGTGAGGGGAGGTACGTGGGTGCGTGGGTGCGAAGGTGCGAAAGGATGGGGATCGGCGGGGTGACGGGCTTTCGTGCGCTTCGGCGGCCCCGCGCCCCCTCCGGCGGCCTGAGAGCCGCCACCTCCCCCGTTCCGTGGGAGGTTGCTGGCGAAGTATCTCGCGCGCGCGGGGATCCGCGATGAGGTAGAAAAGGCTCCCTCCCACCGCGCAGCGGGGGGAGGGGGGGTCGCCGCGGCATGCGACGCGGCCGTCGCATCACACCACACCCCGCAAGCTACCTCTCCCGGAACGGGACCCGGAACGGGGGAGGTGCGAGCCTGAGCGAGCGGAGGGGGCGCGGGGCCGCCGAAGCGTCCCCGAGCCCGCGTCACGAGATCCCGCGGCTCGTCGCCGTAGATCAGTTCTTCCGTGCAGCCCGTCCCCAAGGGGAGACCAGGAACCGAGCGGATGTCCCTTCCTCGCATCGCCATCGCGCGGCCCGTGGCGGTCGCCATGTTCTTCCTGGGAGTGGTCTTCCTGGGGGTGCTGTCGTTCGTGCGCCTTCCCATCGACCTCCTCCCGGACGTGGCGTTCCCGCGCCTGGTGGTCTACACCACGCACCCCAGCGCCGCGCCGGCGGAGGTCGAGCGCTTCCTGACGGAGCCGGTGGAGCAGGCGGTCAGCACCGTCCCCGGGGTGCAGCGCGTGGAGAGCGTCACCCGCGAGGGATCGTCGCTGGTCACCGTGCGCTTCGCGTGGGGCACGGACATGGACTTCGCCGCGCTCAACACGCGCGAAAAGCTGGACAACCTCCGCGAGAACCTCCCCGAGCGCGCCACCCGCCCCGTCGTCCTCCGCACCGATCCCCGCAGCGAGCCGGTGATGGCGCTCTCCGCCGCCGGCCCGCGCGACCTCCCGCAGCTCAAGGAGCTGGCCGAGGCCGTCTTCAAGCGGCGGCTGGAGCAGATCGACGGGGTGGCGCAGGCGGCGGTCACCGGCGGCGTCGAGCGCGAGGTGCAGGTGGAGGTGGACCCGCGCCGCCTGGAGAGCTTCGGGCTCACCATCGACGACGTGGCCCGCGCGCTGGAGGGCGCCAACGCCAGCGCCCCCGGCGGCACCATCCGCCGCGGCCGCTACCGCTACGCCCTCCGCACCCTGGGCGAGTTCCAGTCCGTGGCCGAAGTGGGCGAGGTTCCCGTCGCGAAGGCGGGGGGATCGTCCTCCGGCTCCCCGTCGCCCGGCGCGGGGGGAACGGCGGGGGCGGGCGGATCGGCGGAGCAGGGAGGCGGGGCGGGGCCCCGGTCGGAGATCCTCCTGCGCGACATCGCGGTGGTGACGGACGGGTTCCGGGAGCGCGAGTCCATCGCCCGCTTCAACGGCGAGGAGTCGGTGGGGCTCCTGGTGTTCAAGAACGCGGACGCCAACACGGTGAAGGTGGCGCGCGAGGTGGAGCGGGTGATGGGCGAGCTTCGCCGCGAGTACCCGGAGGTGAAGCTGGAGGTGGCCATGAGCCAGGCCGGCTTCATCCGCGATGCGCTCTCCAACGTGGTGCAGGAGGTGCTCCTGGGCGGGCTGATGGCCTTCCTGGTCCTCTTCCTCTTCCTCCGCGAGTGGCGCTACCCCGTCGCCATCGCGCTCGCCATCCCCATCTCGCTGATCGCCACCTTCGCGCTGCTGCAGGCGTGGGGCGTCACCCTCAACCTCCTGTCGCTGGGCGGGCTGGCGCTGGGGGTGGGGATGCTGATGGACAACTCCATCGTGGTGCTGGAGAACATCTTCCGGCACCGCGAGATGGGCGCGCGCGCCGCCGTCGCCGCCGCGCTGGGGGCGGAAGAGGTGCAGCGCGCCATCACCGCGTCGACCCTCACGACCATCGCCGTCTTCGGCCCCATCGTCTACGTGGAGGGGGTCGCGGGCGAGCTGCTGGGCGCCCTGGCGATGTCGGTGGCCTTCTCGCTCCTGGCCTCCATCCTGGTGGCCGTCACCCTCCTCCCCGCGATGGCGGCGCGGTGGGACGGGGAGGACGACCGGCCGGCGGCGGAGGGACCGGCGGAGGCGCGGAGCGGGGGATGGGCGGGGCGCGTCTTCTCGCGGCCGCTGGACGCCTTCGACCGCGGGTTCGCGCGCTTCACCGCCTGGTACGAGCGGCTGCTGGAGGCGGGGATGAACCACCGCGGGCGGGTGATCGCCGTGGCGTTCGTCCTGCTGGCCATCGGGATCGCGGTGGGGGCGTCGCTGGAGCGGAGCGTCCTTCCCGAGGTGGACCAGGGCGCCTTCCGCGCGCGGCTGGAGCTGCCGCGCGGGACGCCGCTGGAGAGCACGGCCGAGGAGGCGGCGCGGCTGGAGCGCGCGCTCTCGGCGGACCCGGCGGTGGCGGCGGTGTTCAGCCGCATCGGCCGGCAGGCTGCGGTGGCGGGGATGGACGACCAGGAGAGCGGCGTCAACACCGCGCTCCTGGAGGTGCGGCTGAAGCCCGGCGCCTCCACGGAGGATGCGCTGGGGCGGCTGCGGCCGGCGCTGGCGGGGTTCCCGCCGGGGGTGGTGGCGCTGGAGACGGGGACGGCCACGGCGCTGGGGCGGCTCCTGGGCGGCGGCGAGAGCGACCTGGCCGTGCGCATCCGCGGCGAGGACCTGGACGCGGCCATGGCGTACGCCGGCGAGGTGGAGCGGCGGCTGGCGTCGGTGCCGTCCATCGCCAACGTGCGGGTGGGCTCGGAGCTGGGGCAGCCGGAGCTGCGGGTGGAGATCGACCGCGAGCGGGCGGCGGCGTACGGGATCGACCCGCGCAAGGTGGCGGAGACGGTGCAGGCGTACATGCAGGGGAAGGAGGCCACGCAGCTGGTGGACTTCGACCGCAAGGTCCCCGTGGTGGTGCGCCTCCCCGAGGCGGAGCGCCGCTCGGCCGAGACGCTGCAGCTGCTGCGCGTGGACGGCGTCCCCCTGCGCGAGCTGGTGACGGTGCGCCAGGCCAGCGGCCCGGCGGAGATCCGCCGCGTGGACCAGGGGCGGATGGTGAGCGTGCACGCGGACGTGGCCGGCGGCGGGGTGGACGACGCCGTGGAGTCCGTCCGCTCGGCCCTCCGCGCCGCGCCGGCGCCGCACGGGCTGCGGGTGGAGATCGGCGGCGAGAACGAGGAGATGCGGAAGGGCTTCCGCGACCTGTCGCTGGCGTTCGGGCTGGCGCTGCTGCTGTGCTACATGCTCCTGGCCGCGGAGTTCGAGTCGCTGCTGCACCCGTTCATCGTGCTGCTGGCGGTGCCGCTGGCGGCGGTGGGCGCCACGGTGGCGCTCTGGGTGATGGGCGCCGGGCTCAACACCATGAGCCTGATCGGGATGGTGATCCTGGTGGGGATCGTGGACAACGACGCGGTGGTCAAGGTGGACTTCATCAACCAGATGCGCCGCGAGGGGATGAGCCGCCGCGACGCCATCCGCGCCGCCGGCCACGCCCGCCTCCGCCCCATCCTGATGAACACCATCACCGCGATGCTCGGCCTGCTGCCCATGGCCCTCGGCGTCGGTCCCGGCGCGGAGCTGCAGGCGCCGCTCGCCATCGCCGTCTTCGGCGGCCTCCTTTCCGCGACGGTGCTGACCCTGGTCGTCATCCCCGTCTCGTACGACCTGCTGGAGGAGCTGGGCGAGCGCATCGGCGCCTTCCTCCGCCGCCCCGCCCCCGGCCAGGCCCCGGCCGGACCGACGGAGCCGGACGCCCCCCGCGCCCCGGGGCTCGTGGCGGGCGACTGATCCCCATCGCCCCCACGCTCCGCCGCCCTCCGCGCCCGAGATCCACCACCCCGCCGCACCCGGCCCGGCTCGCACCCTCGAGCGCCGGCCCGGTCTCGCCGAACATCCCTTCCGCAACTTCCGCGAGCAGAGGATTCGGAGATGGCCTTCCCTCGGAGCGGGAAGGTCGAGTGGCGGAATCGACAGAGCACTGATCGAGATTTGCGCGTCACGCCGCCGAAGCCCTTTCCGCGAAGGATGCCTGCATCGGCATCCAGCCGGCACGCGTGTGCAGTGCGGGTCGGGGCGCCAGGGATGTTCTCCCATCTCCGAGACCCCCTTCGGCTTCGGTGTCGCAGCACCGTGGACCACGGACGGCGGGGTCCGCTCGCCCGCGCACCGGACAATCCGCCGGCACTCTCGCTCTGCGCACGGCATGGCGGCGCTGCATCGTGAGCCCTGGCGTCCACGGCGACGGGCGGCGCCACCGCGTGCCCCTTTCCGACTGCCGATAGACCAGTGGCGCTGCTGGGTGGGTCACCCGGGCGGAGGAGATGGCGGGAACGGTGGAAAGGCGGAGGATGATTAATCACTACGATGGCGCCATCCCGCGTGCGAATGCGATGGGGATGTCAGTGGCACGCCGGATCGCCGCATCCTTCAATTCTTACGCTGTGTGCTCAATCCCCCAAGTCCGGAAGACGACTCGGACCCGCTTTCCGGGGTGACATCGCTGTATCCTTGATATCGAGCTCGTACCTCCAGGCGCGTTGTCGCAAGCCGAGTTCTCCGCCAAATAGGAGCCTCAGTGCTCACCCGCCGGAGTTGACAAAAGCCGTCTATTAACGCACGCTTTTGTTGCCTGCGATGCGATCGTCGCATCCGGATTGAATGAAAGAAGTGCCTTGATGTCCGTTTGTAAACAAAGATTTCTGGAAGCCAAGGGATCCGCTCGTCCCCCGCATGCGTCTGGAAAGTTTCTCCAGGGCGGCGGCCCCAAGGCGTGGGATGGGTGGAATCGGGACCGCTGCTACTCCGCTATCTGATCCGCTGTTGGCCGGTCCCCGCTTTCGGCGCGGGGCAATCGGCATCCATCGGAATTACCATCGAATCGGCTGGGCAACTAAAGGAAACCCACGGGCGGATCGCGCCCGTGGGTCCACCTTCCTCGACGTTCTTGCGAAGAAAACGAGCCATGGACACGCTTGCTGGTCAGACCTCCTCCGTATCGGTGATGGTGAGTGCAGCCGGGACGGAGCTGTCGGCGACCGACCCTGCGGGCCGGGGCGGGGATCTGCCGCTTTCCTTTGCCCAGCAGCGGCTCTGGCTCCTGGAGCAGTCCGGAGACACGGCTCCGGAATCCCACGTTTCCTCGCGCCTCCGGCTTCGGGGCGAGCTGGACCGGGACGCGCTCCGCCGCGCCCTGGAGGGCGTCGTGGCGCGCCACGACGCCCTCCGCGCGACCTTCCGGCTGGTGGACGGCGAGCCCCGGCAGTGGATCGCCCCCGTCGAGGAGGGCGGCTTCCCTCTCCCGGAGCACGACCTGGGCGAGCTCGCGGAGCCCGCGGCAACGGCGGAGCTCGGCCGGCTGGCGGCCGAGGCGGACGCCCCGTTCGACCTGGAGCGGGGGCCGCTGGTCCGTGGATCCCTGGTCCGGCTGGGAGCGCGGGACCACGTGCTGCTGGTGACCACGCACCCCCTCGTCTGCGACGAGTGGTCGATGGGGATCCTGGTCCGCGAGCTGGGCGTGCTGTACGCGGCCTTCCTCCATGGAGAGGCCGATCCGCTGCCGGCGCCGCCGGTGCGGTACGCGGACCACGTCGCCCGGCAGCGGCGCCGGGTGGACGGCGAGCTGCCGCGGGAGCGGGAGGATTCTTGGAAGGAGACGCTGGCGGGCGCCCCTGCGTCGCTGGAGCTGCCGACGGACCGCCCGCGCTCCGCGCGGCGGGACCACGCCGGAGACCGGGTCCGGCTGGCGCTGGACGAGGAGGTGACCGCGGCGCTCGTGGCGCTCGCCGGCCGCCACGGGACAACCCTGCCCACGACGCTGCTGGCGGGGTGGGCCGCGGTGTTGGGCCGGCTGTCGGGGCAGACGGAGCTGGTGATCGGCACCCTGGCGGCCAACCGGGAGCGCGGGGAGGTGGAAGGGCTGATCGGCCTCGTCGAGAACATCCTGCCGGTGCGGGTGGAGCTGTCGGGCTCGCCCACGACCGCGGAGCTGCTGGGGCGGGTGGAGGCGCGGACGCGGGAGGCGCTGCGCAGCCAGGAGCTGCCCTTCCAGCGGGTGGTGGAGCTGGCGCGGCCGGCCGGCGCCGCCGCGGCCGCGCCGCTGTTCCAGGCGACGTTCGCGTGGCGGGAGGCCCCCGGGGGCGGGCCGGAGCTCCCCGGGCTGCGGGTGGCCGAGGAGGAGGCTCCGGAGCCGCGTTCGACCGCGTGGTCCGACCTGTCGCTCGAGCTCCGGGAGCGGGGGGGCGGGATCGTGGGAGAGGTGGAGTACGCCACGGCGCTGTTCGACCGGGAGACGGTGGAGCGCTACGCGGGATACCTGTCCCGGGTCCTCCGGGGGATGGCGGCGGACGAGACCCGGCGGGTGGACCGGCTGGCGCTGCTCCCGGACGAGGAGCGCCGGCGCGTCGTGGAGGAGTGGAACCGCACGGACGCGCCGTATCCCGACCAGAGCTGCCTCCACGAGCGGTTCGAGGCCCAGGCCCAGCGGACGCCCCACGCGGTGGCGGTGGTCTTCGAGGACCGGGAGCTGACCTACGGGGAGCTCAACGGGCGGGCGAACCGGCTGGCGCACCACCTCCGCTCGCTGGGCGTGGGGCCGGACGAGCGGGTGGGGATCTGCGTCGAGCGGGGGCTGGAGATGGTGGTGGGACTGCTGGGGGTGCTGAAGGCGGGTGGAGCGTACCTGCCCCTCGATCCGGGCTACCCGGAGGAGCGGCTGGTGCACATGGCCCGCGACAGCGCCCCCGTGGTGCTGCTGACGCACGGGGCGCTGGCCGCACGGCTCTCGGGGGTGGAGCTCCCCGTGGTCGCGCTGGACGAGGACGCGGAGTGGTGGGGGAGGCAGCCGGACACCAACCCGGAGCGCGGCGGGCTGACCCCGGAGCACCTGGCGTACGTGATCTACACCTCGGGCTCCACGGGCCGCCCCAAAGGCGTGCAGCTGGTGCACCGGGCCGTGTCGAACCTGGTCCACTGGTACATGGGCGCCACGCGCATCTCGGAGCGCGACGCGGTCCTGGTCGTCACTTCCTTCAGCTTCCACCTCACGCAGCGCAACCTGCTGGCCCCGCTCTTCGCGGGCGCCCGGCTGCACCTGGCGCGCGAGCCGTTCGATCCTCGCGCCATCACCTCCCGGGTCGCCGCGTCGGCCATCAGCATGATGAGCATCACGCCGACGGCCTTCCAGGCGCTGGTCGAGGCGGACCCGGAGAGGGCGATCGGCGGAATGCGGATGGTGGTCTTCGGCGGAGAGGCCGTCAACCCGCGGCAGCTCGCGAGGGTGCCGCACCCCCGCCCCGAGCTCCTGAACGTGTACGGTCCCACGGAGGGGACCGGGGTCGCGGCCTCGCATTCCATCCGGGCGGAACCGGCGGGCTACCCCGGCCGCTCCGTGCCGCTGGGCCGCCCCATCCCCAACGCCAGGATCTACGTCCTGGACGGAGCCGGCGAGCCGGTGCCGGTGGGGGTGGCGGGAGAGCTGTACATCGGGGGCGCCGGGGTGACGCGCGGGTACCGGAACCGCGCGGCGCAGACCGCCGAGCGCTTCCTTCCCGATCCGTTCGGGGGGGAGCCGGGGGCGCGGCTGTACCGGACGGGCGACCTCGGGCGCTGGCTCCCGGACGGGACGGTGGAGTTCATGGGCCGCGACGACGCGCAGGTGAAGGTGCGCGGGTTCCGGGTGGAGCTGGGCGAGATCGAGGCGCGGCTGGCCGAGCACGCGGCCGTGCACGAGGCGGTGGTGGCGGCGCGGGAAGTGGGTCCCGGCGACGACCGGCTGGTGGCCTACTACGTGGGCGCCCCGACGGGAGCGGAGGCGCTCCGCGCCCACCTGGCGGAGCGGCTCCCGGACTACATGGTCCCGGCGGCGTACGTGCGGCTCCCGGCGCTGCCGCTGACGGCCAACGGCAAGCTGGACCGCCGCGCGCTTCCCGCCCCGGGGGGCGACGCGTTCGCGCGGCGCGGCTACCAGGCCCCGGTGGGCGGGACGGAGACCGCGCTGGCGGAGATCTGGTCGGAGCTGCTGGGGGTGGAGCGGGTGGGGGTGCACGACAACTTCTTCGAGCTGGGCGGCCACTCGCTCCTGGCCATGCGCGTGCTCTCCCGCGTCCGGCAGGTGTTCGCGGTCGAGCTTCCGCCGCAGACGATCTTCGTGACGCCGACGATGGCCCGCATGGCCTGGCAGGTGGAGGATCTCCACCGCGCGGGGCTCCCGGTGCTCCCCGCCGTGGCGCGGGTGGAGCGCACCGGGCCCACGCCGCTGTCGTTCGCGCAGGAGCGGCTCTGGTTCCTGGACCAGCTGCAGCCGGGGAGCGCCTTCTACAACATCCCAGCGGCGCTGCGGCTGCGGGGCGCGCTGGACGCGGAGGCGCTGGAGCGCGCGCTGGGCGAGATCGTGCGGCGCCACGAGGCGCTTCGCACCACGTTCACGGACCGGGACGGCACCCCCCTGCAGGTGATCGCGCCGTTCGGCGGCTTCCGGGTCCCGGTGCGGGACCTCTCCGGCCTCGACGGGGCGGCGCGCGAGGCCCAGGTGCGGCGGCTGGCGTCGGAGGATGCGACGGAGCCGTTCGACCTCGCCGCGGGCCCGCTCTTCCGGGCGAGCCTGCTGCGCCTGGACGCCGAGGAGCACGTGCTGCTGGTGTGCATGCACCACGTCGTGAGCGACGGGTGGAGCATGGGCGTCCTCTTCCGCGAGCTGTCGGCGCTGTACGGGGCATTCCGGGAGGGGCGGACGTCGCCGCTCCGGGAGCTGCCGGTGCAGTACGCCGACTACGCGCTCTGGCAGCGCCGGCACCTCCGGGCCGACGCGGTGGAAGGGGAGCTGGCGTACTGGCGGGAGCGGCTGGCCGGCGCGCCCGCGCTCCTGGAGCTGCCGACCGACCATCCGCGCCCCGCGGTGCAGTCGTACCGGGGAACGCGCGAGGCGGTGGAGCTCCCGGGCGAGCTGCTGGCCCGGCTCCGGGCGCTGGGGCGGAGCGAGGGGACGACGCTGTACATGACGCTGCTGGCCGCTTTCCAGGTCCTGCTCTCCAGGTACAGCGGGAGCGAGGACGTCGTGGTGGGGAGCCCCATCGCCGGGCGCACGCGCCGGGAGGTGGAGGAGCTGATCGGCTTCTTCGTCAACACGCTGGTGCTGCGGACGGACCTCGGCGGCGACCCGAGCTTCCGCGAGGTGCTGCGGCGGGTGCGGGAGGCGGCGCTGGGCGCCTACGCGCACCAGGACGTGCCCTTCGAGCGCCTGGTGGCCGAGCTGCAGCCGGAGCGCAGCCTCAGCCATTCCCCGCTCTTCCAGGTGCTGTTCTCGGTCACCGACGCCGGAGACGCGGGCGCGAACCTCCCGGGGGTGAGCACCGAGAGCGTGGAATCGGTGATATCGACCACCCAGTTCGACCTCCACCTGGCTTTTTCCGAGGGACCCGGCGGCTTCCTGGCGGTGATGCGATACAGCACCGACCTGTTCGAGCGGAGGACGATCGCGCGGATGCTGGGGCACCTGGAGCAGGTGCTGGAGGAGGTGGTGGAGGACGCGGAGCTGCGCCTCTCGCGGCTGCGGGTGATGGGCGCGGCGGAGCGCCGCCGGGTGCTGGAGGAGTGGAACGGGACTGCGGCCGATTACCCCACGGACCTCTGCAGCCACGAGCTGTTCGAGGCGCAGGTGGAGCGCACTCCCGACGCGGTGGCGGCCGTCTACGGTGAGACGGCGGTGAGCTACGGTGCACTCAACACCCGCGCCAACCGTCTGGCGCACACGCTGAGGGAGCACGGCGTGGGTCCGGACGCGCGGGTGGCGATCTGCGTGGAGCGCGGCCTGGAGATGCTGGTGGGGCTGCTGGCCATCCTCAAGGCGGGAGGCGCGTACGTGCCGCTCGATCCGGCATATCCGGCCGACCGCCTGCGCTTCATGCTGGAGGACAGCGCCCCGCAGGTGCTGCTGACGCACGGCGTGTCGAGCGAGCTGTTCGCGGGGAGCCCGGTGCCGGTCATCGACCTCGCCGCGGAGGCCCCGTCGTGGGCGGACCGTCCGTCGTCCAACCCTAGTCGCGCGGGGCTGACGCCCGACCATCTCTGCTACGTGATCTACACCTCGGGGTCGACGGGCCGGCCCAAGGGCGTGGCGATGCCGCACCGCCCGCTGGTGAACCTGATCGCCTGGCAGGAGCCGGAGCGCGGGCGGTCGCGTGCGGCGGTGACGCTCCAGTTCACCACCATCAGCTTCGACGTCTCGTTCCAGGAGATCTTCACCACCCTGGCGACGGGGGGGCGGCTGGTGGTCGCCTCGGAGGACGCGCGCCACGATCCGTCGGCCGTACTGGATCTGGTCGAGCAGGGCGTGGTGGAGCGGCTCTCGCTGCCCTTCTCGATGCTGCAGCTGGTCGCCGAGGAGGCCGTGGAGCGCGGCTCGGCCTCCTCATCGCTGCGGGAGGTGCAGACGGCGGGAGAGGCACTGCGGATCACCGATCCCATCCGCCAGTGGTTCGGCGCGCTCGGGGTCCCGCTTCACAACCACTACGGGCCATCGGAGACACACGTCGCCACCTCTTTCTCCCTCCAGGGCGACGCGGACTCCTGGCCCCTTCTTCCCTCCATCGGCGGGCCGGTGGCGAACACCCAGGTGTACGTCCTGGACGCGCATCTGAGCCCTCTCCCAGAGGGGGTGCCGGGAGAGCTGTACCTGGCCGGCGTCTGCGTGGCGCGGGGGTACCTGGACCGGCCGGATTCGACAGCGGAGCGATTCGTCGCCGACCCGTTCGCCAGTGAGGCGGGGGCGCGGATGTACCGGACGGGGGATCGGGTACGCTGGCTCACGGACGGCACGCTGGACTTCCTGGGCCGCGTCGACCACCAGGTGAAGATCCGCGGCTTCCGCATCGAGCCGGGGGAGATCGAGGCCGTGCTGCGTCGGCACCCCGCGGTCGCCGAGTGCACGGTGCTCGTGCGCGAGGACGTGCCGGGCGACAAGCGGCTGGTGGCGTACGTCGTCGGGGAGGTGGAGACGGAGAGCCTCCGCGATCACCTGCGGGGGAGCCTGCCGGACTACATGGTGCCGGGCGCGTTCGTCCGCCTGGATGCGCTGCCGCTGACGCCGAACGGGAAGCTGGACCGCAAGTCGCTCCCGGCGCCGGAGTACGAGGCCGACGCCGAGCAGTACGTGGCGCCGAGGACGCCGACCGAGGAGGTGGTGGCCGGGATCTGGGCGGAGGTGCTGCGCCTGGAGCGCGTGGGAGTGCACGACAACTTCTTCAAGCTGGGCGGGCATTCGCTCCTGGCCACGCGCGTGGTGTCGCGCATCCGCGACGTCCTGGGAAGCAGGGTCACCGTGCGCGCCGTCTTCGAGGCTCCCACCGTCGAGGGGCTCGCGCGGATCGTGGCGGAAGCCTCCTCCATCGGCCCCGAGGAGCGGAGCGGGGAGCCGTCGAGCGGCCCCGCGTCCAATCCGTCCCACCTGCTCGCCAACCTCGACGACCTGTCCGACGAAGAGCTGGACCTGCTCCTGAGCACCCAGTCCTGAAGGATCGGACCCGGACGGCCGAAGTCGGTCTCGCGAGTGCGGGAGCTGGACGGTCCGAGGTCCGCAGCCGGGGGGCATCCGCGCCAGCGGGGGCGCGGCGCGCCGCCGCCTCCCGGCCCCGTACCGGCCGCGCGGCCGGGGAAGCCGAATGGCGAGTTCGTGGCGGCGGCGCAGAAAAGCACGGAGTTGGAGTTATCTTTCTCCTTTCCCGTGCTTTTCGGGCGGCGGACCGCCGGGCACGACGACGGCCGCGCCCCGTGGAAGCGCGGCCGCCAGGGATGAGCAACTGAGGGCTTCCGCGCCGTCGGACAGCCCCTTCCAATACAGAGCCGGAACATGACCGACATCACCTCGCGTCTCGCGGACCTGTCGCCCGAAAAGCGCAGGCTGCTGGCGTTGAAGCTCAAGCAGAAGGCCGCCGCGGCCGGCGACGCCCCCGCGCCCGCGGCCGGCGGCGAGCGTCCGTCCGAGTTTCCCGCGTCGTTCGCGCAGCGGCGGATGTGGCTGCTGGACCGCATGGAGCCGGGGAGCACCGCCTACTCCATGCCCCGCGTCTGGCGCATTCCCGGCCCCGTGGACGCGGCGGCGCTGGAGCGCGCCGTGGACGAGCTGGTCCGGCGCCACGAGTCGCTGCGCACGCACCTGGAGGAGCGCGACGGCGAGCTGCTGCAGGTGGTCGCCGCGCCCGCGCCCTTCCGGCTGGAGGTGACGGACCTCTCCGCGCTCTCCCCCGACGAGGCCCACGCCGGGCTGGAGCGGCTGGCGCGCGCCGACGCCGCGGCGCCCTTCCGGCTGGAGGAGGGCCCGCTCTTCCGCGCCTCGCTGGTCCGCGTGGCGGCCGACGACCACGCCCTCCTCTGGAACCTCCACCACGCCGTCACCGACGGCTGGTCGACGGGCATCCTGGCGCGCGAGCTGACGGCGCTGTACGAGGCCTTCTCGCACGGCCGCCCCTCGCCCCTCGCCCCGCTCCCGCTGCAGTACGGCGACCACGCCCTCCGCGAGCGCGAGAGCCTCTCGGGCGACGCGCTCGAGCGGCTGCTGGGCTTCTGGCGCCAGGCGCTGGATGGGGCGCCCACGCGGCTGGAGCTGGCCGCGGACCACCCGCGCCCCGCGGTCCGCACGCAGCGCGGCGCCTCGATCTCGGGCTTCCTGGGCGCCGACCTCCCCGCGCGGGTGGAGGCGCTGGCGCGGGCGCACGACGCCACGCCGTTCATGGTGTACCTGGCCGGCTTCCAGCTCCTGCTGGGCCGCTACACCCGCCAGGACGACGTCCTGGTGGGGACGGCGATCGCCAACCGCGCGTCGCCGGAGGTGGAGGGGGTCGTCGGCTTCTTCGCGAACACGCTGGTGCTGCGCGGCGACCTCACCGGCGACCCCACCTTCGCGGAGCTGCTGGGGCGCGTGCGCGAGGCCACCCTGGGCGCCTTCGAGCACCAGGCGCTCCCTTTCGAGAAGCTGGTGGAGGAGCTGAACCCCGAGCGCTCGCTGACCCACGCGCCGCTGGTGCAGGCCGTCATCGTCCTGCACAACCAGCACAGCGTGGGTGGAGGATCGATCCCGGCCGCCCCGGCCCCGGCTCCGGCCCAGGCTCCGGCCGGCCCCGCGCTGCGGCTGGAGGCGGCGGGGGGCGCGGAGGAGGAGGAGGCGCGCTTCGACCTGGCCCTGGACCTGGCGCAGGCGCCCGACGGCGTCTACGCGCGGGCCAGCTACGCCACGGACCTGCTGGAAGAAGCCACCGTCTGGCGGATGCTGGTCCACTTCGGCACGCTGCTGAACGCCGCCGTCCGCGCGCCGGACGCGCCGCTCTCCGCCCTCTCCATGCTGGGCGAGGAGGAGCGCGCGGCGCTGGTGGCCGCAGGCTCGGCCACGCCGGCGCGCGAGGCGGCCCGCGCCCTCCCGGAGCTCTTCGCCGAGCAGGCCGCGCGCGCGCCGAACGCCCCCGCGCTCACCTTCGGCGGCGAATCCGCCACCTACGCGGAGCTGGACGCGCGCGCCAACCGCCTCGCGCATCACCTGCGGAAGCGCGGGGCCAGGGAGGATTCGCTCGTCGGCCTGCTGGTGGAGCGCTCGGCCGAGACGATCGTCGCCATCCTGGGGATCCTGAAGGCGGGCGCGGGCTATCTCCCGCTCGACCCGGCGTACCCGGAGGAGCGCATCGCCTACATGCTGGAGGATTCCGGCGCCTCCCTGGTCGTCGCCTCCTCCGATCTGACCGATCGTCTTCCGGACGAGGGGATGACGATCGTCCGGATCGACGCGGACGCGGAGGAGATCGCGGCGGAGTCGCCGGACGCGCTCCCGATCGACATCTCCCCCGAGTCGCTGGCGTACGTCATCTACACGTCGGGATCGACGGGGACGCCCAAGGGCGTGGGGGTGCCGCACCGCGCGGTGCAGCGGCTGGCGCGCGGGACGGACTTCGCGGAGGTGGGGCCGGAGCAGGTCTTCCTCCAGCTCGCCCCCGTCACCTTCGACGCCTCCACGCTGGAGATCTGGGCGCCGCTCCTGAACGGCGGCCGCCTGGTCGTGGCGCCCGCCGAGCCGCCGTCGCTGCGGGAGATCGGGGAGATCATCCGGCGCGACGGGGTGACGACGCTCTGGCTCACCGCCGGCCTCTTCCACCGCATGGTGGACGAGGAGCTGGACGCGCTGGGATCGCTCCGCCAGCTCCTGGCCGGCGGCGACGTCCTCTCCGTCCCCCACGTCCGGCGCCTGACCGAGGCGCATCCCCACCTGCGGCTGATCAACGGCTACGGGCCCACGGAGAACACCACGTTCACCTGCTGCCACACCGTCCGCCCGGAGGACGCGGAGCGCGTCTCCATCCCCATTGGCCGCCCGATCGCGGGGACGGGCGCGTGGGTGCTGGACGGGGCGATGGAGCCCTGCCCGGTGGGCGTCCCCGGCGAGCTGTACGCCGGCGGCCGCGGGGTGGCGCGCGGCTACCTGGGGCGCCCGGCGGCGACCGCGGCCGCCTTCGTCCCCGACCCCTTCTCGGCCGAGCCCGGCGCGCGGCTGTACCGCACCGGCGACGCGGTGCGGCGGCGGGAGGACGGGACGCTGGAGTTCCTGGGCCGCATCGACCAGCAGGTGAAGGTGCGCGGCTTCCGCATCGAGCCGGGCGAGGTCGAGGCCGCGCTCAAGGCGCACCCCCGGGTGGGCGACGCCGTGGTGGTCGCCCGCGAGGACGGCGGCGACCGGCGCCTGGTGGCGTACGTGGTGGCGCGGGACGGGAGCGCGCCGCCGGCCGCGGAGCTGCGCGCGGCGCTGGCCTCGCGCCTCCCCGACCACATGATCCCCTCCGCCTTCGTGGCGCTGGAGGCGATTCCGCTGACGGCGAACGGGAAGGTGGACCGGCGGGCGCTTCCCGCGCCGGAGGCGGCCGGCGACGCGGACGCGTACGTCGCCCCACGCACCCCCGCCGAGGAGCTGCTGGCCGCCATCTGGGCCGACCTCCTGCGCGCCGCGCGCGTGGGGGTGAACGACAACTTCTTCGAGCTGGGCGGACACTCGCTCCTGGCCACCCGCGTGGTCTCGCGCGTCCGGGAGGAGCTGGGGGTGGAGCTTCCCATGCGCGCCTTCTTCGAGCGCCCCACCCTGGGCGCGCTGGCGGCCGAGGTGGACCGCCTCCTGGGCGCCGCGCGCGAGGAGGCGCCGCCGCTGGCGGCGGACCCGCGCGAGACGGACCTTCCGCTCTCGTTCGCGCAGGAGCGGCTCTGGTTCATCGACCGGCTGGACCCGGGGCAGGTGGTCTACAACATGACCTTCCCCCTGCGCATGCGCGGCGCGGTGGACGCCGCCGCGCTGGAGCGCGCGCTGGGCGAGGTGACGCGCCGCCACGCCGTGCTGCGCACCCGCTTCGCGCTGGTGGACGGCAATCCGGTGCAGCGCATCGCCCCCGCCGGCTTCCGCCTCCCCGTCGACGACCTGTCGTCGATGGACGAGGCGGGGCGCGAGGAGGAGCTGGTGCGCCGCGTGGCCGTGGCGGGGGCGACGCCCTTCGACCTGGAGGCCGGCCCGCTCTTCCGGGCGCGCCTCTTCCGCATGGGGGCCGAGGACCACGCGCTCCTGGTGCAGATGCACCACGCCGTGAGCGACGGGTGGAGCATGGGGATCTTCTGGAGCGAGCTGTTCACGCTCTACGAGGCCTTCCGCCAGGGCCGCCCCTCGCCGCTGGCCGACCTCCCGCTGCGCTACGCGGACTTCGCGGCGTGGCAGCGGGAGTGGCTGCGCGGCGAGCGGCTGGACGCGCAGGCGGCGTGGTGGCGCGGGCACCTGTCCGGCGCCCCCGCCGTGCTGGAGCTTCCCTCCGACCGCCCGCGCCCCCCCGTGCGCGACCAGCGCGGCGGAGCGCTCCCCTTCGCCCTCCCGGCCGAGGTGGCGGAGGGGGTGCGCGCGCTGGCCCGGCGCGAGGGCGCCACGCCGTTCATGGTGCTGCTGGCGGCGTGGAGCCTCCTCCTCGCCCGCGCGTCGGGAGAGGAGGACGTGGTCGTCGGAACCCCCGTCGCCGGCCGCACGCGGGCGGAGACGGAGGGGATGATCGGCTTCTTCGTCAACACGCTCCCCATCCGCACCGACCTCTCGGGCGATCCCACCTTCGGCGCGCTGCTGGCGCGGGTGCGCGAGGCCACGCTGGGCGCCTTCGCCCACCAGGACCTTCCCTTCGAGCGGCTGGTGGAGGAGCTGCAGCCCGAGCGGAGCCTGAGCCACACGCCGCTCTTCCAGGTGATGCTGGTCTTCCAGAACACCCCGGAGACCGGGGGGGAGGGCGGGCCCGCGGAGCTGGAGCTGGGCGGGGTGCGCCGCGAGGGGGTGGTGGCGCGCGTGGACCTGACGCTGTCGCTGGGCGACCTGGCCGACGGCCGCATGGCGGGGACGCTGGAGTACGCGGCGGACCTGTTCGAGGAGCGGACCGCCGCGCGGCTGGTGGACCGCTTCGCCACCCTCCTGGACGCCGCCGCGCGCGCGCCGGAGACCGCCGTCTCGACGCTCCCGCTGACGGACCCGGCGGAGCTCGCCACCCTGGCCGCGTGGAACGACACGGCCCGCGACCTGGGCCCCGCCGAGGGGATCCACGCCGCCGTCTCGCGCGCCGCCGCGCGGACGCCGGGCGCGGTGGCGCTCTCGTGGGACGAGGGGCGGATGACGTACGCCGAGATGGAGGCGGCCGCCAACCGCCTGGCGCGCCGCCTGGGATCGCTGGGCGTGGCGCCCGGCGCGCGGGTGGGGGTGGCGCTGGAGCGCGGGCCCGATCTCGTCGTCTCGCTCCTGGCCGTGATGAAGGCCGGCGCGGCCTACGTCCCGCTCGATCCCGGCTACCCGGCCGAGCGGCTGGCGTACATGGTGGAGGACTCCGGCGCTTCCGTGGTGATCACCATGACGGCGCTCCTGGACCGCCTGCCCAGCGGCGGCGCCCGCATCCTGGCCGTGGACGGGGACGCGGACGAGATCGCCGCCCTTCCCGCGTCGCCGCCGGAGATCGCGGACGACCCCGACCGCGAGGCGTACGTCATCTACACCTCCGGGAGCACCGGGCGGCCCAAGGGCGCGTCCAACGCGCACCGCGGGGTGATGAACCGCCTCCGCTGGATGCTCCCCGAGTACGGCATCGCGCCGGACGACGTCTTCCTGCAGAAGACCACCTTCTCCTTCGACGTCTCGGTCTGGGAGCTCTTCTCGGCGTTGATGGCGGGCGGACGGCTGGTTCTCGCGCGTCCCGGCGGGCACACCGATCCGGTCTACCTGGCGGGGGTGATCGCCCGCGAGGGGGTGACCACGGTGCACTTCGTCCCCTCCATGCTCTCCGTCTTCCTGGACGGTGCGCCGGACGGGGCGTTCGACGGGGTGCGCCGGGTGATGTGCTCGGGCGAGGCGCTTCCGGCGGAGATGGTGGAGCGCTTCTTCGCCCGCGCTCCCGCGGAGACGCGGATGCACAACCTCTACGGCCCCACCGAGGCGGGGATCGAGGTCACCTACTGGGAGTGCGCGCGCGGCGACGGGCGGCGGGTGATCCCCATCGGCCGGCCGCTGGCGAACACGCGGATCCACGTGCTCGATCCCCGCGGCAACCCGGCGCCGATCGGATTTCCCGGGGAGCTGCACATCGCCGGGGCGCAGGTGGCGCTCGGGTACCAGGGGCGGCCGGGGCTCACGGCGGAGAAGTTCGTCCCCGACCCGTTCTCGCCCCTCCCCGGCGCGCGGATGTACCGCACGGGGGACCGGGCGCGCTGGACGGCGGAAGGCGTTGTGGAGTACCTGGGGCGGCTGGACTTCCAGGTGAAGGTGCGCGGGCTGCGCATCGAGCTGGGGGAGATCGAGGACGCGCTGCGCCGCCACGGGGGCGCGCGCGACGCCGTCGTCCTGGCGCGCGGCGAGGGGGAGAACCGGCGGCTGGTGGCGTGGGTGGTCTCGGACGCGGGCCCGGCGGAGCTGCGCGCGAACCTGCTGGCGCATCTCCCCGAGTACATGGTCCCCTCCATCTTCGTGATGCTGGACGCGCTCCCGCTCACGCAGAGCGGGAAGGTGGACCGCCGCGCCCTCCCCGATCCGGACGCGGGCGACCTGGCCGGCGCGGAGTACGTGGCGCCGCGCACGCCCACCGAGGAGGCGCTCGCGGCGCTCTGGGCGGAGCTGCTGGGGGCCGGGCGGGTGGGCGCCGGCGACGGATTCTTCGCGCTGGGCGGCCACTCGCTCCTGGCCACGCGGCTCACCGCGCGCATCCGCGCCGACCTGGCCGTGGAGCTTCCCGTGCGCGCCGTCTTCGAGCGCGCCACGCTGGGCGACCTGGCGGCGGAGATTGACCGCCTGCGGGGGACGGAGATCGGCACGGCCGACGCGCCGCCCATCGTTCCCGCGGGGGACGGCGACCTCCCGCTCTCGTTCGCGCAGGAGCGGCTGTGGTTCATCGACCGGCTGGAGCCGGGGAGCGCCGTCTACAACATGACGTTCTCCATGCGGATGCGCGGCGGGGTGGACGCCGCGGCGCTGGAGCGCGCATTGGGCGAGGTGGCGCGCCGCCACGCCTCGCTCCGCACCCGCTTCCCGCTGGTGGACGGCCAGCCGGTGCAGCGGATCGATCCCCCGGGCGCCGTCCATCTCCCGGTCGACGATCTCTCCTCGATCCCCGACGCCGAGCGCGAGGAGGCGCTGGTCCGGCGCGTGGGGGATGAGGGGCGCGCGGCCTTCGACCTGGAGGCCGGGCCCCTGTTCCTGGCGCGCTTCCTCCGCCTGGGCGATCAGGACCACGTGCTCCTGGTGCGGATGCACCACGCCATCACCGACGGGTGGAGCATGGGGATCTTCTGGGGCGAGATGTTCGCCCTGTACGAGGCCTATCGCCACGGGCGCCCCTCGCCGCTCCCCGAGCCCGGGCTGCGCTACGCCGACTTCGCGGCGTGGCAGCGGCGGTGGTTCACCGGCGAGCGGCTGGCGGCGCAGGTGGCGTGGTGGCGCGACCACCTCTCCGGCGCCCCCGCGGTGCTGGAGCTTCCCTCCGACCGCCCGCGGCCGCCCACGCGCAGCCAGCGCGGCGGCGCCGTCCGCTTCACGCTCCCCGCGGAGGTCGCGGAGGCCGCGCGCGAGGTGGCGCGGCGCGAGGGCGCCACGCCGTTCATGGTGCTGCTGGCCGCGTGGAGCCTCTTCCTCGCCCGCTCGGCGGGGCAGGAGGACGTGGTCGTCGGCACGCCCGTCGCCGGCCGGACGCGGGCGGAGACGGAGGGGATGATCGGCTTCTTCGTCAACACGCTCCCCATCCGCACCGACCTGTCGGGCGATCCGACGTTCGCCGCGCTCCTGGCGCGGGTGCGGGAGGCCACGCTGGGCGCGTACGCGCACCAGGACCTGCCCTTCGAGCGGCTGGTGGAGGAGCTGCAGCCCGAGCGGAGCTTGAGCCACACGCCGCTCTTCCAGGTGATGCTCACCTTCCAGAACACCCCGGACGGCGGGGCGGAGGGCGAGCCGTCCGGGCTGGAGCTGGGCGGAGTGCGGCGCGACGACGCCGTGGCGCGGGTGGACCTGACGCTGGTCCTCTCCGACCTCCCGGACGGCCGGATGAGCGGGATGCTGGAGTACGCCACCGACCTCTTCGAGGAGGCCACGGCCGAGCGCCTGGTCGCCCGCTTCGCCACGCTCCTGGACGCCGCCGCGCGGTCCCCCGAGGCCCCCGTCTCCGCGCTCCCGCTGATGGACGACGCGGAGCGCGCCGCGGTGGTCGCCGCCGGCTCCGCCACCGCGTCGTTCGAGGTGGAGCACTCGCTCCCGGCCATGTTCGCCGAGCAGGCCGCGCGCACGCCGGCCGCCTTCGCGCTCAGCTTCGGCGCGGAGACCGTCACCTACGCGGAGCTGGACGCGCGGGCGAACCGGCTCGCGCACCACCTGGTGAAGCACGGCGCGGCGAAGGATTCGCTCGTCGGGCTGCTGGTGGACCGATCGGTGGAGACGGTCGTGGGGATCCTGGCGATCCTGAAGGCCGGCGCCGGCTATCTCCCGCTCGACCCCGCGTACCCGGAGGATCGACTCGCCTACATGCTGGAGGATTCCGGCGCGCCCATCGTCGTCACCACCTCCGCGCACGCCGGCCGCATCGCGGGAGACGCGACGGCGATCGTGCGCCTGGACTCCGACGCGGACGCCATCGCCGCGGAGCCGGCCGACGCGCCGCCGATCGGCATCTCCCCGGATTCGCTGGCGTACGTCATCTACACGTCGGGATCGACGGGGAAGCCCAAGGGCGTGCAGGTCACGCACGCCAACGTCGTCCGCCTCTTCGCCGCGACGGACCACTGGTTCGGCTTCGGGTCCGACGACGTGTGGACGCTCTTCCACTCGTACGCCTTCGACTTCTCCGTCTGGGAGATCTGGGGCGCGCTGCTGTACGGCGGCCGCCTCGTCGTGGTCCCGTTCGAGGTCTCCCGCTCGCCGGAGGAGTTCTACGCGCTCCTGGAGGCGGAGCGCGTCACCGTGCTCAACCAGACCCCCTCCGCCTTCCGCCAGCTGATGCGCGCGGACGAGGAGGCGGCGGTCCGCGGGGAGATGCGCGGCCTCGCGCTGCGCCACGTCGTCTTCGGCGGCGAGGCGCTGGACCCGGCCACGCTGCGCGGCTGGGTGGACCGGCGGGGGGATGATCGTCCGCTGCTGGTCAACATGTACGGCATCACCGAGACCACCGTCCACGTCACCTACCGCGTGATCCGCGAGGCCGACGTGCGCGGCGGGTCGTCGTCGCCCATCGGTGTTCCGATCCCCGACCTGTCGGTGCATCTGCTCGACCCGAACGGACGGATCGTCCCGACCGGAGTCGTCGGGGAGATGTACGTCGGCGGCGGAGGCGTGGCGCGTGGGTATCTCAATCGCCCCGAGCTGACCGAGCAGCGGTTCGTCCGCGATCCGTTCTCGGGAGACGCGGATGCGCGGCTGTATCGCTCGGGGGACCTGGCGCGGCGGATGGCGGACGGGTCGCTGGAGTTCAAGGGGCGCGCGGACGACCAGGTGAAGGTGCGCGGCTTCCGGATCGAGCTGGGGGAGATCGAGTCCGTCCTCCTCGACCATCCCCAGGTCCGCGAGGCCGTGGTCCTGACGCGCGGGGAAGGGGAGGCCAAGCGGCTGGTGGCCTGGGTCGTGGCGGCGGGGGAGACGGGCGCGGCGGAGATGCGGACGCACCTGCTGGCGCATCTCCCCGAGTACATGGTGCCGTCCGCCTTCGTGATGCTGGACGAGTTGCCGCTGACGCGGAACGGCAAGGTGGACCGGCGCGCGCTCCCCGATCCGGACGCCGCCGACCTGGCCGGCGCCGAGTACGTGGCGCCCCGCACGCCCACCGAGGAGGTGCTGGCGGCGCTCTGGTCGCAGCTCCTGGGCGCCGAGCGGGTGGGCGCCACGGACGGCTTCTTCGAGCTGGGCGGACACTCGCTCCTGGCCACGCGGCTGGCCTCGCGGGTGCGCTCCGACCTGGGGGTGGAGATGCCCGTGCGCGCCGTCTTCGAGCACACCACGCTGGGCGCGCTCGCGGCCGAGGTGGACCGGCTGCGACGGACGGCGCAGGGGGTGGAAGCGCCGCCCATCGTCCCCGTCCCCCGCGACGGCGACCTCCCGCTCTCGTTCGCGCAGGAGCGGCTCTGGTTCGTGGACAAGATGGAGCCGGGGAGCGCCACCTACCACATGCCCATCTTCGTCCGCCTGGAGGGGGCGCTGGACCGGGACGCCCTGGTCCGCGCCCTGGACGAGCTGGTGCGGCGGCACGAGTCGCTGCGCACCTTCTTCCCGCTGGTGGACGGCATCCCCGTGCAGCGGGTGGCGCCCCCCGCGCCGGCCGAGGTGGTCTTCCACGACCTTGGCGATCTGCGCGAGGACGTGCGCCAGGACGAGGCCGAGCGGCTGATCCGCGAGCAGGCGCGCCTCCCCTTCTGGCTGGAGACCGGCCCCCTCTTCCGCGCCGACCTGGTCAGGCTGGGCGGGGAAGCCCACCTCCTCCTGGCCACCGTCCACCACGTGATCGCCGACGGGTGGTCGCTGGACCTGCTCTGGCACGAGCTGGCGGCGCTCTACGGCGCCTTCTCGCGCGGCGAGCCCTCGCCGCTCCCGGAGCCGCGGGTGCAGTACGGCGACTTCGCCGTCTGGCAGCGCGCGTGGCTGCGGGGCGAGGTGCTGGCGCGGCAGCTGGCCTTCTGGCGGCGGACGCTGGAGGGCGCGCCGCCCCTCCTGGAGCTTCCCGCCGACCGCCCGCGCCCCGAGGTGCAGACGCACCGCGGCGCCATGGAGCGCGCCTTCCTCCCCCGCGAGGCGGCGGACCGCATCCTGGCGCTGGCGCGGAAGGAGGGCTCCACGCTCTTCATGGTCCTCCTGGCCGCCATGGACCTGGTGTTCTCGCGCCTGTCGGGGCAGGAGGACGTGGTGGTGGGCACCCCCATCGCCGGCCGCACCCGCGCCGAGACCGACCGCGTGGTGGGGCTCTTCCTGAACTCGCTGGCGCTGCGGGTGAGCCTGGCCGGCGACCCCGGCTTCCGCGAGGTGCTGCGGCGCGTCCGCGAGACCACGCTGGACGCCTACGCCCACCAGGACGTCCCCTTCGAGGCCGTGCTGGAGGAGATCCACCCCGAGCGCGTCCTGGACCGCACCCCCGTCTTCCAGGTGATGCTCAACCTGTCCAACTTCGCCGGCGCGGGCGCCGGCGAGGCGGACGCCGACGTGGCGGAGTCTCCCTCCGGCTTCCCCGGCCTGCGGGTGAGCGGGGTGGGCGGGGGCGGGGCCGGGGTGCTGGGCGCCAAGTTCGACCTCACCGTGTACGCCAGCGAGGGGCCGGACGGGATCAGCCTGAGCCTGGTCTACAACCCCGACCTCTTCGACGCCGCGCGGGTCGGCGCGCTGCTGGCGCAGGTGGGCGCGGTGCTGGAGCAGGCGGTGGAGGACCCCGACCTCCCGGTGGGCCGCTTCGTCCTGGCGGACGGCCGCGCGCCTTCGGACGCCGGCCGCGAGCTGCGCACCGCCGCCGGCCTCCCCGCCGGCGTGGGCGAGCCCGCCGAGGTGTGGGAGCGCCGCGGGGACGGGTGGACGGCCACCGGCGGGCGGGGCCGCTACCGCCCGGACGGGTCCATCGAGACGCTCGCCGCCGCGCCCTCGTCGCCGAAGCCGGCGGCGCAGGCGAGGTCCGCCGCGCCGGCCGCCGGGGCCGAGGCGACGGGGACGGAGCGGGAGATGCTGGCGATCTGGCGCGAGGTGCTGGGCGTGGACGTCGGGCCGCACGACGACTTCTTCGACCTGGGCGGGCACTCGCTCCTGGGGCTGCGCCTGTTGGCGCTGGTGAAGAAGCGGCTGGGGCGGACGCTGGGGCTCCCGGTGCTCTTCACCGCCTCCACCCCCGCCGCCCTCTCGGCCGAGGTGGACGACACGGGCGAGGGGCGGGAGTTCGTGCACCTGGTGCCCATGGGCGGCCAGGAGAGCGGGCTGACCCCCCTCTTCCTGGTCCACCCGGCGGGCGGCACCATCTTCAAGTACGCCGACCTGGCGCGGCACCTGGGGGACGACCGCCCCATCTACGCCATCCAGGCCGCCGGCGTCACCGACGGCGCCGAGCCGCTGCGCACGGTGGACCTGATGGCCGCGCGCTACCTGGAAGAGGTGCGGCGGATGCAGCCGCACGGGCCGTACTTCCTGGCCGGGTGGTCGGCGGGGGGCGTGATCACGGTGGAGATGGCGCACCGGCTGCGCGCCGCGGGAGAGGAGGTGGCGCTGGTGGGGCTGCTCGACTCCAGCCCGCCCAACGCCGAGAAGCCGATCCCCGACCCCGTGCACCTCTACCGCCGCCTGGCCGCCGGCCTCTCCAGCGCCGACCCGGACGCGCTGGACGGGCTGGAGGACGAGATGCGCGACCTGCCCATCGACGACCGCCTCCCGGCCCTGGCGAAGTGGCTGGCCGCCCACGGCGCCGAGTCGCGGGTGCAGGAGCTGGACGGGCTGAAGTCGGTGGTGGAGGTCTTCCGCGCCAACGTGGGCGCGGCGCGCCGGCACCCGCTGGCCCCGTACCCCGGCCGCGTGACCCTCTTCGTGGCCGAGTGGGGCCGCGGCGAGGGGTGGGAGACCGTGGGGCTCCCCGAGCTGTGGAGCCCGTACGTTTCGGGAGAGATGGAGATGGTGATCGTCCCCGGCACGCACGTCAGCATGGTGAACGAGCCGTACGTGCGGGGCGTGGCCGCCGCCCTCCGCGCCGCCATCGCCGCCGCCGAGCCGCAGGAGGTGGGCGCGGCCGGCTGACGCGCGATCCATCGGGCGCGCGCGATCCGCCCACGCCCAGCACGAACGAAAAAAGCGGCGTGCTGGCTCCCGCGGTCGATCGCTTCCGGAAGGTGAGCCGGAGCAAAAAGCGCGAAGCGCCAGGGTGTTCCCCTCTCCCGTTATCGGGAGAGGGGAAAGCGTGATGTGTCCGCGAGGCAGTTTTCGCGGACCATCACGCGAGGGGTGAGGGCCGCCGGAGCGAGCCCCAAGGCCTGAACTCACGTCAGCCCGAACGACACCGGCCCCCGCGATCCTGATCGCGGGGGCCGGTCCCCATCCATCTATCCGTCACGCGGGAGTCTCGCCCGCGCTCATCATCGTCATCCCATCCCGCCGCCGCTCACCGCGAGCGGACCGTCAGCGGGCCGTTGGTGGTCATCACGCGGACCGGGGCTCCGCCGCCTCCCAGGCGGGCGCGGAGGTGGCTGGTGCGCCCCCGCGCCGTCCCGGGGATGTCGATGCGCACCGGACCGTTCGCCGTCCCCGTCTCCAGCTCCGCCGAGTAGCCGTCCGGGACGATCAGGTTCACCGGGCCGTTGACGGTCTGCGCGTCCAGCCCGTCGCCGCTCCAGCGCGATCCCGCCAGCTGCACGTTCAGCGGGCCGTTGGTGGTGCGCGCCCGCACGTCGCCGCCCACGTCGTGCAGGCTCATGGGGCCGTTCAGCGCCTCCAGCTCCATCTCCCCCGACACCCCCGCCACCGAGATGGGCCCGTTGTGCGTCTCGATGTTCAGGTCCATCCGCCGCGGGACGAAGATCTCGTAGCTCACGGCCCAGCCGCGCCGCCCCGTCGTCTCCGGCCCGCTGGCGTGGATCGTCCCGCCCGAGGTGCTGACGCGGACGTTCCGCGCGATCCGGCCCGCCTCCTCGCGGGTGGGCGCCGTCGCCTGGATCTGCGCGCGCACCAGGACGTCGCTCCCGTCCCACGCCTTCACCGACACGCCGCCGTTCTGCCGTCCGTCCACCGTCAGCGACTCGCGCGCGCCCAGCCGCGTCTCGCGCTCCTCGCACACGCTCTCGCGGTTGTCGTCGCGGTTCCAGCTCCGGCAGCGCTCGGCCCAGTTGCTGGGCTCCTGCGCCGCGGCGGGGAGGGCGAAGAGAGAGAGGGCCATGGCCAGCGGCAGCGTGGCGCGCGTGATATGTGCGTGCATCGGGATCTCCCGGGGATCTGCGGTGGGGTGATGGTCTGGCCGGTCGCACCAGCCGTACACGGAAGGCTTGGACATGCCCTCGCCTCCTTTGGTTTGAATCGCGTACGGACCGGCGGTCGCGGGAGATTCGGCGGGGTCGGGAGATCGGGATCCTTTCGCCGATGACGGGGGTCGATCCGCCGCCGGGTCCGGGCGATGCCTGTCGATCCACGCGCCGCGCATCCATCTTCCCCATCCTCCGTCCGCGACGTACCTTCTCCGCGTGGCCGAACGCTGTTCGTCTCACCCCGATCCCCATCGTCCCATGCCTCCGCTGCGCGTCAACGGTGCGACCCTGTACTACGAGGAGCGGGGCGCCGGGCCGGAGACGGTCGTGTTCGCGCACGGGCTGCTGTGGAGCGCGCGGATGTTCGACGCCCAGGTGGCCGAGCTCTCCACTCGCTACCGCTGCATCGCCTTCGACTTCCGCGGGCAGGGCGCCAGCGAGGTGACGGCCGGCGGCTACGACATGGATACGCTGGCTGGCGACGCCGCCGCGCTGATCGAGGCGCTGGGGGCCGCGCCCTGCCACTTCGTGGGGCTGTCGATGGGCGGCTTCGTCGGGATGCGGCTGGCGGTCCATCGCCCCGAGCTGGTGCGCTCGCTGGTGCTGATGGAGACCTCCGCCGACCCCGAGCCGAATGTCGTCAAGTACCGGCTGCTGGGTGGCATTGTCCGCCTCTTCGGGAGGGTGGGGATGCGGATGGTGATGCCGCGGGTGATGCGCATCATGTTCGGGCGCGAGTTCCTGGAGGACCCCGCCCGCGCGGCCGACCGGCACCTGTGGAGGAAGCGCGGCCTGGCGAACGATCCGGTCGGCGTCACGCGCGCGCTCCAGGGGGTGATCGACCGCCGCGGCGTCCACGAGGAGATCGTCCGCGTCACCGCGCCCACGCTGGTGATGGTGGGGGACCAGGACGTCGCGACGGTCCCCGCGAAGGCCGAGCGGATCGCCGCCCGCATCCCCGGCGCCCGGCTGGTCGTCATCCCCGGCGCCGGCCACACCTCCAGCGTGGAGAAGCCGGAGCTCGTGAACCGCGCGCTGGCGGAGTTCCTGGATTCGGTGCGGGCGGGCGATTGATCGAGGTCGGATTCGCGGACGGGCGGATCGGCGCCGGGCCGGGGCGGGCGATTGAAATCGCGGCAACGACGGCGCAAAGTCCGCCTTCGCGGACTCCCTGCCTCGGCATACGTGCGTGAGGCGAGCGGATGCGAGGGGCGCCGGGCCCGTTCCCCCGGTTGAAACCGGGGGCTACAAAGGCACCAAGTCCGCCTTCGCGGACTGCGATTCCAGGCCCGCGCGCGGGTGCCTGATCTCGCGCGGAGCCAGCCCGGAGGGCTTCTTAGCGGGTGTGTTCACGCACCCGCGCGGGCGGGCGCCGCGCACGGAGGCCCGGTTCCACACCAGACCCGCGCGAAGGCGGGCGCCGCGCGCGGATGCGCGGACATGCACCAGTGCCCGCCCGCGATCGACGCATCACCTCAACCACTCGACCGCTCCCCATGCCCGACGCCACCACCCACGATCTCCCGCGGCGCGTGCGGGCCTTCGTCCTCGAGCACGTGGTGCCGCTGGAGGAGCGGTTTCTCCGCGAGCCGTTCCGCGCGCTCCTTCCCGCCATGGGCGAGGTGCGGGCGAAGGTGAAGGAGGCGGGGCTGTGGGCGCCGCACCTGCCGCGCGAGATCGGGGGGATGGGGCTGTCGCTCTCCGACTTCGCGCGGGTCAGCGAGGCGCTGGGGTGGTCGCCGCTGGCGCACTTGGCCTTCCACTGCCAGGCGCCCGACGTGGGCAACATGGAGCTGCTCCACTCGCACGGCTCGCCGGAGCAGCGGGCGCGCTGGCTGGAGCCGCTGGCGCGCGGCGAGATCCGCAGCTGCTTCTCCATGACCGAGCCCGAGCACGCCGGCTCCAACCCCGTCTGGATGTCGACGGTCGCCCGCCGCGACGGCGATCATTACGTCATCGACGGCCACAAATGGTTCACCTCCTCGGCGGACGGCGCCGCTTTCGCCATCGTCATGGCGGTGACCAACCCGGAGGCGGAGAAGCCGCACGCGCGCGCCAGCCAGATCATCGTCCCCACCGATACGCCGGGCTTCCGCATCGTCCGCAACATCCCCATCATGGGCGACGTGGGCGAGGACTACTTCTCCCACGCCGAGGTGAGCTACGAGGGGTGCCGGGTGCCGGTGGAGAACCGCATCGGCGCGGAGGGGGCGGGGTTCCTCCTGGCGCAGGAGCGGCTGGGGCCGGGGCGCATCCACCACTGCATGCGGTGGATCGGGGTGGCGGAGCGCGCGTTCGACATGATGTGCCGCCGCGCCGCGGAGCGCGAGCTGGGGCCGGGCGACGCGCTGGGGACGCGGCAGGCCGTGCAGCACTGGATCGCCGAGAGCCGCGCCGAGATCTCCGCCGCGCGCTTCCTCACGCTGGACGCGGCCGAGAAGATCGACCGCGAGGGCGCGCGGGCGGCGCGGGTGGAGATCTCCACCATCAAGTTCTACGTGGCGGGCGTCCTCCAGCGCGTCCTGGACCGCGCCATCCAGACCCACGGCGGGCTGGGGATGACGGACGACATCCTCCTCTCCTTCTGGTACCGCCACGAGCGCGGCGCCCGCATCTACGACGGCCCCGACGAGGTCCACAAGTCCCTCGTCGCCCGCGAGATCCTCAAGGACTACGGCCTGAAGTCCACATGACCATGGTTTCCGACGCGGAGCGCGCGGCCTCCGCTCCGCCGCTGGTGTTCCGCTGCGCGCCCACGCCCGGCGAGCGATTCCGGGCGAGTTGGGCCACGCTCCGCCACGGCAGGCACGGGGGGATCCTCGCCGCCGCGGGGCTGGCCGTCGTGCTCCTCCTCCCGGTGGCGGGGTACGTACGGTCCGGCGCGTCCGGCGCGGCGTGGGCCCTGGTCGCCCTCGCGGCGATCCTCGCCATCGTCACGGTGAACGGGTACCGGCAGGCGCGGCGGTACATGCGCTCCACCCCGGCGTTCACCGCGGAGCACGTGCACGAGCTGGCGCCCGAGGGCTACCGCGTGCGCACCCCCACCGGAGACCGGCTGGTCGCCTGGGAGGGGATCGTCCGGACGGCCGAGTCGCGGGATTTCTTCCTCCTCTATCCCGGGCGGGCGCACGCCTTCTTCCTGCCCAGGCGCGCCGTTCCGCCGGACCGGCTGGACGAGGTGCGCGCGTTCCTGGCCGCGCACGCGGGAAGGGCCGGCACGGGCGCCAGTCCGGCGGGGCCGGCGCCGATCGCGCCCCCGGAGGCCGCGCTCGTCGGGGAATCCGTGTCCGTCACCTTCCAGTACGAGGAGCGCGAGGCGTACCGCGCGAACGCCGCCGTCGCCGCGCCCCGGTGGTCCGGGTGGATCGGGTGGATCGTGTGCATCGGGCTGATCCTCGTGCCGGTGCTCGTGGTCTGGATCGACATCTCGTCTGGCGCAACCGTGGCGGAGGCCCTGCGGGAGAACGTGGGGCCCATCATCATGGCCGGATTTCTCATGGCGGGTCTGCTCCTGGAACGATGGGGTGTCCGGCAGGTGCTCCGCGGGAGCCTGGGGGCCGGCCCGCAGACCATCACGCTCGCGGAGGACGGCGTGCGCAGCGCGAACGCCGCCACCGCGAGCAGGGCGGGGTGGGAGTCGATCATCCAGGCGCGCGAGACGCCCGAGTTTCTCCTCCTCTACGTCGCCCACCAGCAGGCGACGGCGATTCCCAGGCGGGCGATCGCGGAGGACGATCTCCCGCGGCTCCGCGCCCTCCTGCGCGCCCACGTCCGCGGCCCCGTCCACCTCGCCGACGATCCCCCGGCGGGGTGAGATTCCGGCATCGGGATTGACCTCGATCCGCGTCTTTGCCTATCTTCCGAATGCGCATCCACTTCGGATGCGCATCCGACCACGCTGATCAGATAGAGCCCGAAAGATGACCGCCGTCCGCCGCATCCGTCGATTTAGCCGCCCCCGGACCCCGGCCGGGTCGTGGGAGGCGTGCGTGCGATCGCGGTAGAACGGCGGTCACGCCCCTCTCCGGCGTGCGACAGGCACGCCCCCCGGCTGGTAGTCCGGGGGGCGTTTTCGTTTGCCCGTCGCCCGGCGCACCCCGCGCCGGCGGCCCACGCCGACACCGGAGAGAGATCATCATGCACCCCACCATCATCACCCCCGAGGCGCTCGACCGCGCCCTCGCGCTCCGCGACCTGACCGACCCGTCGCGCGGCCCGCACGCCATGCAGCGCGTGATCGAGCGCATCGCCGACGCCCTGGCGCGCGCCTGGGGATGCCAGGTCCGCGTCCACCGCGCGCACCCCGTCGTCTCCATCGCCGACAACTACGACCGCCTGCATTTCCCCCCCGACGGCGCCTCGCGCGACGCCCGCCACACGCGCTACGTGGGCCCGGGGACGCTCCTGCGGACGCACACCAGCGCCATGATCCCGGGCGCGCTGCGGGAGATGGCGATCGATCCGCCCGCCGACGCGCTCGTGGTCTGCCCCGGCCTGGTCTACCGCCGCGACCAGATCGACCGGCTGCACACCGGCGAGCCGCACCAGATGGACCTGTGGCGCGTCGCCGCGCGCCCGCTCGGCACGGCGGAGCTGCGCGAGATGATCCACGCCGTCGTCACCGCCGTCCTCCCCGGCGCCGAGTACCGCTGCAACCCGTCGCCGCACCCGTATACCACGGACGGGCTGGAGATCGAGGCGCGGGTGGGCGGCGAGTGGGTGGAGATCGGCGAGTGCGGCCTCGCGCTCCCCGCCATCCTGGCCGAATCCGGCCTCCCCGCGCGCTGGACCGGCCTGGCGATGGGGATGGGCCTGGACCGCCTGCTGATGCTGCTCAAGGGGATGGACGACATCCGCCTCCTCCGCGCCGAGGATCCCCGCATCGCCGCGCAGATGCTGGGTCTGGAGCCGTATCGTTCCGTCTCCGGCCAGCCGCCCATCCGCCGCGACCTCTCCGTCGCGCTGCCGTCCGATCTCACCCCCGAGGAGGTGGGCGACCGCGTCCGCACCGCGCTCGGCCCGCGCGTGGAGAGCCTGGAGGCCGTGGAGGTGCTGAGCGAGACCCCGTACGACGAGATGCCGCCCGTGGCCCGCGAGCGGATCGGGATGCGGGCGGGGCAGAAGAACGTGCTGGTGCGCGTGGTCATCCGCGACCTCGCCCGCACCCTCACGCGCGACGAGGCCAACGCCCTGCGCGACGACGTCTACGCCTCCCTCCACGAAGGCGGCGCCTGGCAGTGGGCCACCCCCGAGCGCGCCGCCGCGATGGCGTGATCGTGGGATGGGGATCGATGGAGATCGGGGGGAAGAGGATCGGAGGATGGGGATCGGAGGATGCGCGTCCTTCCGATTCCGCCCTCCGCGCGTACATTGAGCGGGCGATTGATGAAATCGCGGCAACGAAAGCGCAAAGTCCGCCTTCGCGGACTCGTGGCCTCGGCATCCGCGCGCGGGGCGAGCGGATGCGAGAGGCACCGGGTCCCGCGCGGGCGCGTGAACACGCCCGCTGGAACCACGGGAAGCCCTCCGGGCTGATTCGGCGCCGGATCAGGCATCCGCGCGCGGATGCCTGGAATCGCAGTCCGCGAAGGCGGACTTGGTGCCTTTGTAGCCCCCGGTTTCGACCGGGGGAACGGGCCCATCGCCCGCCCGAATCGCGTCCGTCCACCATCCATCTCCCGCGAACCGCAACCGAAGCCGTGACCTTCACCTTCACGCACGAGCCCGCCGAGCTGTACCGCGCCTACCGCGCCGTGGGCCTGCGCTCGTGGGCGTACCGCCTGCTGGTGATCGCCTTCGTCGGGCTGCCCATCGCCGCCATCGTCCGCGACGTGGCCGTCGGCAAGTCTCTGCTCGACGCGCTGCGCGGCAACCTGCTCTGGCTGGTCCTCCTCCCCGGCTACGCCCTCTTCGGCATCCCGCTGATCTACCGGATGGGCGCCCGCCGCGCGCTGGTCCGCTATCCCACCCTCAAGGGAAAGCAGACGCTGGAGCTCACCGACGCCGGCCTCCGCGTCGCCAACCCGCTGAACGAGCGAGAGGTGCCGTGGAGCGCCGTCCGCGAGGCGTGGGAGACGCCGGAGTTCCTCTTCTTCTCCACCGGCGGCCGCAGCGCCTTCCACCTCCCGCGCCGCGCCGTCCCCGACGCCCAGCTCCCCGCGCTCCGCTCGCTGATCCGCGCCAACGTCTCCACCGCGCGCCTCCTGGGCCCGTCGCGCGTCACCTGACCCGCGGTCCGCCCTCGCCCACGCAGCACCGGTCCGATCCCGTCCGCCACCGAACGCCGATGACCGAGCCGACGCCCGCCGCCCCGCTGGACCGCCCCGCCGACGTGCGCCCCGGCGAGGAACTGGACGCCGCCGCGCTCGCCGCCTACCTCCGCGAGCACCTCCCGGAGGCGAGCGGGGAGATGGAGGTGCGCCAGTTCCCGCGCGGCTTCTCCAACCTCACCTACCTGGTGCGCGTGGGAGACCGGGAGATGGTGCTTCGCCGCCCGCCCTTCGGCGCCGACGTGCGCGGCGGGCACGACATGGAGCGCGAGCACCGCGTCCTGGCGGCGCTGCACCCCGCCTGGCCCAGGGCGCCGCGCCCCCTGGTCTACTGCGGCGACCCCGGGGTGATCGGCGCGCCCTTCTACCTGATGGAGCGCGTCCCCGGCGTCATCCTCCGCGACCGCCCCCCCGCCGGCGTCACGCTGGACGAGGGGACCATGCGCGGCGTCTGCCTGGCGCTGGTGGACACGCTGGCCGAGCTGCACGCGGTGGACTGGCGCGCCGCGGGGCTGGAGGGGCTGGGGCGTCCCGAGGGATACGTGGAGCGCCAGGTGACCGGGTGGATCGGCCGCTGGGAGCGCGCCAGGACGGACGACGTGCCGGAGATGGACGCCGCCGCCGCGTGGCTGGCCGCCCACCGCCCGCCCGAGAGCGGGGCCACGCTGATCCACGGCGACTACAAGTACGACAACCTGGTGCTCGACCCCGGCGGCCTGTCCGGCGTGCGCGCCGTGCTGGACTGGGAGATGGCCACCATCGGCGACCCGCTGATGGACCTGGGAACCACGCTGGGCTACTGGGCCGAGCCCGGCGACCCGCCCGAGTTCAAGGTGTTCGGCCTCACGCACCTCCCCGGCAACCTGGACCGCCAGGGCGTCGCCGACCGCTACGCCGAGGCCACGGGGCGCGACGTCTCCGGCGTGCTCTTCCACTTCGTCCACGGCCTCTTCAAGGTGGGCGTGATCGCCCAGCAGATCTACGCCCGCTTCAAGGCCGGCAAGACCCGCGACCCCCGCTTCGCCGGCCTTCTCCACGTCGTCCGCGCCTGCGGCCGCATGGCCGCCCGCGCCATCGAGACGGGGCGGGTGAGCGGGCTGTAGCGTTGGAGCAATCGCCTGGGTTGGAGACGTTCTCGCGAACGGATGGCTGCTTTGATCGAGACTCAAAGCGTCCAGCTTATGTGATGGTCATGTGGTGACTGGGTGCGCGCGCAGGGTTCACCCGGCCCGTGTTCGTCCGATATCCGCTGTTTGGCTCACTGTTCTGCCGCCGATCGTGCGCAACCTTATGTGATCGAGTTCCGCGACTGGGTTGCGCACACCGGCGAGCTTGTCTTTCTGGCGGTAATTCGCGACATTCCAGGTCCCGCACGCGCTTCAGTCCGCTCGACCAGCGCTCACTCTCCGTCGTCAATTCGCTCACCTCTCCCGCGACGATCTCATCGCCGCAGGTATCTCCTTCCATCCCCATCTTCCCCCTGGTACCATGCCATTCGACTACGAGGACTTCGCCCGGGATGCCGCCAGGGACGCCGCCAACGATCTGGCGAGCGAGCTCATCGTCGCGGGGGTGAAAGGCGTCTTCCGGGCTGCGCGCGCAGGGTTCAACGCACTCGCGGCGGAGGTCGAGGAGCCACCCAGCGCGACGATCGAAGCGGCCGAGGAGCTGGCGGCCGATACGGTGGTTCAGGTGTTCCTGCTCGCCCTCCAGGAAGGCGATCACGAACTTGCCTGCGCGATGTGCGCGAACACGATGCTCGAGCATCCCGTGCGCCTGGCGGTGCTGGAGGATACGCTCGCCGCCACCGCTCCCATTGCCTGGAACTGCACGGAGGTCCAGGAGCTCAAGAGCAATCGGTCAGGTCCGACTTACGTGGTATTGGTTGTGGACGTGGAGTTCGAGGCAGAGCCGGAGCACGAGTTCCTGCAGCTGCACGTGCACGTGCGATGGCTCGGAGCCGAGTGGAGAATCTGGGATCTCGCCTGGGTCGCTTACGCCGAGTAGCCCGTCCGCTCGGATGGTATGATGGAAAGGGGCCGCGCCCAGCCTGGGCGCGGCCCCTTTCCCATGTCGCCGATCTCGCGATCAGCCGATCAGCGTGCCGTCGCGCGCGGTCAGGTTTCCACGGCGATGGTGTGGAGGCCGGCGAGGTTGCCGTGGCCGTCGTCGCCCACGGCGTAGCAGTGCACCTCCGTCTGGCCCAGGCGGAAGACGCGGACCTCGGCCACGCTCTCGCGCAGCGTCTGCTTCAGCGCCTCGAAGCGCGGGCGGAGCTCCTGCGTGCGGGCGTCGGAGGGGTCGCTCTTCTCGATGTGCGGCGCCAGGAGGCGGTCCAGCGTCCGCTCCTCCGGCTGTTCGGCGGCGAGGCCGGCGCGCCGCGCGAACTCCTCCGGCCCGTACGGCCACCCCGCCGCGCCCCCGGGAAGAAAGAACCAGTCGAACGGGTAGTCGGACTCGCTGGTGTACAGCAGCCCCTGGGCGGCGGAGTCGATCCGCGCGCGGAGGGACGGATCGGGGGTGGCGGTCGGCTCGGGCATCGGCTGCTCTCGGTTCGAGGGACGATCGGCGGTCGAGATCCGGCTTACGTGGCCGCGATCATGTGCTGCTCGGCGGTCTCCGGCGCGGGCGGAGCCGGTCCCGCCGGCGGAATGGGGCCCGCGGGGATGCCGGGCTGCTCGCCCATCCCCATCGCCACGTCGCGCAGGAAGACGGTGATGGGGATCGCAAGCACGGCGCCGGTGGGTCCCAGCACCCACGCCCAGAAGATCACGGAGAGAAAGGAGAGCAGCGCCGACATCTTCATCTCCGCCCCCACGTAGCGCGGGCCGATCACGTTGTCCACCACGTTGTTGATGATGATGTACCCCACCACCACGATCACCGCGTCCTGCCATCCCTCGCCCAGCAGCGCCATGGCGGCCGGCGGGATCACCGAGAGCGTGAAGCCGATGTTGGGGACGAAGCTCAGCAGGAACGAGAACGCCGCCCAGAGGAGCGCGTTGTCCACCCCCAGCGCCCACAGCAGGATGTAGTCGGCCACCGCGGCCACCAGCCCCAGCACGGAGCGCACGGCCATGTAGCGCCGCATCAGCGCGGCGAAGGCCAGGAAGCGCACGCTGAACTCGCTGCGGTCGGCGCGGCTGGCCACGTCGCGCTCCATCTTGGCCACGCCGCCCAGGAGGAAGGCGAAGATGAAGAGCGTGAGCATCAGGTTCCCCAGCGCGCCCAGCACGGCGCTGACCAGCCCGCCGGCGATGGAGATCCCCCGCCCGGCGTTGTCGACGGCCAGGTCCTTGGGGTCCGGGAGGGCGATGTTGTGGGCCGCCAGCTGGGCCTTGAGGCTCAGGAACTGGCTCTCCAGCCCCGCGGCGTAGGTGGGGAGCTGGTCGGCCACGCCGCGCAGCGACTGCACCAGGAACCCCACGCTGACGATCCCCACCAGCACCACCACCAGGATCACGATGGTCACCGCCAGCCCGGCGGGAACGCGCCGCCGCTGGAGGGCGTTGACGGTGGTTCCCAGGAGCACGCCCAGGAAGATGGCCATCAGCACCGGGTTCAGCATTCCGGCCGTGGCCCGCAGCGCCGCCGTCAGGACCACCAGGCACGCGCCGGTCACCAGGTACACGACCGGCAGGCGGCGCATCATCGTCGAGAACATCATCGGAAGCGGTCTCCGGGGGCGGGGGCGTGGGAAGGCGAGGGCGCGGAACCGCGGGTGGCGGGCTCGCCGCGTGGGAGCGACAAGGCGGACGGGTGATGAATGTAGGGCCGCACCCGTCCCGCGCGGAAGCATTCCCGTCCATTCGATCACGATCCGCGCGGATGACGCGTCGCGATCGGCTCGCGGCGGCGCGCCCCGGCCGCGCGGGCGCGTGCATCTCCACGTGGCGCGATTCCGCGCGGGTGCGTGCTCTACACGCGGCGTGAGCCCGGGCGGAGGCGTGCGCAACGGGCGCGTAAACACGCCCGCTAAACCCACGGGAAGCCCCGCCGGCCATCCGTGTGGAACGTGGTTTCGCGCGGCGAGGCTTCGTGCGGCGATTTGCGCGGAGGGTGCGCGAAGCCTCGCCTCACCAGCGCCGGCCCCACATCGAGCTCTGGCGAGGCTTTCCGTGGTTCTGGCGGGTGGGTTCACCCACCCGCGCGAGATCGGCGGCCGCGTCCGTCTCCGGCGTGGCGTCGAGCTTCGGCGTGGATCGGATCACCGCGCGTCGGGGCGTGCATCGCGATGCGGGATTTGGGATCGGCGGGCCTCATTTGCGCTGGTCGTCCCATCGCCGGTCTCCGGCACACATCGGCGGGGCGGGGGACAGCGTTGGGGCGATGGACGGCGTTCGCGTTGCGCATCCCGCTGTCGCGCCGCACCTTGTCGCATCGTGCGATCGGCTGCCGGGGGCGGGCGATCAGGATCATCGATGGTAGCGGGAGATCGAGTCAGAGCGATGGACGTCTTCAAGGTTTTCACGTTCGAGGCGGCGCACCTGCTGCCCAACGTCCCGCCGGGGCACAAGTGCGCGCGGCTGCACGGGCACTCGTTCCGCGTGGAGGTGCACGTGAGCGGGCCGCTGGATCCGCACCTGGGGTGGGTGATGGACTTCGCCGACCTCAAGGCCGCGTTCCGCCCGCTGCACGACCAGCTGGACCACCGCTACCTCAACGACATCGAGGGGCTGGAGAACCCCACCAGCGAGAACCTGGCGCGGTGGATCTGGGCGCGCCTCCTGCCGTCGCTCCCCGGCCTCGGCAAGGTGGTCGTGCGCGAGACGTGCAACTCCGGGTGCGCGTACCGGGGCGACTGAACGGAAGGGGACAGGGGACAGCCTGCGGGGGCAGGGTGATCCGGATCTCCCGATCGAAACACGGTGGATGGAGATCCTTCGCACGCCGGACGAGCGGTTCGCGGGGTTGCCGGGGTGGCCCTTCGCCCCGCGGTACGCGGAGGTGGACGGGCTGCGCATCCACTACGTCGACGAGGGGCCGCCGGACGCCCCGCCGGTGCTGATGCTGCACGGCGAGCCGTCGTGGTCGTACCTGTACCGCAAGATGATCCCGCGCCTCGCCGGGGCGGGGTTCCGCGCGGTGGCCCCGGACCTGGTGGGGTTCGGGCGGAGCGACAAGCCGGCGGACGTGGAGGAGCACAGCTACGCGCGGCACGTGGACTGGATGACGGAGTGGCTGGAGGCGGTCGACCTCCGGGGCGTGACGCTGGTCTGCCAGGACTGGGGCGCGCTGATCGGGCTGCGGGTGGCGGCCGAGAGCCCGGACCGCTTCGCCCGCGTCGTGGTCGCCAACGGCGCGCTGCCGACGGGGGAGGGAAGGATCCCGCTCGCCTTCCGCGCGTGGCAGGCATTCGCGCGGTGGTCGCCGTACTTCCCCATCGGCCGCATCGTGCAGGCGGGGAGCCGGACGAAGCTGCCGCGCGACGTGGTCGCCGCCTACGACGCCCCCTTCCCCGAGGCGAAGTACAAGGCCGGCGCCCGCGCCTTCCCGCCGCTGGTCCCCACGAGCCCCGACGACCCGGCGGTGCCGGACAACCTCCGCGCGTGGGAGGTGCTGGACGGGTGGCGGAAGCCCTTCCTGACCGCCTTCAGCGACGGCGACCCCATCACGCGCGGCCTCGACCGCCCCTTCCGCGCCCGCGTCCCCGGCGCCGCCCGCCAGCCCCACGCCACCCTCCGCGGCGCCGGCCACTTCCTGCAGGAGGACCGCGGGGAGGAGCTGGCCCGGGTGGTGATCGATTTCATCCGGCGCGGATAGAAGAGAAGGGGACAGGTTACAGGGGACAGGTTACAGGGGACAGCCGGCGGAGGGAGATGCGCATCGGCGGCGGATCGATCTCCACCGATCCTCCGGCGAAACAGAGGGGACGGGCCGCGCATCGTCCGCGGACCGTCCCGTATCGTATCGATCATCCCCGTCCCACGATGCGCCGGCGCGGTGGCGGGCTGTCCGCCGTGACCCGTCGCCTATCCCTTCCGTTCAAAAAAGCAGCTCTCCCTCGTGATGGCACGCGTAGCACACCATCGGGTGCGGCACGCTGATGCGCGCGCCGGGCTTCAGGCGCATGGACTCGCCGCAGCGCGGGCAGCCGCCGTCGAAGGAGCGGACGACGAAGTGCCCCCTCCAGCTCCGGTAGACGGAGAACGCGCCCACCGCCACCGGGATGGAGGTGAGGAACGGGTCGAACATGGTGATGAAGAACGTGGCCACCGACGCGCTCCCCCACGACGCCGCGAGGGCCAGGGTGCGGAAGGCGCGCGCCCAGAACGGAAAGGGGACGGCGTCCACCCGGGCCTCCGCGTCCCGGTGGCCGGAAATGACGATCCACGCGCGGTGGATGGGCGCGGCCCCGGAGGCTGGCTGTTTCGTGTCGCGCGGCTCCATCGAGACGGACCTCCGCAAGTCAGGTGATCGCCCGGCCGATCGTCGCGCCGGCGCATGCGCTCGGCCACGCGGCCGTTCACGCGATCAATAGAACGGTGGGCGAGGCTCCGCCTTCGTGGGGAGCATCGCGGTATCGCCCGTGGGGAATTCCCTGATCCTGGCGTCGGAACGGGGAGGATGGGATCGAAAAACGCCGGACGTTCGGACGAGATCCGTCGGATACCAGGAAGCCCCCCGCCAACATCGTTGGCGGGGGGCTTCCACGTGGTGCCGCAGGTTGCGCCTATCGCAGCCGCTGGACGTAGAGGGTTTGGTCCAGAACCGACTCGACCGCACCACCATTGCTGGCGATGTGCATCTTAAGCGTATCCCGTACGTCTCGGACCAGTCCTCCAACATCCCGCTTGTAATCCCTGGCCAGCAGTATCCCCGCGTGATGGCGTCCGGCGGTGAGCCACTCGCCATGGATGCGGGCGAAGTCCTTTACGTTGTACGTGAGCAGCGCCATTCCTTCGTCCGCTGCAAACTCAAGCTGCTCATCGTCCGACAGATGGCGACGGTGGACCTCGGAAGCATGGCGCGCGTCGAAGCCAGTATCTCGAAACGCATCAGCGCTCGCTGAATGAACGCACTCGTCAATAAAGAGCCGTACCCGAAGTTCTGACACGCGGCAATCCTTCGCTTACTGGAACGCCCGCTCAACCGCCATCTCGTGCCGAGCACGATCTTCTGCCACCAGACCACTAGCGTGTTCCGCGTAAGCGAGCGCGGAGAGCAGATCCGCGAGATCAAGGCTCGGGTAACACGCTAGGACTTCAGGAAGGCTCTGTGTCTCTGCGTACATGTCCTGGATCATGAATACGGGAATTCGCGTGCCCGCGACGACCGCCGCACCCCCCCAGTTCGAAGGATCGCGGCAGACGTTGTGGCGCTCCTCCGCCCAGTCGCTCCGCGGGGCACAGTCGTGGACGGCGCGCCATGCGGCAGACCTCTGGGTTCCCCAGTCAGCGGCGACATTCGTCATTCGCGCATCTCCTTTGCTAGCATTGCACCCACAGTAAAAATACGGTTTGTAAACACGTCGAAGCGGAAGGGCGCCAGTTCGTCGAGCCATTGTGACTCGATGCTGTAGAACCTCGCCAGCTTCGGGATGTACTTGAGCTTAGTCGAGGCAACCCTCGATGAAATTTCGTGAGCACGTACTGCGCCCGCGTTCAATCTGTATGCGACACCGTCGATTGCGACGTCCGACATAAACGCAAAATCCAGAAGACTTGCGTTCATGCTCGCGAGAGCACTCGAGCCTTGAAGCTTGCGCGCGATCTGAGCGACTAAGGAAGCAAAACTCAGGTCAGAAACGGGTTCCAAGAACTGTGCCTCGCAATGGATCCCGATGTCCTCACGCCCGGCGGCCCTGAGTATATCCACCACCTCGTTCACTTGAGCGCGCATCTCAACGAAGGCTGCGCCAGGTCGTTCACCAGTGAATTTGACTTGTCCATCGGTCAGGTCGACGGAGTAACCAAGGCTGGGAATGCAAAGGTGAAGGCTTCGGCCGTTGAAGCTCCAATGAGAGAAACCGTCCTCCCAGCGACTGGCGAGTTGCTGACGGATTTCCTCGTCGGCGATTTTCCGCCGCCAATCTACCCGCATCCCAATAAACACGAGTTCTCGCGGGACCAGTCCACGGGGGGCGGGTGTAGGTTGTGGGTCGGCGCGTAGTAGATCCAGGTTCCCCGGATCGTTCATTTCAGATCTCGCGTCTCTCTTCGTACAGTCTTCGTCCCCCTCACGGAGGCGCATCGTGCGTATTGCTACCCACTCACCCTGCCACAGTTTCGCGCGTGTTGCGGCACGAACCGTTCCGTCCGCGATCTGATACCCCTTGAGGGCACACAGATGCGGCGTGGCGGCTCCGTGCTTGAGTTGCTGAAGGATTTGCAGGAGAAGTGATGATCGCGGATCGCGAGGCGGATATCAATCGCAACGCGCTTCGCAATGGATAATGCGTTTTGCAGCCGCAGAATGTCAATTGAAACGGTGTGCATCATCTCAGCCATGTGCACTCCATCGCGCTGGCCAGTCCCCACACAGCCGGGGCCGATGCAGTTCCCTGCGCCAATGCGCGTGACGAGCGATCAAGTCCCCGCCGGTGAAGCAGGCGGGGGCTTCTGATCCTTCGCTCGCGACCGGGCGGACGCAGGCTGTCCCCTATTCCTTTCCGTTCCCTACGCCGCGCCGGCCGTCTCGCGGGCGCGCCGCGCGGGGGCGGCGCCGGGGACCTGGAGCAGGTCCATCACCATGGCGTGCAGCACCTTCGCCATCCCCTCCACGGGAAGGCCGGGGCGGATGCGGGTGCGCTGCGACACCACGCCGTCGCGCGCGGCGAGCACCAGGGCGGCCACGTGCTCGGCCTGCACGTCGCCGCGGAGCGACCCCTCCTTCTGCCCCCGCCGGATCAGCCCGGCCAGCGACTCCACGATGGCGTCGTAGCGCGTGGCCATGAACTCGCGCACCGCCGGGATCTCGTCGGACGAGAACCACAGCTCCATGAAGCCGCGCTGCGCCTCGGCCGTGGCCGGGTCCAGCATCCCCAGCATGAAGCCGTCGAGGAACCCCGAGAGCTGCGCCGCCGCGTCCATCCCCTCGCGCGGCTCCAGGCTGGTGAGGTGCTTCTCCAGGTAGCGCTCCCCCACCGCCAGCATGATGGCTTCCTTGTTCTCGAAGTACGGGTACAGCCCGCCCTTCGTGAGCCCCACCGCCTCGGCGATGGTGCGCATGCTGGTGCCGGCCAGGCCGTGCTTCTGCAGGCAGTCCACCGCCGCCTGGAGAATGGCCTCGCGTCGGTTGTCCTTGAGGGACTGGGAGATCTTGGGCATGATGGCGGGGACGCGGGCGAGGGCCGGGCGAGGGGTCTGGAGCGCAAGTAACGATTCATCCGTCGTCCGCGCAAGAGCTTCGTCCACCGATCGGTGCGTTCGCGCCAATCCCTCGGCCGCCCCCGGCCCGACCCTCCCCTCCCGTCGCGGCCCTCCATCGGAAGACGATGTATGGCGCGTCGGGAACGCACCCGACTGGCGCATGCCGCGTGGCCCGGGGCGCCGGAGCGGGGGATGGACGATCGCAGAATGAACCGTCCGAGGCACTTGCGGGAATTGTATCCGTAAGGTAAATATTTCGAACGCTCGTTTACAAACCAACTGATATCCAAGACGCAGGCCGGTACTACGTGGCTCTCCGTTCCGTGCGGACGTTCGTTCGTCCGCCGGGAGAGCCCCGCCGCCGCCCGCGTCCTTTCGACGGCCCCCGCCCGAACCGCGGGCGGGTGCGGACCGCCGGGGCATCTCCCCGGCGGCGTCAGCGGGGCGGCACGGCGCCGGCCCGGGCGTTCACCTTCCCCGGCGGATCCTTCTCCACCGCCGGAACCCAGGAGGAAGTCATGAGGAGAACTCGTTGGCTGGCCGCGGCACTGGTGGCCGTGGCCCTGTCGCCGCTCTCCCTGCTCGCGCAGGCGAACGCGGTGGTGGCCGGCACGGTCACCAACGCCCAGGGCGGCCCGGAGAACGGCGTGATGGTGCGCATCGAGCGCCTGAACGTCGGCACCACCACCGCGCAGAACGGCACCTACCGCCTGGTGATCCCGGCGGCCCGCGTCGGCGCCAGCGCCAGCGTGGCCGTCTCGGCGTCGCGCCAGGGGCTGGCGACCGTCACCCGCAACGTCACCCTCACCCCCGGCGCCGAGCTCACGCAGAACTTCGTCCTGGCGGCGTCGGCCGTGGAGCTGCAGGGGCTGGTCGTCACCGCGCTGGGCATCACCCGCGAGGAGCGCTCCATCCCCAACGCCGTGCAGCAGGTGTCGGGCGACGAGCTGAGCCGCTCCGAGCCCAACATCGTGGCCTCGCTCTCGGGCAAGGTGTCGGGCGTGAACATCACCACCGCGGGGGCCCAGGGCGGCTCGTCGCGCATCGTGATCCGCGGCCCCAGCTCGCTGACCGGGAACAACCAGCCGCTCTTCGTGGTCGACGGCGTGCCGATCGACAACGGGTCGCCGCGGCTGGAGGGCTACGGCGGCCGTGACTACGGCAACGGCGCCCAGGACATCAACCCGTCGGACGTGGAGTCCATCAGCGTCCTGAAGGGCCCCAACGCGGCGGCGCTGTACGGCTCCCGCGCGGCCAACGGCGCCATCATCATCACCACCAAGTCGGGGCGCGGCACCGGCGGCCGCAGCCAGGTAACGGTGAGCCAGTACGGCACCCTGGAGGACGCGCTCCGCCTCCCGTCGTTCCAGAACGCGTTCGGCCAGGGGCTCAACGGCCAGTTCGAGTACGTGGACGGCAACGGCGGCGGCACCTACGACGACTACGACGAGAGCTGGGGCCCGCCGCTGGACGGGCGCGCCATCCCCCAGTACAACTCGCCCGTGGTGGGCGGCGTCCGCCAGGCGACCCCGTGGGTGGCCAACCCGGACAACGTCTCGTCCTTCTTCGACCGCGCCTACACGCTGACCACCGACGCCTCGTTCGCCACCTCCACCGACCGCGCCAACGTGCGCCTGTCGGTGGCGCGGATGGACCAGGACGCCATGATGCCCGGCCAGAAGCTGGGCCGCACCTCGGTGGGCCTGAACGGCGGGATCGACGTCAGCAGCCGCCTGCGCGCCACCACCAGCGTGCAGTACGTGGGCTCGGACGGCCGCAACCGTCCCGGCATCGGCTACGACGAGACCAACCCGCTGGGCCAGTTCATCTGGTTCGGCCGCCAGGTGGACATGCAGGACCTGCGGCAGAACTACCGGAACCAGCGCCCCGAGGACGACTCGCAGGCCGGGATGCCGTACAGCTGGAACTACTCGTTCCATCCGAACCCGTACTTCCTGCAGATGTCCAACCAGAACCAGGACTCGCGGGACCGCCTCATCGGCAACGTGGCGCTGAACTACGAGTTCACGGACTGGCTCTCGGCGATGGCCCGCGTGGGCACCGACTGGTACTCGGACGACCGCAAGGTCACCTACGCCGCCCTCAACTACGGCGTGGGCGCCTTCAACCCGATGACGCTGGACACCGACGCGGTCGGCAGCAACGGCGCCTTCGGCTTCCAGCAGATCGGCTTCCAGGAGACCAACGCGGACTTCCTGGTCAACGCCAAGCCGTACGTGAGCGACGCCTTCTCGCTGGTCGCCACCCTGGGCGGCAACCAGCGCAAGGTGCGCCGGCAGGAGACCTACACCTACGTCTCCGACCTGGTGGTGCCGGGGATCTACTCCACCAGCAACGCGCTCAACACCCCGACGGACGAGGACTACCTCACCCGCCGGCAGATCAACTCGCTGTACGGGCAGGCCGAGCTGGGGTACAACGACTACCTGTTCGTGACGCTCACCGGGCGCAACGACTGGTCGTCCACCCTTCCCGAGGACAACAACTCGTACTTCTACCCGTCGGTCTCGGGCGCCCTGGTGTTCACCGACGCCGTGCCGTCGCTGGACATGGGCGGCGCGCTGACCTACGGCAAGCTGCGCGCGTCGTGGGCCCGCGTGGGCAACGACGCCCAGCCGTACCAGCTGCGCGCCACGTACCTCAAGCAGGACCCGTTCAACGGCATCCCCACCTTCACCGTCCCGGGGACGCTCCCGAACGACCAGCTCCGCCCCGAGGAGACCACCTCCATCGAGGTGGGCACCGAGCTGCGCTTCTTCGACGACCGCATCGGGCTGGACCTGAGCTACTACAACTCCACCACGCGTGACCAGATCATGCCGGTGCAGGTGTCGCGCTCGTCGGGCTACGCCTCGCGCATCGTCAACGCCGGCACCGTGCGCAACCGCGGCGTCGAGGTGCTGCTGAACGCGACGCCGGTGGAGAAGGGCGACTTCCGCTGGGAGACCACCGTCTCCTGGGCCAAGAACAGCAACCGCGTGGTCTCGCTGGCCGAGGGGACCGACGGCCTCCTGCTGGGCTCCTTCTGGGGGCTGAACATCGAGGCGCGCCGCGGCCAGCCGTACGGCTCGCTGGTGGGCTACGAGTACCAGCGCGACAGCCAGGGCCGCATCGTGGTCGACGAGGCCGGCCTTCCCACGGCCAACCCGACGGTGACCGTGCTGGGGAACTACCAGCCCGACTGGTCGGGGTCGCTGACCAACACCTTCGGCTACAAGGGGCTGTCGCTCAAGGTGCTGCTGGACACCAAGCAGGGCGGGAGCATCTACTCCACCACGCACATGTGGGGCACCTACGCGGGCGTGCTGGACGAGACCGCGGCCGGCCGCTGCTCGCTCGACGACACCTACGACAACCTTCCCGCGTGCACCGCGGCGACGGGGATCGTGGTGCCGGGGGTGCGCGTGACCGAGGCGGGCGACACCGTCACCAACGACATCGTGACCGACGCGCAGAACTACTGGGCCTCGCTGTACGGCCTGCACGAGGCGCACGTCTTCGACGCCAGCTTCGTCAAGCTGCGCGAGCTGACGCTGGGCTACGACGTGCCGGGGAGCATGACCCGCCGGTTCGGGCTCTCCCGGATGAACGTGGCGCTGATCGGCCGGAACCTGGCGCTGTGGGCCAAGGCGCCGCACATCGACCCGGAGACCGCCTTCGACGCCAGCAACGTGCAGGGGCTGGAGTTCGCCCAGATGCCGACCGCGCGCAGCATTGGGCTGAGCGTGTCGGTGACCCCGTAACCGCTGGAGACGAAAGATGCGACTGAAGAAGCTCTTCGCCGCCGTCCCCGCGATCGCGCTCGCCGCGGGGCTGGGCGCGTGCGACAACGGCCTGACCGACCTGAACGGCAACCCCAACGCCCCCGAGGAGGTGCCGCCGGCCAACCTGCTGGCCAACGCCATCGTCACCTCGGCCGGCTCGGACTACGGCTCGCACGGGGTGTGGTACGGCCTGTACCTGACCAACATCTGGTCGCAGCAGGCCGCGCAGGTGAAGTACAACGACGAGGACCGGTACACGCCGCGCCCGGCGCAGCTCTCCGGGGTGTGGAACAACTTCTACGCGGGGCCGCTGCGCGACCTGGCCCAGGTGAAGAAGTACGCGGTCGACGCGGGCCCGGGGGCCGACAACCTCGCGGCCGTGGCCGAGATCCTGAGCCAGATGAACTTCCAGTACCTGACGGACACGTACGGCGACGTGCCGTACTCGCAGGCGCTGCTCCTGGACTCGGGGGTCACCTCGCCCAAGTACGACGCCCAGAAGGACGTCTACTACGGGATGCTGGCCCGGCTGACGGCGGCCTCGGCGGCGCTGGAGCCGGGTGAGAACACCGGCGGCTGGGCGTCGGGCGACGTGCTGTACGACGGCGACGTGCAGCACTGGCGGAAGTTCGCCAACTCGCTGCGCATGCGCATGGCCATGCGGCTCAGCGAGGCCGATCCGGTCAAGGCGCGCGCCGAGTTCGTGGCGGCGTACACCGCGGGCGGCTTCACCAGCAACGCGGACAACGCGGTGATCCGGTGGAGCGGCGAGCAGCCCAGCCAGAACCCGCTGTACGACTACTACTACAACCAGGACCGCTACGACTTCGTCATCAGCGCGGCCATGGTGGACTCGATGGCGTCGCTGCACGATCCGCGTCTGCCGATCTACGCGGACGTGGCCAAGGACGACACGTACCGCGGCCTGAAGAACGGCTCGCTCCCGGCCGACTTCGGCAAGAACGTCCCGGACTACTCGTCGATCGGCGAGTACTTCCTGGCGGCGGACGCGCCGTCGGTGCTGCAGAGCTACGCCGAGGTGCTCTTCCTGCAGGCCGAGGCGGCGGCGCGCGGCTGGATCGCGGCCGACGCGGAGGCGCTGTACCGGGCGGGCGTCCGCGCTTCGCTGGAGCAGTACGGGATCGGGTCGTCCGAGGCGCAGGCGTACGCGGCTTCGCTGCCGTACAACGGGCGTCCGTCCATCGCCTTCCAGAAGTGGCTGGCGCTGTACATGAACGGTCCCGAGGGGTGGGCCGAGGTCCGGCGCACCGGGTACCCGCTGCTCACGCCGGCCCGCGGCGCGCAGCTCCCGACGCGGCTGATCTATCCCAACGAGGAGCAGATCGTCAACAACGCCAACTGGCAGTCCGCCGTGACGGCTAGCGGCGGGACCAGCGTGTTCGACAAGGTGTGGTGGGACCGGTAGTCCCGGCGCTCCACTCCTGACGGCAAGTCGGCGGGGGCCTTCCTTTCGGGGGG
>Ga0247770_1000046_pt1 | contig 97231 bp, 69 predicted proteins | sample UWRJL136409B6_FD_179943 | JGI IMG/M metagenome (GOLD analysis project Ga0247770, IMG submission 179943) | Plant litter microbial communities from Arlington Agricultural Research Station in Wisconsin, United States - UWRJ-L136-409B-6 | ecosystem: Environmental > Terrestrial > Plant litter >...
ATAGAAGATTGAAAATTTCTGGGGCCCAATGGTTGAAAAAAAATGTCAATCAAATGCTAAAACTTCGTTGTGCCTACCTCAACGACCTCTTAGCCATTTGAGGCTTTTGCAAAACCGGGATGCTCCCAAGCGCTCTGCTCATAGCGACGCCTCGACTCCTGGTTGAATTATAATTCATTGTATAGCGGTTCTCAGGAAAGTAAGGTACTCTTCCAATGCCCAATGCCCAATGCCCAATGCTCAAGAACACCTCATATTACTGAGAAAGGCTATATTTTCTGTTCTATATTTTACGGTTTTGAGTGAATCAGCAATATGATACCTCATCTGTAGGAGAAAGGCTATATCTCCCGATTAATCAATCGGGAGAATATCAAAACTACTCCACAATCCAAGGAGTTAAACAAGGTGTCCAAGCACTCAATTCTTCATCCTTGAACCAGAGGTTAATTTCCTCATGGGCAGTTTCCACAGCATCAGAACCATGAATAATATTGCGGCCGACATTCACAGCCAAATCGCCGCGAATTGTCCCGGGTTCTGAATTCAAAGGATTTGTTGCGCCAATCATTTTCCTCGCCGAGGCCACAACGCCGTCGCCTTCCCACACCATCGCCACCAGCGGCCCGGAAGTGATGAAGTCTACCAGTCCCGCAAAAAAGGGTCTTTCTTTGTGTACGCCATAATGCTGTTCGGCAAGTTCGCGACTCGCCGTCATTAGCTTCATGCCAACTAGCTTAAAGCCTTTGGCTTCAAAACGACCGATAATTTCGCCCACGAGTCCGCGCTGTACGCCGTCGGGCTTAATCGCTAAAAAAGTCCGTTCCAAGATTAACTCCTATTATTTTCTTAACTGAGCCAAAAGATAGAGTAACTCAGAACGTACCTAAAGGCAATTCTGGGAATTGGAAATTGTCATTTTGAGACTTATGGCAGAAGAAAGAAGCAAGAAGTCCTAAGTCCGAGGAAAGAGGGAAGAAGCAATAAAAGCAAGGGTTAAAGAAACCCGGTTTCTACGAGAAATCTTTGTTTAGCAGCGATGAATCTGCGAAGAAACCGGGTTTCTAGACTTCTATGCGTCTAGGACCCATTTGCAGGCAGCATCCCCATTCTGTAAAAAGCATTTTTTAGGAGTGCGAGCAGGATGCTCACTTGCCTATTTGACACTCCCCAGCCTAAAGGCGTGGGGATTCTTAATTCATCGACTGACCTTTAAGCACCATGTCCTTGCGGCAGTCCTTAAACCTTTCAACCCTACAATAGTACAAATTGACGAGTCTAATTCAAAGTAACCCGCCTAGGGTCTATCTCCAAAAGCGTACTAGGATACAAGCCTAGAGTTTGGGTATGCCCTACCCTACTTAACAAATCAAGAAATTGTTTGTTTTTACTGGTTTAAGGATGTGTTGCTCCTTTAGCTGTATAGCGAGTTTTCGCCGCTCTGCGTCCCCCGGTTTATACCTAAAAGTGTGTCTTAACTGTTTCACGAGGGTATTGCGAGTTTAACCTCGACTATTTTAGTATACTACAAATACCAGCAATTCCTGATTTTTAGGAAAGGATTTAAGAAATTAAAGCCGCCCTAGAAGGACGGGGTTTTAAACCCAATTTCCTGATAAGCTCGCTCAGCATTTAAGTTAGCTATAAATAAATAATCAAACTCTTGTGGCTTGACTTTGAGCAACCCCCGAAATAGGCAATTTAGTAGAATAGCTTATCTTTAGCCAGCAAGATGCTCCTACTCCTGGTATGATATGATGCAAGTCACAATTTCCTGTGACTGTAAACACTCTTACATATGATTTAAAATACACATATGTATGATAATAAACACAATTATTTTGGAGCAAAAACATGGATAATTAATCAAGGTCTGAACATGACATTGAAAGCAGCCATTCAGGATTAAGAGCTATGCAAAAGATTGTAGGATTCATCGAAGAAAAAAAGCAAGAGTTGGCAAAGTTGCCGTTATTTGAAATTCTAGCTAATAAACACATTCACCCGAATCAACGACTAATTTTTGCACCTGTACTCGATCCTTTGGCAGTGGGCTTGAGCGACTTAAATAAGTACGTCCTCCGAGAATCTTCCAGCAATAACAAAGTTCAGGAACTGGTTAACAAATATACTTACAAAAAAAACTACTATTGGCACGGGTATCTGAAACACCTAGAGACATTGCGGTTCAATCAATTAATGAGTTATGGCGACTTCAGACTGCTTTGGGGTGAAGAAACTAAAAAAACTCGATCGCTATGTTCAGCGCTCGAATGCTATGCTTTCCAAGCCTCTCCCATTCAGAAACTGGTGTTAGTGCAAGTCCTCGAAGGAACGGCCACAGTTTTTTTTGAGGCGGCCCTAGCAGTGGTCATGGAATTACAGCAAATTACCCAAAAAGAATATGTTTATTTGGGAGGAGGTTATGTAAGTTTAGAAAATCATCACCTTTTAAACACGCCAGAGATGTTGCAAGTTTTAGCAGAGATAGAACTTACTGATGCGGAACGCCAAGCAGCTTTAGAATTAGCAGAAAATGTATTTGAACTGTTTACAGAAGTAATGAACGAGCTGTTCGGACACAGCCAAACACATTCTTGCAATACTGTGCTGCAAGTATCCTCAATTTCTGCATTTGATCGCGCTTTCGACTGTCTCGATATTTGTTAGTTTAAAAAATTATAGCGGTTCTCAAGCGTGGTGAGGTATGGGGGCGAGTCCTATGCCTATGCCCACGGAGGCCTATGCCCACGGAGGCCTATGCCCTATGAGCACCTCATGTTACTGAGAAAGGCTTATACTAAACAATCACTAAATTATCTCGGTGTACTGCCGTTTCTACACCGGGATAGCCTAAAATATCAGCAATTTTATCTGACTTGCAGCCCTGGATTTGTCTCAATTCTAAACTGCTATAATTCACAAGTCCTCTAGCAATTTGCTTGCCTGCTGTGTCGCACAACTGCACGGAATCATCAGCTTGAAATTCTCCTTCTACTTGAGCAATACCCGCAGCTAAAAGCGATTTCCCCCCATGGGAAACTGCCTTGACAGCACCCGCATCTAAATATAGTTTTCCTGCCGGAATTAGCACGTTAGCTATCCAGTGCTTGCGAGCGTTTACAGGGCGCGGTTGAGGCTCGAATTGAGTACCGATCGACTCTCCGTTGAGTATTTTCTCGATATTACCAGGAAAGCAGCCGTCAGTGATGACTGTGCGCACTCCCGATGCAGTTGCTATTCTCGCCGCTTCTATTTTTGTCACCATACCGCCGGTTCCCCAACCGCTGCGGGAATCTCCTGTTTGCACCTGAAATTCTGTTAGCTGTGCCATACTTTGGACTAGGGCGATCGGCTGGGCGTCGGGATTGCTGCGCGGATCGGCGGAATACAGCCGATCGACATCTGTGAGCACAAACAGCCAATCTGCTTCTACCAAACTCGCTACCAGCGCCGAAAGCGTGTCGTTATCGCCAAATTTGAGCTCGTCTACCGCCACAGTATCATTTTCATTGACGATCGGAATCACGCCCAACCTGAGCAGTTGTTGAAAGGTATTGCAAGCGTTAACATAACCGTTACGCTGCACTAAATCGCCCCTGGTGAGCAATACTTGAGCGATCGGCTGTTGTAGAGTAGTAAACAAGTCATCGTACACCCGCATCAGCCGCCCTTGGCCCACGGCCGCCACAGCCTGTTTCAAAGCAATGTTTCGCGGGCGTTCCGTCAAACCCAAGCGCGCGCAGCCAACCCCAACCGCACCTGAAGAAACCAAAACTACTCGATGACCTTGCTGCCGCAAACCGGCTAAAATTTCGACTAATGCAGCAATAGTTGAAAGAGCTAAGTTTCCGGTAGTCGATCGAGTCAGCGTCGAAGTTCCTATTTTAACAACAATAGTTTTAGTCATTGGTTTGTTGACTGTTGACTGTTGACTGTTGACTGTTGACTGTTGACTGTTGACTGTTGTTTGTTATCATTAGTTACCAATGCCCTATGCCCTATGCCCTATGCCCTATGCCCTATGCCCAATTTAATCTTTAATTTTCAGAGAAGCCCCCAAAGCTTGAGAAACCCAAACTTCAAAAGAGCGCACCGGATACTTGCGAAGCGCATACCCAGCATCAATCATTGGTTCCACTAAAATAGTAAACATACCCAAACGATTGCCTGCCAAAACATCAGTAAAAAGTCGATCGCCCACCATCGCCACCTGTTCCACCGGCAAATTCATCGCATGAATAGCCCTTCGCAACTTGCGACGCGACGGCTTAGCCGCACCCGTGATGTAAGGTAGATTCAAAGACTCAGCAATCCGACCGATCCGAGTCTGACTTAAATTATTGCTCGCCAACCACAGCGATACCACTGGTTTTATTTCTTCCACCCACAGGGTTAGTTCAGGAGAAGCATTCATTGCTGTAATGGGAACGAGAGTTTCGTCCACATCCAAAACTAACCCTTTAATATTATGTTCGTGAAGAATATCAACTGTTAACTTCATGACTGAATCGCCTAGAACTAAGTCAGGCTGTAGTATTTTACCCCAAGTCATAATGATTTTAGATTTTAGATTTTAGATTTTAGATTGAGAAATAAGAAATTGGAAGTTAAAGATTAAACAAGTAAAAAATCAAAAGTGAATAATTATTGCTTTTGCTTTGTTACTTTTGACTTTTTACTTTTGTATTAGTCATTGCCCATCTATTGTCTATTGAGTCGATCGCAACTGCTGGTCAACTTTAGCAATAGCAGCATCGTGTTCTGCCTGCGTGCGGCTGAAAATGTGAGTGCCGTCGTATCGAGCCATAAAATACAGATATTCTGTCTTTTCAGGAGCCAGAGTCGCTTCCAGACTTGCTATTCCCGGAGATGCGATCGGAGTTGGTGGCAGCCCTACATTCACATAAGTATTGTAGGGAGAAGGCGTTTCCACCTGCTTAAAAGTCAAAGGCTTCTCCTTAGTTTGCCTAATGCCGAGGGCGTATTCAACCGTCGGATCTGAACCCAACTTCATGCCCTTATTCAAGCGACTGGTAAACACCCCAGCAATGCGATTGCGCTCCGAAGCAACCACAGCCTCTTTTTCCACAATACTCGCCAGCGTCACCCACTCTTTCAAATCCAGCTTAGTGTTCTTCTGATTCTTTTGATATATCGGCAAAGCCAACTCCTCGAAGCGACCAAGCATTTGCTTGATGACAGCTTCCGGGGTAACTGCATCGCCGTCTAGCTGATAAGTATCCGGGTACAAAAACCCTTCCAAATGAGGCAGGCCGCTCGGCAGCCAAGGGTACTGAGCGTAGGGAACTTGACTCGCCACCGCCATAAAATCCTTAGCCGGGAAAAAACCTTGCGCTTCAAAATAAGCGCTCATTTGTTGCAGCGACCACCCTTCTGGAATCGTGAAACTCTGCTGTACGACTTCGCCTTTCCAAATTTTCTCAGCAACTGCACTCAGAGGCTGAGTCGGCGACAGTTGGTAAGTTCCCGCTTGAAAACCTCCATCGCGGTTTTGCAGAGTCAGCCAGCGGGCCCACATATTCCATGCCGAGCTCGATCGAATCAACCCCGCGGCTTCTAAATCCCGCCCGATTTTTTGACTGGGAGTACCCTCCGGGATTTGGATCAAAACAGCAGTATCCTCTGGCGGCGAAGTTGACGTTTCAGCTATTTTAGGCGGGGCGGCAGCCCAGCTCCACCAAGCCCAGCCCTGCCAAGCGCAAACCCCCCAGATTGCCGGCAGCAACGCCAGATAAAACAACCATTTAGAGGCTTGCGGAGTTCCTTTTCGACCCTCGCGCGCGCTGCCTTTTGTCATTTGTTCTTTATTCATAGTCCGTTGTCCTGGATAAGCGGCGGTTAACTAGCGACTAATGACTGATGACCTGCGATTGATGACCCAAAAGTTACGGATACAAGCCCTTTAAAAGACCCAATGCACGCGGTCCAATTCAAAAGCCCGAGCCTAAAGGCTGAAGGCACAATCTCGAAAAAATTCGATCGGGCGAGCAGTTTACTTTTTTTATAAAATAGTAAAAAATTCTGCTTTTTGCCGTCAGGCCTTCTGCCTGCAATTAATATCTAATCAAGCTCGTCAAAGAACTGGTCTTCCAGCATAGGCAACATCGGTTCCAGCCTTTGGAACTCTTCTTCCGAGAGCAATTCTGGCTTGCCGTCATCATTCATTCTAGCCAAGATAAAGAACGGGTCGAGAGGCGTATAAATGGCATATTCCTGCTCTTCGTGGTAGAAGCTGGTCAGCCACATCAGCTCCTCGAACTCGGACTCCTCATCCGCATCGGCATCGGATGCCATCTCGTCTTCGGGAAATTCCGGCAATTCGCCAACCACAGTCAGCGTCACCGCCGTGCGTCGGAGGGTCAAGTTCTGCTCTTGCAGCACAACTCTAGCTGTATCAAAAATTTTGTCAATTTCGGTCTCGTCTTCTACAGGAATTGCTGCTTCGTCGGTATCGTCTCCCTGCCAAGTAAAAATTTCTACGGGTGAGTCAATCGGAAGCAGCAAAGCGTATTCTTGACCTTCTAGGCTCATAGAATATTCTATGTTGCAAGTTAGCGATCGCCCAACTTCATCCGTCAGGGTGACGGACTCTTCGTTGGAATTGCCATTATCTTTGCGGTATGGGGATGAGGACATCGCGTGTATCTTATTTTCCGTCAATAATTCAGTAACGTTTGCTTGACAATTGGGAATTTTTTTTGTGGCGATATTATGGCTAATCGGGCGACAATCGCCAGTCCACAAGCTTAAACCGCGAGACTCCCGGCATTTTCCACAGGCGAGGAGTGCACCGTTTCAATCTCAGTCGAGTCCGCAAGGGACACTGAGGAGAAATCACAATTTTGTGCTTCTTCAATACCGAGGGTACAGCAAAATTTTCTCCAGTGTGTCAAGGGTTACAGGTGTGCTTCGCAAACTTGCACAACCAGGATATCACGCCTCTGTTACAAGCTATCAAGGATTGCCAATTGCACTGATCTTTTGCCTCCGCTCGTCTAACCACTGCTGCAAAATCAGGGCTGCTGCTTTGCGATCGATCGAACCCTTATTTTGCGACACCGAAATCCCTGCAACTTTCATCAATTCCTCTGCCTCAACCGAAGTCAGGCGCTCGTCTACGTACTCTAGGGGGATCTCTAAGGCTCTGGCGATGCGATTGGCATATTTCTGCACCTGTCGGGCTTGGGCGCCCAATTCTCCGCTCAGGGAGTAAGGCAAGCCGGCTACTAAAATTTGCACTCTCCGCTGTGAGACGAGTTCTCGGAGATAAGCTACGTCACGATCGAAGGACGATCGTACCAGAGTTGTAATGCCCGTAGCTATTAAACCGGTGCCGTCACATCCGGCGATGCCGACTCGTTTGAGGCCGATATCTAATCCCAGTGCTGAAATCCATAATTTATCGTTGGACATTATCTATCTATCTATCTATTTTAGATTTTAGATTTTAGATTTTAGATTTACTGTTTTTTTGCGGAAATAATCTTATTGAACGAACCGCGAAGGCGCGAAGTGCGCGAAGGAAGAAGAGAAGAGAAGAAAGTAAGAAAAAAATAGTTGATGCGCACCTTACTTAATGGTAGGGTGCGCCCAAGAGCAGAGACGGCTGCTTGGATGAAAAATTTCCTACTTTCTGCTTTTTACTATTAAGTATTAACTTTTCTCTTGGGAGCCTTCGTCTAGAGGCAATTCGGGCAATTTTAGAGGCAAAATGCTGCTGATATCTGTTGCCGATGACTCGGAATTCTGGAAGTTCAAGGGGTTAACTTGATTCGTTTGGCTGTTTCCTGAGTCAGCCAACAGGGATTTTATCTCCGAGGACGCGGGCCCTGCTGTGGCTTCCCCAGCCATCGGGCCGAGCCAGGACATCCGGCCGGGTACGGGTTTGCGAGTTGGCTGGAAGCTTTGCAGCATTTCTGATAGCTGGAGTCCTTCGAGAGAAACCAACTTGGACTCGCGCAATTTGTGCCACACCGATCGAGACATCAGCAAACTGTGTTCCACGCGCACTGCTCCAAATTGCTCTAAATAAGCTTCCCGTTCCGGCTGATAGTCAGCGGAAGCCAGTTGCAGGCTTTGAACCGGGAAATCTTGAACAAGCCGCGCCATCTGGGACAGCAGTTCCGGGTAAAGCCAAGTGTAGGCCGGGTGTACGGTCAACTGGGCGACGTGCGGTTGGTGGCCGTTGCGGGATAGCTGCACCTGAAAATAGCCGATCGCTGCTTTGCGCTGCGGTTCAAACACGTAACCGCTGACTACCTCTGTTTTGCCCAGCCACTGTCTGACACCTTCGACTAAGGCGCCTAAAAAACTGGTTTTGAAATCTTGAATGTGGCGATCGAATACTTGGCGCACCAGCGGCGGCATAGAGGCGGTATCCAGTTGGTAGAGCAACTGAGCGTCCGCGTTGCTGACCGGCAGCAGGTTCGGCAAATCTGGCGTTGAGGAAGCCATTTCCACAAGGCGTTCTGGGGCGATCGTCCAGTAAGTCATCTGGGCCAAAGGCTGAAACCCGTTCTGCCGATACAAAGCCAGGGAAGTTTTGTCACCGACATTTACCTCCAAAAGCCATGTCCGCGCCTCCCAGACTGCCTCAAAGCAGTACCGCAGCAGCATTGAACCAATTCCTTTGCTGCGGGCTTCCGGGTCTACTCCTATGCGATCGATCCGCCAAGTGCTGCGGGTGCGGTTGAAAGGAGAAATCTGAATTATGCCCTTAACTTTCCCTTCTTCTTCGGCCACGTGGGCACGGAACAGGGACTGACAAGGGTTGGGAAACCAGCTAAAAATCTTTAGCAGTCCGTACCAGCGACGAATCTGCTGCAACTTTCTACCTAGTACCAAGTCGCAGCTTGCGCCCTTGCGGTTTTCTGCCTCGTCGGCTGTTTCCGCACACAATTGTTCCATCGCCTCGATATCGCGATACTGAAACGGGCGAATCACAACCTGGTTTGGGTTTTGGGAGGGAAATGAAGTCATAGCATGAAAGTGGGGAAGGGAAATTTTAAAATAAAAATTCAGAAAGGGGAAGAGTTAGGAAAGTTTTGAGTTTTGAATCCGTAAATTTTGAGTTCAAAACTTAAAACTTTTGATTCTTCTCCCTTTCTTGCTCAAGGGAAAATTAAAAATTTCAAATCATCTTTTTGAATTTTTAATTTTCAGTTTTCAACTCAATATTTTTGTGGCAGAGGTCGAATTAAAACGACCGGTGTTCGCTCGTCAGCATTCCCGGCGGGGTTGCTGCGCAAGGCTTGCTCTAAAAATGTTACCGATAAATCGGAGGTCGCTGCTAATATCTTAACTGCTTTCAAGTCATTAGCGTCTACGATCGCCGCCGCAAGTCCGGTTTCTCGTTGAATTTCTTCTACAACTTGCTGGGGATTGTCCGGGCCTAGGACAATAAATTGGTCGAAGGGAGGCAAAGTCCCGGTAACGTCGTCGATCAGCCTTGCTTGTTCCCCTGCAAGTTGGTAAAAGACTCCCGGTTTGCCAAATATTTTGGCCACAGCGCCGATCGCAAATGCCGCTACTACGCGCCAAGGCCCAACTACATCAACCAACGTCTGCATCCCGCAAGCCGTGGCCAAACTCGACGTGGGCAAGAAAAACAAACACACTCGCTTTGCCGCCCATCCGGGTTTGACTTCGCTGGGATGGCGATAGCGTCCCTGCATCAAAGCTAGGGGAGTTTCTGCCAGGGCGACAATATCGCCTTTCTGGGCCCGCGGCAGCACGTACCGTTTGACAATTTCGACGGGATTGTCCAGTTCCGCCAGTATGTGAGTGCGAATCGGCAAGACTTCTGCAACCCCGACATTTCGGGCGATGGGTACGGTGTCCGTGTTGGGAAATTGCAGCGGGACTACTACGTTACGGACTTTGGGGATGCGCCCGCCCGGGCCGTAGGTGACGAAGTGTACTTGCACCCAAGCTGATTGCAATTTGGTTAAATCTTGCCCTTGAATGTCTACAGATACTTTAATTTTTGTGTTTTTTTGGGCTTTAACAATATAGCCGAACCAGTAATCGTCTGCTCTGGCTGCTGCCTCTTTGTGGCAAGGAATCACCTTTGTCTGGGAGGTAACGCCATCCAAACTTCCGTCTGACAGCAGTTTCACCTGTGCCCGCACGGACGGCAACATAATCTCAAACCGCTGTGTCAGGTTGCGGAACTCCATTTCCCCGACTAAAAGATAGCGGTTGGGTTCGGAGATGGCTAAGCGCCATTCTCCGGCTGTTAGTTCTAGTTTATTTGCACTCCCAGTCCGGCGATAGTTCAACTCTAGGCCCAATCCGCCCAATGCTAGCAGCGAACCGGCTGCTGCGATTCCTGTTGCTAAAGTCTCAATCACTCAAATCACCGCCAATAATATTTTGTGTTTACTGTAGTCGATATCGGGTACTTTGAGCGCTGATCCGGTAGTAATTGGATTGTGTTCAGTTTGTTGGGGGCGATCAAACTTATGCCCAATTACACGTAAGTGCGATCGCGCGTCTGCGGTGGCGGGGTTGGAGAGTGGGATGGGCGATCGGGCTTTAACAACACCGAGAATTCATCTTGCAGTCGCTTCGGCAGTATATAAAGAGGTTTCCTCAATTACAATTCATATATTCAGTTTCAAAAACACCAAACCCAGGAAATCGAATCAATGCGTGCAATCATCCCTGAAGCTACTGATATAGTTTGCCCTTTAATCAGTGGCGATCGTCTATTTAATCCAATTAAGGTAACTGCCAAGTCTCCCAAAACCTATCGCAAAGCCGTTTATCGCATAGCACAGTTTTTCCGTCGTGAGTTTAAGTATGATTTTGTTCAGTACGGTTATGAAGGCGAAGAAACAGACCCCAATCATGTTGCATTTCTCTGGATTGAGCCTGAAGCTCAACACTTTTCCAAAGAATTTAAAGTACCCTGTATTGGAGCGTGCTGCTTTAGACTTCGACCTTCAGGTTACGCGCTCCAGTGGATTTGGTTGCATCCATACTTGCGAAGAGAGGGGCTGGTATCAAATTCATGGGCTAACTTTATTAATGAATTTGGAAATTTCCATGTTGAGGCTCCTTTGTCCGATGCAATGAAAGCGTTTTTGAAAAACTATAATTATTTTTACATTCAATGAGTTGCTACCCTTATCTAGTGAAAATTCTAGTTTTTGACCCAGAAAGCGAGGTAATTGAGCGATGGATAAATTAGAGTATTATCGTTATTTAATTCAAAAAGTTTTGACAAATTATTACGAATTGGAGGCGAATTCGATCAATTAAAAGCTAGAAGATGTGCTAATTTTTGACGAACAACACGACCATTATTTATTGATAGCAAGGGGTTGGCAGGGGGAAGAACGAATTAAGGAAAATACTATTCATGTGCGATTGCGGGAGGGAAAAATTTGGATTGAGGAGGATTGGACAGAAGATGGAGTGGTGACAGATTTTTTGCAGGCTGCGGTGCTGCGGGAGGATATTGTATTGGCGTTTCATCCACCGCACTTGCGGCAATATACAGAGTTTGCGATCGCTTAAGAAAGGCGATCGCACATCTAACTATTGTCAGTATCATCGCGCATCAGTTGTTTGTAGCGCAAAGCTGCTGCTTTGAAAGCTTGATTCGGCTGGGTTGGATTCAGAAGGGCATTCACAAAAGGCTCGCTGTCGTCAAGGTCAAGTTTTATTCTTTGGTGCTGTTCAATGATTTTTTTAGTAGTTTTAGTCCTAGAAAATATGATTTATCTCATCTGTCCATTATATACCGCAGAGTGCCGTATGTCACGCTAAATGTTAGGTGCGATCGAACTTATGCCCAATTACACGTAAGTGCGATCGCCTCTGGCGGATAAAGCGGTCAAGTTGCTGTTCAAACAGCTCGTTCGTGAGTTAGATCACTCCCAAATCTGGCGTTGCTTAATCAGAGTATGAAAAAAATCCGTTGAAAATCCCGAATTTTTGTGGGTACTGGTTTCTATGACTTGCATATTTAGCCTTTCAGACCGTAAATCAGCAACGTCTACAAAACAAATCACTTAATTCAATAATTTAATAGTAGATTTTTCTTACAAAAATATATTATATATATCCTTTTTGAAAGTTAAGTTATGATATCATTTCCGGTCGAGAGATCGCGATTTTTGTAGGGGAGGGTTCGCCAACAATACCTGCCAATAATTGACCATCTCAAAAAACCGCCCCGACCGGGATATGATGGTTAATCGATCGGACATGATATAAGCTGGCAGTCCACATTTTTTTAGAATATTTATTAATCATTTAATCTGTAAACAAGTCTGGATAAGTGAGTTATTTGTGGATGGCTAGGCTAAGACTTTGCCAGATGTGCGATCGCGCGCCTCCAGTTTCCTCAAGGTCGAATGAACAGCGATCCGCTACCGTGCTAGCGGTAAGTACCTTTGAAAATCTACTTCTTAAGTAACAGTCAGAATCTAGTTCTTAGGCAGTAGATTTTATTAGAAGTAATAGTTAGGCTAGTGAATGTAGTAGTAATAGCCAAAGATATCTATGACTGATTATACGCAGCCTTTTAACCAGCCTGAAGCAAATCCTGAGTCCCAAGAAAAGAAAGTTGACAATAGCGAAAACCAGCAGCTTCAGGCTCAGACTAACGAAAATACAGAATCAAACCAAGATCAATCCTCAGGCTCAGGCATTGGTGCGAGGATAGCTGGAGCAGCAGTCGGTGGTGTACTCGGTGCTCGCTCTGGAGGCATTCTTGGTGCTGTAGCAGGCTCAGTTGCTGGCGCTATTATTGGTAAAGGTACTGCTGATACGGTTAACCGTGCTGTAGATAATTTAGGGGATGCAGCACACACTGTAGCAGACGGTATTAAACACACTGTAGAAGAGCTAGGGACAGTAGTAAAGGAAACTGCTGAGGAAGTTAAACCATCTATCACATCTACAGCAGAAGCAGTTAAGCAGACTGTTGAGGAAACTAAGCCTTCGATTACAGGTATAGCCGAATCTGTCAATCAGACAGTTAAGGAAGCGAGGCCTTCTGTAGTAGATGCAGTCAAGAGCGCATCCGAGGAAGTCAAACCTACGATTAGAGAAGTAAAAGATTCAGTCAAGCAGACAGTCGAAGGTGTCAAGCCTTCTATACAAAGTGCAGCGGACTCTATTAAGAGCACTGCCGATGAAGTTAAACCTTCTGCCAAAGCTGTAGCTCAGGAAATTGAGGGCGCTACTAAGGATCTTAGATCGAGTGTAAAAGAAACAGCGAAGGCAGTGGAGCCATCTATAAAAAGTGCAGCCGAATCGCTTAAGTCATCTGGTAAGAGTGCAGCTGAATCAATCAAGTCATCTGCTCAAAGCGCCGCCGAATCTGCCAAAGGTGCAGCGCACGATGTTAAATCATCTGCCCAAAATGCAACCCAATCTCCTCAAGGTGCAGCGCATGATGTTAAGTCCTCTGCCCAAAATGTAGCCGAATCTTTTAAAGGTGCAGCGCGGGATGTTAAGTCCTCTGCCCAAAATGCAACCCAATCTCCTCAAGGTGCAGCGCAGGATGTTAAGTCCTCTGCCCAAAATGCAGCCGCATCTTTTAAAGGTGCAACGCATGATGTTAATTCATCTGCCCAATATTTAGCCGAATCCCCCGAGGAAAATATCGATGGGGATATTCACATCTCCGGCAGTCCTGAAGTCAAGGAAAAAGTAGTCATTCATGACAACAGAATAATTAAGGACGAGCTAAAGTAAGGACTTAACTCCAGCTTGTTAAAGCTAGCCCTAAGAGAGTTTAACAGAGAGTGGATCTTAGAAAAGAATCCACTCTTTTCTGTGTAGGAGGAATGCGATCGCCTAGGGTTTAGCGGAGAGTCTATTGATTGAGGAACTCTCCCCTAAATAAGGAGAGATTCCGTTCATAGTTCATAATAGTTTGTAGCCATTTGTCAAAGGGGAACTTCCGTTTTACCTTCTCGTAAGCGGGTTAAAACAGTCGTCCTGAAAACGCTGCTTACGGAAACGGCGACTCAACGACCTGACAAGCCAGGTAACGCCCGCAGACAGGAAAAGGACAGCACACAATCCAGTTAAGTTCAACTCAAAGGGAATGGTTTCGTGCCGGGGTAACTTCCTAAAAGCGCTAATTTTTGAACGAAGGGGATTATATAAGTAGGTAGGTACAAAAAACCCAAACTATGTAAAAATTTATAAAAACGGAGTCTGTATCTACCAAGGTAACTCGGATTAAAGTATTTGGATGAATCAGGGTTTTGTGCTGTTGGCGAACGCGGTTATTAATTTTTCCACCGACTTAGTTAGAGTGAAACTTTGTTTGGCGCTAAAATTGTTAATGCTTTGATTGTTGTGGCTCTTCCGGGGGAAGATGCGGAAATATTTGTCCGTCCTGGACGCAATCCAATCCTAGAAACCGGGTTTTTTAGCGAATCTACGAGTCCGAAGGCGTCTTTTAGTAAAAAAACCCGGTTTCTAGATGCCCATGCGTAAGTGCTGTTTGTGTTGGACGCGAACAATTGCTCGACTACTGCCAGAAGTGGTTAAAACGGCTAAAGTTTTTTGTAGAAAAAGCTGCTTGATAAATCGAGAAATAGTTAGGGTCAAGCTGAGGTGCTCAGTTCAACCCCTAACTATTTAATATCCAAAATGCAAAGTCACAGAAGCTTCAATCTGCTGTTCCCCTCCCACCACAGGCGTTGTAGCATCACCATTAGCAGGGCGAGCAGCAGCCAACTGCCGGTACATAGGAGGCGGCGCGCTAGCACCGTTAACTTGAATGTTGAGAATCTCTCCCCGCTTCAGGTTTAGGGCGCTAAAGACTGCATCTGCTTGCGCTTGAGCGTCTTGAGTTGCTTTTTTGAGTGCTTGTTTTTGAGCTTGTTCGATCGCACTGTCGGCGGCCACAAAGCTCACACCTTGAATTCGCGTTGCTCCCGCTTGCACTGCATCGTCGAGCAAAGTGCCAGCAGATTGAGTATTAAGGCGAAAACTGACGGTATTTGTAGCAATATACCCTATTAGCCGCTGCTGGTTGTTTTCGTATGTGTAACTCGGGCTCAGGGTGATGCCGGTCGTCTCGAGTTTTTGCACTTGGCGCGATCGCAGTAATGCTACCACAGCGGACGATCGCCTCGCCGCTTCCTGCTGCACCTCGGCCGCCGTTTTCCCCTGCACCTCAACCCCCAAAGCAACTTGAGTCTGGGTTGTCGGAATCGCTTCCACACCCCGCCCAGTAACACTCAGGGTTCTAATCCGCTGTTCTTGAGCAACCGCCGCATCTAATCCCACGAAACTCACGAGAGTTAAGGTTAAACACAACGCTGTTAGCAGACTACGGAAATTAATGCGATCGCCACGTTGCAAATTTGAATTCATAAACTTGATTCTCCTCACATACAACAGATGCTATACTTTACCTTCCCACTAAAATTGCTAAATATCCGGCTTGTTACATTTTTAGTAACTAAAAAAAGTCTAAGTCATTAGTCATCAGTCATGAGTCATTAGGCATGAGTCATTATATGCAATCCTTAAAACAAGCTGCCCGCCGACTCAAAAAAGAGACTTACGCTGTTTATTTAGCCAGTACAGATCAGAGAGTACCTTGGTACGCCAGAATTTTAGCAGGCGTTACGGTTGCCTATGCTTTTAGCCCGATCGATTTAATTCCTGACTTCATACCGATCCTCGGCTATTTGGATGATTTGATAATTGTACCTTTGGGAATTTGGCTGGTACTGAAGATGATTCCGCCACAGGTTTTAGCCGAGTGTCGGGAAAAAGCAGCCGCAGAAATAGAGCGAGGAAAACCGATAAATCGCGCTGCCGCTGCTGTGATTATTGCCATCTGGATTGGCTTGGGAATATTAGCTGTAATGTGGCTGAAACGGATATTTAAACGTTAAAAAAACTCACCGTTCTATATTTTATGGTGCGCGAGGCTCACATTTTTATAGTCCTATGTAGGGTGCGCGCAGCTCACATTTTCATAGTCATACTGTAGGGTGTTCCCTGTTCAAAAAAATCACCGTTCTAGTTATAGTCTCGGGTGCGCCTTGCCCAGGTTACGTTAAACAACTCGCTTGGCCAGAAAATATTTAAAGTTTTAAAAATCACCGTTCTAGTTATAATATATAGTGCGCTAGGCGCACCTTACCTTAAAAAAACTCGCGGTATCGCATACCAAGTATTATTTACCATTAAAAAATTAAACTAACTTTCTAGCTATGACTCAAACCACTGATTTCCTCAGCCACCTCAACCCATCTCAGCGCCAAGCAGTCGCCCATTATAACGGGCCGCTGTTAGTAGTAGCGGGCGCTGGTTCCGGCAAAACCCGAGCTCTAACTTACCGAGTTGCTAACTTAGTTCGCACCCATCGAGTCGATCCTGAAAATATTCTGGCGGTGACATTTACAAATAAAGCCGCCAGGGAGATGAAAGAAAGAATTGAGAAATTGCTGGCAACTCAGCAAGCTGAAGCCGAATATGGCAAACCTTTGGTAGAGTTGACCCCTGATGTGCAAACGAAATTGCGATCGCACATTTACCGCACAATAACCAAACACATTTGGATGGGGACTTTTCACTCTTTGTGCGGTCGGATTCTCCGCTACGATATTGAAAAATACCAAGACGAAAAAGGCCGCCAGTGGAAGAAAAATTTTTCGATTTTTGATGAGTCAGATGCTCAAAATATCGTCAAACAAATTGTAACAAAAACTCTCAATCTGGACGACAAGAAATTTGACCCGCGAAAAGTCCGCTATGCCATCAGCAATGCTAAAAATAAAGGTTGGTCGCCTGAAGAATACCAAGCAGCAGAACCGGATTATCGAGGTCGCGTGATTGCCGATGTTTACAGTCGCTACCAAGACGCTTTAGCAGCCAATAATGCCCTAGATTTTGACGATTTAATCCTCGTCCCCGTTAAACTTTTGAGCCAAAACGATCAAGTATTAAGTTATTGGCATAAAAAGTTTTGCCATATTTTAGTTGACGAATACCAAGATACCAACCGCACTCAATACGATTTGATTCGGATGTTGGTGACAAATAACGCCGACCCGAAAAACTTTGATAAATGGCAAAACCGCTCGATTTTTGTTGTGGGCGATGTCGATCAATCAATTTACAGCTTTCGGATGGCAGATTATACCATATTGCTGGAATTTCAAGAAGATTTCGGAGATGGTTTGTCAGACGATAAAACTCAGACAATGGTAAAATTAGAGGAAAATTATCGATCGCGCGAAAACATCCTGCAAGTGGCGAACCACTTGATCGAACACAATACCGAACGGATCGAAAAAATTCTGCGCCCGACTCGCGAACCGGGAGCTCCGATTGTTGTCTGGCGGGCAGACAACGAATTAGATGAAGCGGAATTTGTAGCAGGTCAAATTCATTCCTTAAAGCGCCAAAACTCCGAATACGAAAACGGCAGTAACTTTGCGATTCTCTACCGCACAAACGCTCAATCTCGATCCTTTGAAGAAGCGTTAATGCGTTTAGACATTGCCTACAATATTGTCGGTGGCCTCAAGTTTTACGATCGCAAAGAAATCAAAGATATCCTAGCATACCTGCGGGCGGTTGCCAATCCCGACGATAGCGTCAGCCTCAAACGGATCATCAATACACCCCGTCGCGGCATTGGGGATACCACATTTTCCAAAATCGAAGACGCTGCAACTCAGTTAGGCATTCCCCTGTGGGAAATCCTCAGCGATGAATCTTCTGTCAATACTCTAGCAGGGCGATCGGCAAAAGCTATTATTAAGTTTGCCGAAATGATTGGTCGTTGGCAATCGCAAGTTGAAACTCTACCAGCTTCGCAAATTGTCCAAGGAATTATCCAAGATTCAGGCTACATTGAAGATTTGAAAAATCAAGGAACCGAGGAAGCAGAAAACCGCATAGAAAACGTCAGAGAATTGTACAATGCTGTGCTGCAATTTGAAGAACAAAACGAAGAACCGACCCTGACATCATTTTTAGCAAAAGCATCTTTAGCATCCGATTTAGATGACTTGCAGGAAGAAGATTCCCGCGTATCGCTGATGACGCTGCACTCAGCCAAAGGGCTAGAATTTCCCGTAGTATTTCTAGTCGGAATGGAACAGGGTTTATTTCCAAATTTCCGCAGTTTAGACGACCCGAAAGCGATCGAAGAAGAACGCCGTTTGTGCTACGTCGGCATCACTCGCGCTCAGGAATTGCTATTTCTCACCCACACTCGCGAACGCCGCTTGTGGGGAGGTTTCCGGGAACACTGCACCCCTTCGCTATTCTTAGGAGAATTGCCGACACATTTGCTGGCTGGAAGTGCCAAGAAAACTCCAGCAGGGAAAACGGCCGCATCTAAAAGAAAAACTAATAATTCAGCAGCTAATTGCGGCAATTCACAAGCGGAAACCAACGTACAATCGGTGGATTGGCAAACCGGCGATCGGGTTTTCCATCATGCTTTTGGAGTTGGAGAAATTACGCACGTTTTAGGGGCAGGCGATAAAACCAATCTGGCAATTAAATTTTCAGGTTTGGGCAGAAAAATCATCGATCCCAGAACAGCTAAGTTGCAGCGAGTGTAAGTAAAAATATAGCAAAGCATCTGCGTTAATCTGCATAAATCTGCGGTTTCCCCATCCATCAAAGATTTATGCAATAACCCTAACCTGTAACACCTCGCATTGCTAATAACGCCGTCCCATAAGCAGCAGCAGTATGAATTGGCCTTACCACAGGCACCTTTAAATAACGCTTTCTAATCGCACTCCAAACAGAATTTTTTGCCCCCCCGCCAGCAGTATAAACTTTTGTCAAAGGAGTTGCACCAAATTCTTGCAATAATTGATATCCCCGCGCTTCAATCCGCGCTATGCCTTCTAGCAAACCGTGCAAAAATTCCACAGAATCAGTGGGACGCGGTTCGAGTCGGGGCGGCAAATTCGGGTCATTAATCGGAAAGCGATCGCCCTTTTTCAACAATGGGTAATAATCCAGCAAACTCTCTTGTGCTGGATCAATTTGTGTACTATAATTCTCCAACTCAACATCAGTAAAAAAATGCCGCAGCACCGCACCTCCGGTATTAGAAGCACCTCCAACTAACCACAAATCGCCTAATTTATGACTGTAAATCCCGTATCTAGAATCATCTACGCGGGTATGACTTAACAGCTTGACTGCAAGTGTAGAACCGAGAGAAGTTACTGCTTCCCCTGGTAAATTGACACCGCTTGCTAAAAATGCGGCAATGCTATCGGTTGTACCAGCACAAATCATACAATCGCGGGGAAAACCGAAGCGATCGCCCACTTGAGCTCTCACTTCCCCCACAGGCGTGCCCGGTGCGACAACTTCCGGCAATTCAGGAGTTGCAGCGCCCGCAATTCCCTCTATCAGCCAATTCGGATAGCACAAAGTATCAACATCAAAACCGAGTTTCAAAGCATTGTGATAGTCGCTAATTCCCAATTTTCCGTGCAGGAGAAATGCCAGCCAGTCAGCTTGATGCAGGAAATAAAGCTTCTCAACCACAGGCAAGATGCCTGTTCCACAAAGGCTCAATTGTTTTGTGGGGTGGGCTTCTAGCCCGCCCTCCTGCAACCACAGGAGTTTGGCCAGACTCGATGTAGCGCTCAATACTGTGTGGTTATCCGGCGCGATCGCCCGCAACTTCTCTGTCACCGCTGCACCGCGCGCATCATTGTATAAAATCGGTTCGCATACTGGTATACCGTCGGTATTGCACAGCATGACAGTGGAAGATGTGCCGTCAAGGGCGATCGCCCTTACCTGATTGCGGATTGTTGGGGGAATTTGCTCGATCGAATCCCACAGCGCATTTTGCCACACCGAGGGCAATTCAGGCTGTTGTTGCCCGTTATTGGCAAAAGTATATTCTGTCTCACAATGTATTGTACCCTGGGAGTCTATGACAGTCGATCGGGCGCCAGTAGTGCCGAAATCTATTCCCAAATAAAGATTCATTTGCCACTCCCGCGAATTTTCCTATCTTGAGTAAACCAGAAATTTTCTTTGAGTTTCATACTTATTTCTGATATTATATCGGGTCAATTACTATTAATAAAAAATGTTTGTAGTGAAGACTTTAGTCCTCGAATTTTGTCAGGACTAAAGTCCTCACTGCGAACTACAAAATGTTTGTAGTGGGGACTTTAGTCCTCGGATTTATTGCCCTGCTTGTTTTGCGCCTAAATCAGCTTTTATTTGTGCTTAATTTATGAAATATTTTGCCCTACTACCGTGCTTCTACATAGTCACAGATCGTAGTTGGTTCGGGAATCGGTAAACCTTCTTCTCGCAATCCTTCTAAGTGAAATTCGATTGCTTCTTTAATTTGCTGCTGTACTTCCGCAAGGGTAGCGCCTGTGGCTGCACATCCGGGTAAATCTGGTGGATATGCTGAATAATTATTGGGTGTTTTTTCAATCGCAATGGCATACCGCATCATTTTATCTCGAATTTAGAGTAGATTAGGATTTACGCACTGACCAAAGAAACCGGGTTTTTACCGAATCTTCTGACTACAACCAAATATTTGGTAAAAAACCCGGTTTCTGAACCCTAAACAGTTTGTGTTAGACAATTGCTATGACCCGAATTTCGCAAGTCTGTTGTTTGAAGAGTGATATCAAAGCGTCACAGGTAATGAGATGACCAAAAGCCGATAACTTCGTACAAAAAAGTCCTTAAAAAAATGATTAACAAAGGGCTGAAATCGCTATAGATTACAGCTTACAGTTCTCGATGCGAGAGAAGAGAGAACCACACAACCAACCCCAACCACCCCAACACCCCAACAACCAAACCCAATCCTCCTCCCCCCCACGCAAACACACGCGCACACGACGGGAGGTGTCCCCGTGGTGCTTCCAGATTAAAGGTTAAATCATCGTACTCCAACCAACCTTTCCTCCCCTTTCTCCTCTTTCTCCAACCCACACGATCGCCTAGCTTGCATTCAGTGTCATAATCAACTTTACCACCAACTTCCAACCAGATTTTTTTCTGGACGCTAAAGCCAAAGTGACCCTGACTGTATTTTACCCACAATTGGTCGATCGTCCGCAAATCATCGCAAGGAAAATTCTCGATCGAGTTCGTATCGAACCAACCTTCCTTCTCCCGTCTAGCAGCTTTTAACATCACCTTGAATGTTTCCCTATCCGCCTCTTTCCACTCCCCTGTGGCCAATAAATCCCGCAGACGAGTATAGCCAACACCCAGCGCTGATTTAAGCGAGTCTGGTGGCGTTGTCGGTGGAGGTGTTTGAGGTGATAATTGAGGCGATCGAGTACCAATATCCTGCAAAACTTCAGTAGCAGATTGATAACGTTTTTTAATAGCAGGTTGTATCATTTTATCTAAAATCTGACCCAGTTCCGAACTGACAGATGTTTTTAAGTGTTCTCGCCACACCCACTCAAACTCGCTATCATCGAATAAATCAATCGGCTCAACCTGAGTTAACAGACACAGACAAGTCACACCCAGACTATAAATATCACTAGCATGAATCGGTTTACCGTTGGCTTGTTCTGGTGCCATATATCCAGCCGTCCCGATTCTCGTTCCCGTTAGCCCTAGAGCCGTTTGTGTCGCAGATTTCGCGGCTCCAAAGTCAACTAAAACCAATTGCCCATCTTGCCGAAGAATAATATTTTCTGGCTTGATATCCCGGTGAATTACTTGGCTAGAATGAATGAACTCGAATACTGGCAGTAAATTATTAAGCAACTTGCGAATCTGTGTTTCGCTAAAATATCCCCTAGATTCTAGTGTTTGGGCTAAATTTTTACCGTCGATGAATTCTTGGACTAAATACTGCCGTCCATCTTGACTAAAATATGCTAATAATTCGGGAATCTGAGAATGTTTACCCAACTGTTCTAGGCGTACTGCTTCAAGAGCAAATAACTCAGTAGCTTTCTGGATACTAGAAGTGCCTTGAAATAGGGGGTAAAATTGTTTAATAACGCAGGGAGGTTTTGAGGGTTTATACTCGTCAACAGCTAGAAAAGTGCGCCCAAATCCCCCTTGCCCAATAATTTTTTTCGCTCCGTAGCGATCGCCCAATAGCAGTTTATTCCCACATTTTTGACAAAATTTTGTAGAGCCAGACGGATTTTGGAATAGGCAATCAGGGTTGAGACACTGGCTCATAAAATATGCTTAGAGATTACAGATTAAAGCTCTCGATGCGATGCCAACGGACATCGTGTTAAATGTGGAACAGCAGATCCAGGTAAGGGCACGGCATTGCCCATTAGTGTCAACTCAACCCCCATTCAAAGTATAGATAACTCGCCCTTGTGCTGTTGCCCATATTAATTGCTCTTCATGGGTGCAAGGCCTGATTATTCGCTTCATCAGTAGTGGCTACATCAATCCCTGCATTTCCGAGGGCTTTGACTAAGGAGCGATCGAGAATATCGTTATCTCAATATAAACAAATTTTGCTTAAGAGTAACTCCCCTTGTTTCTGCGAGCAGCTAAGGCTAATTCAAAGCCTGCCTTGAGTTGGTCAGCTATGTCCGAGGTATGGGATGCTTCTCCTCCTTGCCTTGCTTTGGGTTGTAACGGTGCGGTGATCGCAATCCGTTCCTCTTCATAGTCCGTAAGAGCTTTAGCAACAGAAGGAGTATCCTGCAAGTTCAGCCCCTTGAGTTTTTTGGTTAAAGCAACAGCATCCTCAAATGCCATAGTAGTCCCTAATCCTAAGGACGGTCGTATCGGGTGAGCAGCATCCCCTAATAAGGTGATTCTCTCTCTATCCCCCCATTGGGATACTGGTTCCCGATCGAACACGCCAGTTTCCACAATGGTGGTAGGGTCAGTTGCTCGAATAACCCTTTCAACCAAGGGAGTCCATCGGTCAAAAACTTGGAGAACCATAGCTAAAACATCGGTACTCTTCTCTGTAGTCGGATGCAGTGCAGTCCCTGTCCAAGCCAGTACCTCGGGTCCTGCATCCATAATCCAAAAATTTTTCTGGTCTCCGACCACCAGTTGAAAACCAGCCCCTTCTGCAAAGGGTTCAGCGAGGGGGGCTAGGATTTGACGGGGCAAGATTCCTCGCCAAGTCATGGTTCCAGTGTACAGAGGCGCACCATCTCCCACGGTAAGAGCGCGAACCGCGGAGTGATACCCATCGGCACCAATTAACAGTCGTGCGCCAACATCGGGCTGATTCTCAAAGTGCAAACGTAAGGCAGCCGGGGACGGATCGGGGACCTTAGTGAAGTTGACAAACTTATGGTTGAGGTGAAGGGATACGGTAGGTGGCAGTGTGTTGTGCAATGAGGTTTGTAGGTTATACCACGCTAGCCAAGTGAAGGGAGTACCAGCCAAGGGCGATTCATCAGAAAACAGAACCTCGCCATTGGGTCTCATCAGCAGTTGTCGCTGTGGGTTGGCACCTAAGGCACGAACTTGGGTAGCGAGATCGGGATTGATGAGAGCCAATGCGTTATACCCGGCTTCTGCCAACCCTAGGGCAGCGCCGATGGGACGTAAAGCTCTAGCTCGTTCAAACACAGCTACCGAAAAACCTAAATTCGCTAGCCCGTGGGCTGCACATAGTCCGCCGGGTCCTGCACCAATAATGGCGATATCGAAAGTTGGGGTGTCAGTCATGAATTGTGTTGAGAGATTTCGGACTTGTGTGTAGGGGGTAGCCTTAAGAAGGGGGGACAGGAGTCCGAGCTCGCGTCCCTCTTCTTAAGGATGCGGGGGGGATTGGGACTGGGCGATCGACCAGAGATACAATTGTTTTCAGGCGATTGTTGACACCTGTGGACTGACCCCCGTGTCCCTACTTTCATCCCTTAAACTTTTGTCCCGCACTCAGGACAAAACTTATTGCTCGAAACATTCTTCGCGCCGCAACTCGGACAATAAATCAACTCCGCAGATTGCAACTTGCTACGTTCGGGCAAACCAACCATTTGAGCGTTGCTCTTACCTGGAACTACCATCGGATAGCAGTTTTCGTCCCTCGTCACCTTGACGTTCATCAGCACCGGGCCGTCGTGAGCGAGCATTTGACCGATCGCATCTTTGAGTTCCTCCGGCCGCGAAACCTGCATCCCCTTCACGCCATAAGCTTCAGCCAGCATCACAAAATCCGGCATCCCTACAGTCATATTCGACGACGAATAACGCTCCCCATAGAACGCCTGCTGCCACTGCCGCACCATGCCTTGCCAGCCATTATTTACAATCACAACCTTGACATTAATGCCGTATTGTGCTAATGTTCCCAACTCTTGAATATTCATTTGCACGCTAGCATCGCCAGCAATACAAATCACTTGCTCATCGGGTAGGGCCATTTTCGCGCCCATCGCCGCCGGCAGCCCGAAACCCATCGTTCCCAAACCAGCGCTCGAAATCCAGCGGCGCGGCCCGTTGTTCAAGAATTGAGCCGACCACATTTGATGTTGACCGACATCCGTTGTGTAGTAAGCATCCGGCGCTTGAGTAGCCAACTCCGAAATCACCTCTTGCGGAGCCAAAATGTCTGGGTAATGAGGCACAACTAACGGATAGTCCTGTTTCCAGTGATCGATCCTGTGCAGCCATTCCGCAGTCTGTCCGGTCTTCCCGGAAACTCCAGTTTCCCGACAGCGGCGCAGCAAATCGAGCAAAACTTGGCGGACATCTCCGACAATCGGCACGTCAGGGCCGCGATTTTTGCCTACTTCCGCCGGGTCGATATCGATGTGAATCACCTTAGCGCGCGCGGCAAACTCGTCTAATTTGCCGGTCACGCGATCGTCAAACCTCGCCCCCACAGCAATCAGCAAATCGCACTCGGTTACGGCAAAATTAGCGTAAGCAGTGCCGTGCATCCCCAGCATTTTCACCGACAAAGGATGGTTTTCGTCAAAGGAACCTTTGCCCATCAGCGTTGTCGTGACCGGCAATTGGAAAAGTTCGGCGAGTTCCTTAATTTCCTCGTGGGCCCCCGCCGCGATCGCCCCGCCGCCGACATAAAGCAAAGGACGCTTTGCTTCCTTCAGCAAATGAATCGCTTGATTAATTTGCCGAGGATTTCCCTTCACCGTCGGCTTGTAGCCCGGAATTCTCACCGATCCGGGTTCCACGGGCAGATAGTCAAATTCTTCTAAACCCACATCCTTGGGCACGTCAACCAACACCGGCCCGGGCCTGCCTGTACTCGCGATGTGGAAAGCTTCAGCCACAATTCGCGCCATATCTCTCGGGTCGCGCACTACATAAGAATGCTTGACAATTGGCAGGGTAATGCCGTAGATATCTGTTTCCTGAAACGCATCAGTGCCGATCGCCGGACGGGCAACCTGACCGGTAATAATTACCATCGGGATCGAATCCATGTGGGCCGTCGCAATCCCCGTCACCAAATTAGTTGCGCCCGGGCCCGAAGTAGCGAAACAAACCCCAACTTGTCCGGTAGCGCGGGCGTACCCGTCGGCCGCGTGAGCCGCGCCTTGCTCGTGCCGCACCAAAATGTGTTTGATGGCACCGGTTTCTTCAGCGAGGTAGAGTTCGTCGTAAAGCGGCAGAATTGCGCCGCCTGGATAACCAAAAATATGCTTGACGCCGTGGCGGATCAAGCTGTCAATCAAAGCAAATCCACCAGTTGCACGCCTGACGGTCACTTTAGTTTTTAGTTGCACAGAATTTCCGTCCTTAAACTAATTATGATTTTTAATGAAAGCTTTTATACTACTTTAATCTCAATTAATGAAACTAGGAAAATTTAAGTGGTGAGATTTTAGAAAAGATTTCGCGATCGGACATTTATCGCCAGGCCAGAATTTGTGGAACAGCAGAGCAAGAAAAGCAACAGAGGAAATCGCGGTTTGTCTGTCGGTTTACCGCGATATGACGCTTGTATAGCATTAGTTTTGAGCGGCTTTCGACAAGAAAAACAATGGTTGGCAATGCCAGAACGTCAATAGCGCCAGGGCTGTTGCGATGTTAGAGATCGATCGCAAAAAGAAAGCCCTCGAACCTATTCCCATTGGCATCAACAATCGCCTAAAACCCTTGATAAATCTTGTTTAGACGCGAGTCTCGAGCCCGCTGGCATTCCCGTTCTTAAGGGAAACTAAAGAGAATGCTTTGGTTCCCCCCAACTATCAGGGGATCGGGGCAATTATCGTCAAACAGTAGGCTGGTACTACATTTGACGTTAAGTTGACACCCATCCCCTCTTCTATCTTCCTTCTTCCTTCTTCCCTCTTCCTTCTTCCCTCTTCCCTCTTCCCTCTTCCTTCTTCCTTCTTCCTTCTTCCTTCTTCCTTCTTCCTTCTTCCTTCTTTCTTCTTCTCAAAATTCACAGAACATCCTGCAAGACTTTGCGGGTATGTCGCCAAGCTGCCATCCCCATTACCGAGACCAAAAAGCCCAAACTCAGCAACACGATCCGCAAGCCCAAGTCATCCGAACCGACGGCTTTACTGACAGCATCCGTCAGCGGGCCGGTCAGTGCTAAAGGCAAGCTCAGAGCAATATTAATCGCATTGTTCTCCAAGCCAAAGACTTTTCCCCGCATAGATTCTGGAGTTTTTTCTTGAATCAGAGCTTGCATCGGGCCGTTAATTAAGGAAGCCCCAAAACCGAACAGAGCGCTCAATCCGAATCCCACCCACAACTGTCTGACAAAGGCAAACATTGCTAATACAAAACCCATCATCAAAAAACCGATTAACGGCAGAGGTTTTTGGTGAAAGCTTGCGCCCCAGTGTCCCAAAAAGGCTGCGCCGAAGACCATTCCGACTCCCGCTGCAGCCAGCAAAAAGCCAAATTGAGTTTCTTTGAGACCTATTTTGCCTGAAAGCGCGATCGCCAGCACCTGAAGCGCGGCAAACACGGAATACAAAATCGTCAACTGCACCATCGCGTTGCTGACAAGGTGATTGTGTTTCAAATACCGCAAACCTTCTTTGAGGTCTTGCCAAGGATGGACGTTTTTGCCACTGCTGCCGGCATGAGCTTCTTTGATCCGCATGGTATAGATCAAACCTGCTGATATCAGGTACAACCCGCCCAGCAAAAACTCTTGAGAAGCTGCTCCGAAGCTGTGTTTGACCCAACTAAACAGCGGTTCGCCGATCGTCATCCCGACAATAATCCCGCCCATTGTGGACGAGGCGAACAGCGCATTTGCCGACATCAGTCCCTCTCGCCCCACGGCCAGGGGGATGGCGGCGGCTTCTGCGGGAGCAAAAAATTGCGTTACGGTAGAGACCAAAAACGTCATCGTCAACAAAACGACAAAAGCTTTGGGCAAAAACGGCAAAGCTACAATCAACAAGGCTCGAATCACGTTGCAGGCGATCAGCATTTGCTTTTTGGAAAAGCGGTCTACGACGATACCTGCAGCCGAACCAAATACGATCGCCGGCAGCGTGTAGGCAATCATCACCGCTGACAGCATAGAATGTTCCGTATTCTGTCCTGGTGTGTAACCGCCTGTTTTCAGGAGGATAATCAGCAATACATAAAAGATTTTATCCGCCACTTGGGCCAACAACTGGCCCGTCCACAAGGCGAGGAAGGGGCGATTTCTCAGTAGGGCATCAAGCCCGCTGCGGTCAGGGGGAGGGCTGGCTGGGTGCATAAGAATAGTTTAACTGACCGCCTCTGGCAATTATCGTTTTCAGCAATACGTGCAAATCTCCCATAGCATAGTGGAAACTCGGAAAACTCCTGTCTCCTGCGTTCTTTTTCTGTTTTAGCAGATCCGTGGTTCCGGGCTTGGGTCTTTTTCACTCTACCGCGATCGGCCCGAGCTAGCGAGCCCGCGCCCCGGCAAATGCCATAATCTTGTTAAAGATTGGCGTGCATATCATCGCGAGTACAAAATAAGATAGTATATTTTACAAAATACTTAATCCTAGCAGTGATGTCAGGAACCTCAGCCTAAAGGCATGAGGCTTGAAAGAGAAATCTAACAAGCCATCCTGACCAGCCTAAGTCTTTATTGACTACGTTTTTTGAGTCACGATACCGGAGAATGCGAAGCTAGTTTTCCGCTCTATCGCTTGCAACTAAACAGTCTTAAGGTCACTGAGACAGTGTTGCTAGCCTAACAAGCTCACTAAACATTGGCGAAGCTAACTTTACCCCAGAAATGGGAGTTTGAGGCAACCATACCTCACCGGAGGGGCAACCATACCCCTCCACCCTGCAAGGGGATTCAATTCAATGTAAAGCCGTCCTGAAAGGACGGGGTTTCAACCCTCCGCTACGCTGCGCCCATAGTTCTGATGAAAAGATGTCACGCGATTTAAGTAATATAACGAAGGTACTAACTGTTAGGAGTGAAAAACTTGAAAAAGGTTGAAGCTATTATTCGCCCCTTTAAACTAGACGAAGTGAAAATCGCACTCGTCAATGCTGGCATTGTGGGGATGACTGTTTCTGAAGTTAGAGGTTTTGGCCGTCAGAAGGGAATGACTGAACGCTATCGCGGTTCAGAGTACACCGTTGAGTTCTTGCAAAAGCTCAAGGTCGAGATTGTTGTGGAAAACGATCAGGTTGACATGGTGGTTGATAAAATTATCGCTGCTTCCCGGACGGGCGAGATTGGCGACGGCAAGATTTTCATCTCTCCTGTAGAACAAATTATTCGGATTCGGACTGGGGAAAAGAACTTGGAGGCAATCTAAGATACTGGGGCATTGGGCATTGGGCATTGGTAATTGGTCATTGGTCATTGGTAACTAATCATTACCAAGGAAAAACCTCTTTCCTGTTTAGTTCTGATACCTAAGTCTCAATATCCAATGCCACAGTTACCCCCTGGTTTGGCTTTTTTCCTCATTAGGGGTTGACAAGGTTCGCCATTTGTGGTATGAGAGCCTGGAAGGCTCGGCCGCGGTGAGAGTGCGATCGCTTGATATCGGGTGTCATTTCTGCAAAAGTCTGTTGCTGTGCAGGTACGTAAAAAATGGGGTCATATCCGAAACCTCCCGTACCGCGAGGAGTGTGCAGGATTTCGCCCCGACAAATTCCTTCTACTTGCAAGGCAATTGTACCGTCGGGACGGGCGATCGCGATCGCGCAAACAAATTGTGCTTCCCGGTTTTGTTCGCTACCCAATTCTTTGAGAAGTCGAGATATCCTGTCAGCATCGGTTTTCCCGTAGCGTGCCGAGTAAATCCCGGGTTGGCCGTTGAGTGCATCTACCATTAAACCAGAATCATCGGCGATCGACCATTTGCCCGTTGCTTTTGCCACTTCAGACGCCTTCAAGCAAGCATTAGCAATAAAAGTTTCCCCTGTTTCCTCGATTTCCAACTCTTCCGGTTTGAGCTGTAATTCCCATCCCAAATCCTGAAGATAAACTTGCATTTCCTTGAGTTTACCCGGATTGCCTGTAGCCACAACTAACAATTTGCGATCGGTCATTATTTCTCTTAAAACTTACGGCTCCATATTAACAAAAGATTGGGGAAAAGGTTGCAACAAAATTCCCAAAATCTTATCAACATCTTGAATATAGTATTCAATCGGATCGATATAAACAGTAGTTTCCTCCAAAATCAAGAATTTCCAGTTAGTTCCGGTCGTCACCGCCCCGTAAATGCGATCGACCTCACTATCTTGGTTTTGATTGAAACATTGAGCCGCTACCATTGCAGCCACGCATTGACCCAAACCTCCAATAATATCTTCCTTTTTTGCCTCAAAAATTGTTATAACCGGAGCACTGATGAACAATTGTTCTGGAGATCCGCTAATAATATAATCGCAAAATCCTTGCAAGCCTCTTTCTGGATCGACAGTAAAATCCTTACCGGAAAAAAGAGAAACTCGTTTGTTTAACAATCGCCGAGCTTCTGCTAGAATCGGGGCAATCAAAAATTCTGAACGAGCTTTTTCTGTGGAAATAAAAGTTGCTAGCGGTACATAATCGAGTAGGATTGTTGTTAAGATTTCTGATGGTGAAACTGGTTTTGTATAAGCAAATAAATTGCGGCTTTCATCTAAGGTTAATCCAAAATCTTTTTTGACTCTCGCAAGGCTGAAATCGCTGTATGCCATTTGCTTTTATCCTAAAATTTACCTGATATAGCAATAGTATTTCATTGGTGAGTAAGATTTTTTTTACGAACCGCGAAGACGCGAAGGACGCGAAGGAAGAGAAGACAAGAGAAAGAGTTCACAATTGAGGGGAGGATTGCTATGGCAATACTATTTTATTTATGAAGAAGATTTTTTTACCGCAGAGGACGCAGAGGACACAGAGAAAGAGAGATTTGATATCCAGTCATCCGCGTTTATCTGCGTTGATCTGCGGTTGAAAACTCCGATTAATTATGCGCCCAATTTTTCGCCCAGTTTAAGTTTTGCATAACTTCTTTCAATGTCCCTGCTTCTGAATACAGCCGCAACACTGGTTCGGTTCCGCTAAACCGAATTAACAGCCAACTTCCGTCAGCTAAGCGGAATTTATATCCGTCAACTTTGTTGCAATCTACAACTGCTTTGCCGGCGATTTCTGTTAAAGGTTGATTTTGCAGCAGCGACAGCAAACGCGACCTTTCTTCCATGTTTGCTAGGTGCAAGTCTATTCTGTCATAAGCTGAAGTAAAGCTTGTTTCTTGTTGCAGTCGGCTGTAAATTTCGCTTAAGTCTTCTCCGGATTTGACAACTGCTTCTAACAAGTACAGCGCTGACAGCAAAGCATCTCGTTCGGGAATGTGTGTACCGTAGCCAATTCCTCCCGATTCTTCGCCGCCGACTAAGACTTGGGTGGTTAACATTCGATCGGCTATATACTTGTAACCGATCGGGGTTTCAAATAATGGCAAGTCGTACAGCTTGGCAATTTTGGGAATTATGTCTGAACCGCTGACTGTTTTGATGACTTCCCCGGTCAAGCCGCGCCGTGAAGCTAAATGTTCGATTAATATGGGAACTAGGATTTGTGAACTGAGAAAGTTGCCGCTAGAGTCAACGGCTGCAATTCGATCGCTATCTCCGTCAAATACAAATCCGATAGACAAACCAGAACTTTTTCGCTGGTGAGTGCGCATCACCCGAAATAACTGCGACAGGTAGCGCGGCAATGGTTCCGGTGCACCGCCGCCAAACAGCGGATCTCGATCGCTGTTGACTTCATGTACCGGAACTTCTAAAATTTGAGCTAATCCTCCGGCGGCTGCACCGTGCATTACATCTACAAATACTGTAATTTTGCCGCTGGCTATCGCTTCTTTAATCGCCTCAATATCTACCATTTCCCGCAAGGTTTTGCAGTAAGCAGGCCAAGGATTGAAATTCTCCAATTTGCCGGGAGTTGCTGAAAGTGCCGCCGGATTTTCGAGTTTTTCTTCTATCTGTTTAGTAACTTCCGGCGAAACTGAACCTCCAAATCCGCCCTTGACTTTTAACCCTAAATATGCACCGGGATTGTGGCTGGCTGTCAGGACGATCGCACCCAAAGCATTTAATTGTTTGGCAGCTAAACTGAAAGCTGGAGTAGGGGCGTAGGATTCGCTCAGCAGCACGTCAAATCCTGCGTTTTGGACGGCAACAGCCGCTGTCAAGGCAAATTCTTCAGCCAGAAACCTACGGTCGTAACCGACAATTACGGTACCGCTGCTGCTGGTTTGTGCGAGAACTTGTGCCGCTAGGGGAGCTACTAACGCCACGCGATCGAATGTAAAATCGTCAGCAATGATGCCGCGCCAGCCATCTGTACCGAATTTAATAGGATTCATTAGTCACAAGTCATGAGTCACCCGTCTATTTTATGGGTTTATCAGTCGCTCGTCATCTGATTTTAGATTTTAGATTTTAGATTTTGGAATTGCCACGGAGGATGAATCTGGGGGCTAGTGACCAAATTGCTTGCTCCCTAGCCACCAGGAAAAAAGTGATTGGCTAATGACTAATGGCTAATGACTAATGACTAATGATTAAAAGAATGCGGGTTGGTGGCGGATCAAATTTAGGAATTCTTCGCGAGTTTTCTGTTCCTCTTGAAACACGCCCAACATGGCACTCGTAACCGTCCAAGCACCGGGTTTTTGCACACCCCGCATCGTCATGCACATATGGCTGGCTTCCATTACTACAGCCACTCCCTTCGGTTCCAATATTGTCTGAACTGCTTCGGCAATTTGGCGTGTCAAACGTTCTTGCACCTGCAACCGGCGGCTGTACATCTCGGAAATTCTGGCTAATTTGCTCAGTCCCACTACTTTTTGGTTGGGAATGTAAGCCACGTGAACTCTGCCCATAAACGGCAGCATATGGTGTTCGCACATACTGAATACGCTGATGTCTCGTACCAGTACCATTTCGTTGTGGCCTTCGTCAAAGATAGCGCCGTTGAGGAGTTCTTCGAGGGATTGAGTGTAGCCGCTAGTGAGAAACCGCATTGCTTCTGCTACCCGCTTTGGGGTTTTGAGCAATCCTTCGCGTTCAGGGTCTTCTCCTACTCCCAGCAGCAGGGTGCGAACGGCTTCCATCATTTCTTCCTGGCCTACTTCTGAGGGTACGGGTATGCTCGATTCTTGACCGTGCGAGGAATTGCGATCGGGTCGAGTGGGGATGCGCGGGGAGTTATTATCTGCGGTTTGTAACAGTTTCATGCTGTCATTCGAGAGTGAGTTCGAGCCATTGGAATCGGTGGAAGATGCAGCTGTCATAACAAGTTGGTGTAAGGGTGAATCGATTTTCGATAGGGGGATATAGCTAGAGATTCAAAGATTGTTGAATTCGAGAAAAATCCAGCAGTCTCCAATCTCAAGTTCACAAAACTCCTGCGTTGGACATGAGGGTGATTTCTTCAATTACTGCACTTGCTGGCAACTGAACTGCGTGCAGAATTGATTGGGCTACGATTTCTGGGGTTAACATGGCGCTGCGATCAAAGTCGGGCATGGTGTCTGTGTCCCACATGGGAGTGTTGACAGAACCCGGACAGATTGCTGTTACCCGAATTCCACGAGCCCGTTCTTCGGCGGCTAAGGTTTTAGACAAAGCCATGAGACCGAATTTGCTGACGCAGTAGGGTCCCCAGTTGGGGAAGGTTTGGATGCCCGCGATCGAGGAAACGTTGATGATGATTCCCGATCCGCGATCGCGCATCGACGGCAAAACTCCTAGAATGCACTGCCAAACGCTAGTAAGATTGAGGTCTAGAAGGTTCTGCCAGTCGGCTAGGGACGTTTCCGCCAAGGAGCCGGTGTAGGCCATACCCGCGCTGTTGACCAGGATATCTACGGCACCCAATTGAGCTGCGATCGCGCTGATGCTGCTTTGCACTTGCTCAATTTTTGCCAAGTCTAAGGGATAAGCTTCTGCTTTCACTCCGACTTCTCGGGCTGCTGCTGCAACGGCTTCTAAGTTTTCTGACTCTCGGCTAACTAATGCCAGATTTATGCCCTCGGCGGCGAACGCTAGAGCCGTCGCTTTGCCAATACCGCTGCTGGCTCCGGTAATCAGAGCCTGCTTTGTTGTTGGATGGTTCATTCACTGTCCTAATACTTTGGCTCGGCACCTCCGTCAAGCGTTGCAGCCTTCTTTGGCAAATTAGAAAGCTGTCTGCTGCGGGTGATCACAGTTAATTATGAGATCAACATTAAGAACTGTTAAGCCGGTGTTACCTGAGAAATTATAACACTGCTGATTGAGCCGCAGAATAATGAGTTATCAGTTATGAGTTTAAAGTTAAGAGATTTTTAAGTCCTAACTGATAACTCTGAATCGATCGGCTCAAGCAGAAAGTTCAGTGAATACACCGATGTCGCGAAACTTTTGATACCGGAGATCGCGCCGCTGCTGACCAGTAAGCTGTGTCAGTTCTGCTAAGTTTTCTAACAAAGCTTGTTTGAGTATGGATGCAGCTTTGAGGGGATTCGAGTGAGCGCCGCCGATGGGCTCGGGTACTATTTGATCGAGAACCCCGAGGTTTTTCAAATCCCAGGAGGTGATTTTGAGGGCCTCTGCAGCCAAGTTAGCTTTGCCAGAGTCTTTCCAGAGGATGGCCGCACAAGCTTCGGGGGTGGCCACGGTGTAGACGGAATGTTCCAGCATCAACAGCCGCTCGCCAACACCGATACCCAATGCGCCGCCAGAACCTCCTTCGCCGATGACGGTGCAGATGATGGGAACATCGAGGCGAAACATTTCTCGGAGGTTGCAGGCGATCGCCTCTCCCTGTCCGAGCTGTTCTGCTTCTAAGCCCGCCCAAGCTCCCGGAGTGTCGATAAAGGTGAAAATTGGCATTCCGAAGCGATCGGCGTGTTCCATCAACCGCAGGGCTTTGCGGTAGCCGCCGGGAGCAGCCATGCCGAAGTTGCGGGCAATATTGTCTTTAGTGTCGCGCCCTTTTTGATGGCCGATGATGACTGTGGGAAGCCCGTCTATGCGGGCAATCCCGCCGACGAGGGCCGGGTCGTCTGTGCCGCGCCGATCGCCGTGAAGCTCGATCCACTCGTCGCTAATTGCCTGAATGTAATCGAGGGTGCTGGGGCGGCGCGGGTGACGGGCGAGTTGCAGCCGCTGCATCGGGGACAAACTGCTGAAAATTTCTTGTCGCAGTTGGGCTGAACGAGCTTCTAGTTTGCGAATTTCGTCGGTGACATCGACGCCGTTTTCTGCAGCGAGTTCGCGGATCTGGTGAATTCGGGTTTCTAGTTCCGCCAGCGGCTTTTCAAAATCTAGGAGTAGTGGTTTGCGGTCTGAGTTTGGCACGCTGATAATTTCTATAAGGTTTTAATGTTTTGTCGATCGACTATTTCCAGATCCTACCCTGTCAGGGGATGCTGAAAAAGAGGGAAAATCGAAAGTTTTGAATTTTGAATAGTGATTTGCTGCCTACCGCCGTTGAAAACCAGGTCCTTGATGTTCGTTTTGTGGTAAACTGTTATGGCTCAGCTCAGAGTTTTACCGGGAGCTTTCCCCGCGCGCCTATGCCTGCCAACAGCCACAAAAGACCAAATCCTGCTGAATTGTTCGTTCGTACAAAAAGCGACACAAGTACGATCGAACTCACTCCCTCGGAAGCTTTAACAGCCATTTCTGTATTAGCTGTTGCCGCCGACGGTCAAATCTCAGAAGAAGAAAGACAAACCCTTGCCGCGAATCACATCCGCTTGTTCAGCTCTTATTCAGGGGAACACTTCCAAGAGCTTTTTAAGAAAGTCCTGAACTTGAGCCGTCATTACAATCCGGCTGAGGTATTTGCAGTTGCTAAAAATGCCCTAACTCCTCAGCTTCGAGAAACCGCTTTTGCGATCGCCACAGATTTAGTTTTGGTAGATGGAATATTTACTCAAGAAGAAAAGGAATTCTTAGTGGAACTTGCCGAAGCTTTAGAAATCTCGGACGAGATGGGCAAAAAAATTATCGAAGTGATGACTATCAAAAATTGCGGTCAAAACTTCTAAGAGCCTCAGCCTATTCGAGCGCTTGTTCGTTTGAAAATAGTAATAATTATGTCATTTTCTTTTAACTACATAGGCGATCAGCCTCACGCTGAATTTTCCCAAGACAAGCTACTCAAAAATTTTTATCATTAATTTACAAATTGGATGCTCCTGAATGTCTTTAAATACCAGCTCTCCATTGTAAACAACATTCGTCACAAGTTAAGGATGTGTGGCAGATGTCAAGAGGATTTGAGAAGAGGCTGGAAAAAAAATTGGTGAGAACCTCGCTGTTGTTCAGGAAAGGGGGCAAGGATTAACTTAACCCGAGGTTTTCGTTGTTGTTTAAGAATGCCTAAATCTTGGTTCTCGGGCGCGGCAAAATACTTAACTGGGTCAGTTGTTATTCCTTTTTGGTAAGCCACGGAAAAATGATAAAGGCAAGGCGGCCAATTTCCGTACCGTTTTCACCAGAAATCCTGAAAAGCCTTTTGTAACATCAAGCTAAAAGTTGATTCATACCGTGAATCAGCAACGCCGGAATTTTAACCGCAGATGGTGATGGATATACGCGGATATACGCAGATGAATGTTGATTTGGAGCGAGTACGAGCCGTAAAACCCGCCCTTACGGGAATTGCGATCGCGCTATATTTTTTTGGATATATCAAGATTTTCTAGATTCTCTGAATAACGATCGCACAATCCCGAATTGATATTATCAGTCATTAAAAAGTTACTGGTTATTGTCAGAAAAACTTTCCTAAATAACCAATAACCACAACAAATCACATCAAAATGACATTAAAGGTCTGAAACCGTGCTTGACAGAAATATGACCTATTTGCTCCATCTTTTCCACTGTAATTTGATTCCGTCCCCAAGAAAAATTGGTATACATTTTTTCAAATTCCAGCAGCATTGATTCCGCAAAACAGGCAAACAACTGTCGGCCCGGTACATCCATATTGACAATCTTCATAATTTTCCACTCAATATCGAGGGAATGCTCCACAATGCCGCCATTGAGTACGTAAATTTCTGGATGCTGAACCTGAGTTGCCAGATTTTTCGGATAGCCACCGTCAATCAATAAACATGGTTGCTTCAATGTCTTAGGGTCAATTTCTACTCCCTTGGGCATACTGGCTACCCACACTACAATATCCGCTTGGGGGAGGGCTTCTTCCAAGTCCATAATTTTGCCTCGCCCCAATTCCGATTGCAAATCTTGTAATCGTTCTTTGTCGCGGGCAATGAGCAACAATTCTGCTACATTTGTTTTAACATTGAGCCAGCGACACACAGCACTGCCAATATCGCCAGTAGCACCACAAACGGCTACCGTGGCTTTTGAAAGTTCAATCCCCAATTTAGGGGCTGCTTCTTCTACTTGGCGGCAGAGGATGTAAGCCGTGTGAGTGTTACCAGTGGTGAAGCGTTCAAACTCCAACTTGAGATTGCGAATTTGCTTAATTTGCTGCAAGTTGAAAGTCTCAAAAATGATCGAAGAAAAGCCACCTAAAGCAGTGATGTTAATCCCGTTTTTTTGAGCGTGTGCCATCGCATTAAGGATTTTGCGAGTGGCTGCTTTAATCCGGCGAGTGGCTAGCATTTCTGGCAGAAAACAGGATTCCACATAGCGGCCTTCTATTTTTTGTCCAGTGATGCTTGTTACCGTGATCTGATCAACTATTTGGGGCGGTGCGCTGCACCAAAAATCGAGACCTTGATCGGCATATTCTGGATAGCCCAGCTCGTTAGCTACTGATTGGGCGTGTTCTAAGCTGGTTAAGTGACCGATTAGACCAAACATTAAGTTGTCAAATGAAGGAAGATTGAAAATGTAAGATGGAAGACGGAAGATGGAAGATGGAAGATGGGAAGATTAAAAATTTATATTTTAAAATGAGTTATCCCATTTTTAATTTTTAATTTTTAATTTTTTTCCCATTCCTTATTTCCGAATTTACTAGGCTGCGAGGCCTTGTGCTGACATCCGCATGATATCGCGGTTGTTAAAGCCAATGTTACCTAGGGCTTCGCCGTAGGCAATCATAAAGTCTTCGATTAAAGCGTCTTTTTCCATTCCCAAGACGCGGGCATCGTCTGCGACAGCGTTTAGCAGCTTCCAGATGATGGGCAGGTTTTGGCGGTTGGCGGCTTCGAGTTCGGCTTTGGATTCCTCAAAGTGAGCTTGCAGCCAGACTTCCCCAAAGTTGAGGTGGCTGTATTCTTCTTTGACGACGCCTTCGGTGATTTTGCGAGCAAAGTCATCGGCGACGGGGATGTAGATGTTGTAAGCTGCGATCGCAAAACACTCGATAATTAGCGATTGAATCAGCAAGCAAGTTACAATCTGACCTTGAGCAGCGGCCGTTTGGAAGTTTCTATGCAAATCCGAAAAGAACTGCTTGGCAAATGCCATGTCCGGCGTGACTTTGAGATTCCGACCGCAAGCTTGGAAGCCTTTCATGTGGCGGTTCTCCATCTTGGACAAGCCAATTAACTCTGCTTTTTTGTCAGCCAACAGTTCGGCCAGTGTCAGGTAGTTGTCGTGAGCTTCTTGTTCGCCTTCAATCACAATGGCGTTGATACGGCTGTAAGCATCTTTGTAAGTTTCGGTTTGAAAGTCAATTGTTGGGCTGGCCTCAAGCTGGGGCATAGATATGTAGTCTCCTTATATAAGCTTCTGGGATGTTTGGAAGCCGCTTTAAAATTGGGGTCAGTGACAGTACACTTTACCTATTTTGAACGCACCCCATCTAAATCAAAGATTATAGCTGAGGATTCTTTCGACAAAGAACTTTTCTTTGACGGTCCGGGAAAAACTGGCGTCCTCAGCGTGTGTGCCGGACTTTTGCCGTCGAACACTTCAGAAAGACTATCGCTAGAATGCTATCTATTTACTAATTACTTGAATTAGTCGTTAGTCTATCTGTTGCCGGGAAATAGATGATAGAAATACGGTCTAGGTCTCCACCTTTAAGGGTTTTACAGTACCAACTCTATCTCTAAAATTATATCCTAATCACAACTTCCTCCCTTGGTACTCCTTCTTTCCCTCTACAACATATTATGTTGTTGTATGGGAATCTGGGAGGCGATCGGGTTGGAGAACCTCACAGGCTTATTATTTTAGGTTAATTCACAAATTTATGGGTAAATCCTTTGACAGGTCTCAAGCGCTGGAATTGCTGAGTTTTATTTTGTTGCTGGCGGGGGCTGCGCTGGTGCTGCTGCCGCTGGCTGCTGTATTTTTGGTTTCGCTGTCACCATCTGGTGTTGGTGTCAAGCCCACAGCCCTGACTTTGGCGAACTATCAGGAGGCTTGGCGACGGGGTAATTTTTGGTTGGCATTCTTTAATTCTACTCTAGTGGCGATCGCAGTGACTGGTTTTCAGGTTGTGACTTCTGCTTTGGCCGGTTATGCTTTGGCCAGGCTGAAGTTTCGGGGGCGAGAAGCCCTTGTTTTGGGGGTTTTGGCGACGCTGGTTATTCCGTTTCAGCTTTTGGTGATTCCGATTTTCTTGGTTTTGAAGTGGGGCCATTTGCTGAATACTTACGGGGCGCTGATTTTGCCGACGGCAGCTAACGGTTTTGGGATTTTTCTGCTGCGCCAGTATTTTATGACTGTTCCGGTGGAGTTGGAGGAGGCGGCAATGCTGGATGGGGCTAACCGCTGGCAAGTTTTGTGGCAGGTGATGTTACCTTTGGCCCGCCCTGCTTTGGTGACGCTGTTTTTGTTTACTTTTATCGGGGAGTGGAACGATTTGTTTAAGCCGCTGGTGTTTACGACGCGGCCCCAGTTGCGGACTGTGCAGTTGGTTTTGGCGGAATTTCAGGAACAGTTTACTAGCAGTTGGCAGTTGTTGATGGCGGCGGTGGTAATTGGAACTGTACCTGTGGTGTTGCTGTTTTTGGTCGGTCAGCGGCAGTTTATTCGGGGGATTGCGGCCACGGGGATTAAGAATTGAGGTGGAGATGCTTGGCAATTAAGTTTGTCGTCAGATGTTGAACCATTCTCAAGAACAGGCAAGATGCCTGTTCCACAAATACTAAATTTTCTTGTGGAACTGGCATCTTGCCTGTTGCTGACATTGGTGCAAGATGGGAGTTTGTAGTCACTCGGCTTTTGAAATCCCTACTATACAAACTTTCGTCTACTCCGAGCCCACAAGCGAGATAAAGGGGATATCAAAGCTGTATTATGTGAATCTATGCAAAAGCTCGGTTTGTTCTTATTTGTCCTATCTTTTCTGCCCTGGCTGGTAATCTTTTTTGTGGTGCCCTTCCTGCCGCTAGATATTACCCAAAAAACTACTTTATCTGTAGTTCTAGCTGTTGGGGCAGAAGTTTGTTTTTGGATTAGCGTGGTGCTGTTAGGGAAAGAAGTTGTTACCAAATATCGGCGTTATTTGCATCCCCGCTATCTTTGGAAAAAACTCAGAAATTTTAACCGCAGATGAACCGGAATCGACGCAGATAATGAGCCGGAATATTGGCGTTTATCTGCGGTCAAGGTTTAGCTATTCACTGAAAATTTGCAAGCGAATAGAGCGTTCTCCGTCTCCGAAATCCACTTCTATCTTTTCTCCCGAAAGAGTGTCCAAGCATCCCAAAAGCAACCGCAAATTGGGTGTGCTTGCTCCTGTATCCACGTACAATCTATCTGCCAAACTGCCTAAACGCTTCCAAATTGTGTAGAGTTTGACTACTGTTTGTTCTAGCTGTGCGGCTTGTTTTACAACGTCGGCGGTGGTTCCCAAACAGCCGACTCGCAAAGATTCTTCTAAGGCCATTTCCATATCTAAGTGAGGCTGATTGAGAGCTTGCACTTGGGCGGCGGCGTCGAGATATTTTGATAAGTTCTTGGCGTCGGAAGTTAGCTGTTTGACAGTATCTACGTCGGGATTTTCTGCTACTTCTTTTTGAATTTCGCTTTGGTGAGATGGGGAGAGTTTCTCCATTTCTTTGACTAAAGGAGCGAGGTAGCGGGAAGGTAGAGAACCGCTAGATGCTTTTTCTTTGACTTCTTCGGGCAATAATTCTGAGTTCATTGCCATCCATTCGTCGGAGAGTTGTTTGACTTCGCGACGGGTGATGCGATCGCCATTTGCTGCTGCATCTGTTACCATTTGCTGGACTTCGGGAGATGCTTTGGCGGTTTCTACAAAGGCTCTTTTGCTGAAGTTTCTAATGGAATCTGGGTCTAAATCTCCTTGCTGAATCAGAGTATCGGCACTATTAGCTAATTCTATCAAAGAATAGGCTTGACTTTTGCCAATTTCTCTTTCTTTGAGCCAGTTCAAAAAGCCTGTACCGCGTCCTTCGCCGCCTTTTTTTTCTCTGTCTCGGACTGTTCGGAGAATGCGTCCCCGCCAAATGTCGGTTTGCAAGTCGAAGCGATCGCACACTTTCCAGGCATTGTCAACTTGATTTTCAAAATCAAATTCTGGTATTTGTTCGTCTTCGGGGTCTGGCAATTGGAAATTGATATCGGTAAAGCCGTTGAGGGCTTCTGCAAGTTCTGCGGGATTTAGGGGGACTTCAGCCATTAGGAAAAATTTGTGTAGTGCAATAGCCGGTTTAAGTGGGAATTTGCACGGGTTGACAGTTGAGACGCTACCTGTAGTAGTAAGGGGGGCAAGGCTCACCCTACTAATAGAGTTTTTGTGCAAGTCATTTTATTATTGCACGATGGAGGGCGATCGGCGAAAAGATACCCAAAATGACTCCGGGCACGCCCCTGATGGGACTTGAGGGGAGTGCTGGCTGTGGGGGGATTGAGTTAAAGTGAATTAGGAAACTAAAGGAACTAATAAAATGCTGGAAACTACCAAACGTTAGGAGCGCTCTATCCGTTTGTTAAGCTAGAATTGATAAAATAAGCTAAAGGAAAAGTGCCATGTCAGAACAAGACATCGCTAATATCATTACGATCGAACCGGGTATGCGAGGTGGTAAACCTTGTATTCGAGGCATGAGAATTACGGTTTATGATGTGTTGGAATATCTCGCCTCGGGGATGAGTTATGAAGAAATCCTAGATGATTTTCCCTATCTTACGCAACAGGATATTTTGGCTTGTTTGAGTTTTTCTTAAATAGTTATCCTATTAGGTTCGGTAATCGCTAATAATGATTGTATAGTAAGAGCGTAAGGCTCGCGATCTAGAAGCTCGCACTGTAGTCGTAATTAATTGACCGGACATAATATTATCTCCATGCGTGAAATCATGCCCAAAGACTTCTCCGGTAAAAATCTCCGAGGCGGGAACTTCAAAGGTCAAAACCTCACAGGTGCAAAATTCATCGGTGCAGACATCCGAGGCGCAAACTTCACCAATGCCATCCTCAGAGAAGCTGACTTCACCGGTGCCAAAGCCGGACTGCAACGTCGCTGGACAATTTTTCTAGTAACTATCTCGCTATTTCTATCGGCAATATCGGGATTGATGTCAGGATTGACTACTGCTTGGGTAACACTATTTTTGACTCCAAATAACATCAAACAGTACACCATTATTCCAGGTGTCTTATTGCTGATAGTTTTGGCAATCTTCTTTATTGTTACCCTGCGCCAAGGTTTAGTGGTAGGGGCAGGGGCAGCGGCAGTGACAGGGGCAGCGGCAGCGGCAGCGGCAGTGTCAGTGGCAGCGGCAGCGGCAGTGGCAGGGGCAACGGCAGCGGCATTGGCAGGGGCAGCGGCATTGGCAGGGGCAGCGGCATTGGCAGCGGCAGTGGCAGCGGCAGTGGCAGCGGCAGGGGCATTGGCAGTGGCAGCGGCAGGGGCATTGGCAGGGGCAACGGCAGCGGCAGTGGCAGGGGCAACGGCAGCGGCAGTGGCAGTGGCAGTGGCAGCGGCAGTGGCAGCAGCAGTGGCAGCGGCCGGGGCAGCGGCCGGGGCAGCGGCAGTGGCAGCACTAGGTATTTACATTGCTTGGCGTGCCCTGGCTGGAGATGAGAAACAGACCTTGATTCGCGCGATCGCCATTTCCTTTGCCGCGACAGGTGGCACTAGCTTTCGCAATGCCGATTTAACTGATGCCCATTTCACTGAGGCAACCCTCAAAAGTACGGATTTTAGAACAGCCAATCTCACTCGCACTTGCTTCCGCAATACAGAAAAACTCGATCGCGCGCGAGTCGGTAATTCGATATTAGCTGATACCCGCGTCCGAGAATTACTAATCACTCGCAATGGCTACAAAAAATCCTATGTTGGTGCGAATCTCCAAGCAGCAAACCTGATAGGCGTTAATCTCAACGAAGCTAATCTCAAGCAGGCTAACCTCAGCGAAGCAACTTTGAATCTAGCTAATTTGGAATCGGCAAACCTCACTGAAACTCAAGCCTTAGCAACAGATTTTACAGAAGCTTATTTTACAGGTGCTTGTTTGGAAGCTTGGAACATTGACGTTACTACAAAGCTCGATCGCGTTGACTGTCGGTTTGTTTATCTTCTGGAAAACGCCAAACCGGGAACTGACGATCGCGAACGTCGCCCTCACCACATCACTAAATGTTTTGAACCGGGGGATTTCCAGAAACTCTATCAAAAAATTATGACAACCGTGCAAATCCTGCTCAAAGATGGGATTAACCCCGAAGCTTTTACCGCCGCTTTTCAGAAGTTAATGCAAGAATTTCCAGACCTTACACCGGAGTCAATTCAAGGAGTAGAGAAGAAAGAAAACGATGTTTTACTGACTCTCAAAGTTCCCGAAGGAACGGATAAGGGTAAAGTTGAGCAAATTTGGGACGAAGTTTATCAAGCAAGGCTAGAAGCTCAAAGACAAGCCGAGCAATTAAAAGCTAAAGATGAAATTATTGCCCTTCAAAAATATTATAATGATGTCTTTGAAGACTTAGTGAAAGCAGGATATACTAAAAATTTAAATCTGAATGAATTGGTAAAATTGTTGACTCCTCCACCTGTGAATGTTAAATTTATTAATGAAGTTAAATCTACATCAGAGAGTAAAGCTATGAGTGACCAAATCGACCAAAGTCGCAAAATAGAAATTACAGGCGGAACCGTTAATGCTAGCGGTGCAGGAGCGTTAAGTTTAGGTGATATCAGCGGTATAGTTACCTACACGATTAGCCAGCTACCAGCCTCTCCTCAAAGTGACCAGCCGGGAATCAAAGAATTGTTAACCCAGTTACAAGCCGCGATCGAGGCTGAAACTAATTTATCTGATGATGATAAAGCTGAAGCATTGGAACAGGTAAAAGCCTTGGTAGAAGTAGGGAAAAATCCCCAAGAAGGCACAATGCAAAAGGCGGGGAAAACGGCAATGAAGATTCTGAAAGGGACTATTGCGGGTTTACCTAGGGCGGCAACGTTGGTAGAAGCTTGCACTAAATTGTTGCCCGCGATCGCAAGTCTCTTACTTTTACCCTGAAATCCAATATCAACGCCCAGTAAGTAATTGTATTTTTAGGGCGGGCGAGACACCCCACGCCCAGTAAGTAATTGTATTTTTAGGGCGGGCGAGACACCCCACGCCCAGTGAGTAATTGTATTTTTAGGGCGGGCGAGACGCCCACCCGCGCGTAAATCCTCAGCTACTCAATCAGAATGACAGCGCAACTTACCCTTCAGATTTTCTCGGCGGTGTACCGTTAGCCCCCGAACGACGGATCAGCACACTCATCACCTGCTTCGGATTAGCCGCACGTTGTAGGGGACTCCAATCGCCGACTTGGGCAAATCCTAGTCGGTACAAAGTCAGTATGGTATCCCTGACACCCTTGGGCGAACCGACAACCGTTAACAGCACGACTTCCTGTTCCGATACTGCTGAGTCGTCATTTGGGCGATCCTCTTCGAGGGCTTCGCTAACGAATTTGTTGTCGTCAGGCACGAATTCCTGTGACATATTATGTTCTCCTGGTTTTGGGTTTTCTAGAAAAACCCAAAAACCCAGCCGCCCCGCAGCTCAACGCATAGCAGGGCGGCTACAGAGGATGTTAGAATCTTCCGTTAGCCTCCAGACTGCTGCTTTCAGTTTGGCGGTTAGCTGTCCATTGCTGGTACCAACAGCTTTGGGCAGTGCAACTAGATTTTTGGGCGACGCGGGCTGCCTCCTCTACAAGCAAGCAACCTCTCACTTCCAAGCCTAGCCGCAGATGGGGGCCGCCGTCAATCGATTTTAGATTTTAGATTTTGGATTTTCGATTTGGGATTTTGGATTGAAGAATTGATCGCCGGACTAATCTGGGGACTTTGGGGGTTTTGATGCGGGATTGGCGGGTTTTGGACGATCGCACCAATCCTACTGACAAAACGATGGTATTTTCCACTTACCAACTACAACGGCGATACTTTATCGCGTTCAATCTCCTCCTGGGGAGTCGTTTTGCCGTTCAAAATTGTGCCATCCTCGGGGAGATTTTCTAGTCGATCGCGCTTCTTAAAGCGATCGCGAGCCGAGACAACCACCACATACAGAACCGGCACTATAAACAAACTCAAGACAGTAGAAACAACCATCCCCCCCGCGATCGCATTCCCTAGCGATCGGCGGCTCGCTGCACCCGCACCTTCTGGGTTAATCAGAGGAGAAATACCCAAAACGAAAGCCAGAGAAGTCATCAAAATCGGTCGTAAACGCTCTTGAGAAGCCTCAACTGCCGCCTTAGCAATTGAATATCCCTGCTCCCGTAACTGGTTCGCAAACTCCACAATTAAAATCGCATTTTTACTAGCCAATCCAATCAACATCACCAAACCAATCTGGCAATAAACATCATTCGCCAAACCCCGCAACGACTGAGCTAAAAGTGCACCCAAAATTGCCAGAGGCACCGATAGCAAAATAATGAAAGGATCGACATAATTTTCGTACTGAGCAGCCAAAACCAAGAACACAAAAATCAGCCCCAAACCGAAAATAATCGGTGCTTGACCGCCAGACTCAATTTCTTCTAAAGAACTCCCCGACCATTCATAGCCAAAACCCGAGGGCAAAACTTCAGCCGACACCTTTTCCATCGATTTTATCGCCTGTCCAGAACTCGATCCCGGAGCCGGATTGCCAGTAATTTCAATTGACCTATATAAATTGTAGTGGTTAACACTTTGCGCTCCCACCACCGGAGTTATCTTCACCACATTACTCAAAGAAATCATTTCATTCTTTCCCGAACGCACATACAATTTCCCAATATCTTCAGGGTTATCACGAAACTGTTTATCCGCCTGAACATACACCCGATAATTGCGCTGCTGGAGGTTAAAATCGTTCACATACTGAGCACCCAGAGCCGTTTGTAACGTACTGAAAACATCATCAATGGGAATATCTAGAGCCTTAGCTCGATTGCGGTCAACCTCCACAATTAACTGAGGCGTATTCGCAGCAAACGTACTAAATACCGCCTGCAATCCCGGTGTCTGATTTGCCTGCTTTAAAATCCCGCCCATAGTCTGGACTAAGCCATCTAAACCGCTGTTACCTTTGCGGTCTTGCAATTGATATTGGAAACCCCCAAATTGACCTAAACCTTGAATTGCAGGCGGATTCACAGGGAAAATTCTCGCTTCGGGAATCCCGAAAAACTTACCCCGCAACTTATCAATAATCGCTTGTACAGTTTGATCTTTTCCGTGACGTTCTTCCCAGGCTTTAAGCGTAGTAAATATAATCCCTTGATTAGAAGTGCTACCGCTAAAACCAAATCCACCCACTGAAAAAGTCCCGACAACTTCAGGAAGTTTGAGGATTTCTGCTTCTACTTGGTCCATTACTTTCTGAGTGTATTGCAGGGAAACACCTTGGGGCCCTTGAATAATTGTCAGAAAATAGCCCTGGTCTTCTTCCGGGATAAATGCTGTGGGGACTGATAAATAAAGCCAAGCTGTTACTCCCAGAGAACCGATGAACACGAGGGTGACAATAGTCTTAATTCCTGTGAGAAATATTAAGGATTTCCCATATTGCCGCTGTACCCAATCGAGAAATCTATTAACACGCTCAAAAACCCAACCCAGCGGGCCCCCAAACTTCTGACCTGGACGCAGTAATATAGCTGCAAGTGAGGGCGTCAGAGTAATAGCCATAAAGGTAGAAAGCAATACTGAAAAAGCAATTGTCAGCGCAAATTGTTTATAAAGCGCTCCTGTAGTTCCGGGAAAGAATGCCACGGGTACGAACACTGCCATCAACACTAAAGAAGTCGCAATTACAGCGCTAAAAAGCTCCCGCATTGATTCAAAAGCCGCTTGGCGAGGCTTCATACCTTGGCGGATCAGGCGGTCAATATTTTCTACTACAATGATAGCGTCGTCAACAACTAATCCCGTCGCTAATGTCAGACCAAAGAGAGATAAACTGTTAATAGTAAATCCGAAAACTTTGATAAAGGCAAACGTCCCAATCAAAGAAATTGGTATTGTGATGGTAGGAATAATAGTTGTGCGCCAGTCTTGCAAGAAAACAAAAATCACTATTACCACTAGCAAGACTGCTTCAAACAATGTCTTGACTACTTCTGCCATCGACTCTTGTACAAACAAAGTCGTGTCCAGTGCTACTCTATGTACCAACCCCGGAGGGAAACCAACCGCTAGTTTTTCCATTTCGGTTTTGACGGCCTGGGCAACATTCAAAGCATTACTTCCAGGCAGTTGGTAAATCCCTAACCCTACTGCATCATTGCCTCGAAATCGCAGAAATGAGCTGTAATTCTCTGCCCCTAGTTCTGCTCTCCCCACATCTTTTAATTTAACTAACGTTCCGTTTGTCTCTGTTTTGAGGACGAGTTCTTCAAATTCTGCTGGTTCTTTGAGGCGACTTTCAGCACGCAAGTCTATTTGATACATTTGTCCCTGTGGAGCAGGTTCTTGACCAACTCTCCCAGCACCAACTTGCAAGTTTTGTTCGTTGAGAGCCCTCGTTACATCTTGCATTGTGAGACGGCGAGCTGCTAATTTATTGGGATCTATCCATAAACGCATTGCATAGCGTCTTTCCCCAAAAATTCGCACGTCGCCAACCCCTTTTATTCTTTTTAAGGCATCTGCTAAATATAGGTCAGCGTAGTTGCTTAAAAATATGGTGTCGTATTCTTTATTTTCGGTAAATAAACCGATCGCTAACAGGAGACTTGTAGATTGTTTTGTAACTCTAACTCCTGTGCGTTGTACGGCATCTGGGAGTTGTGGCTGAGCAACTGCAACTCGATTTTGAATATCGACGGCGGCAATGTCTTTGTTGCGCGAGGCATCAAAGGTGGCTATAATGCTGCTGGTGCCATCGTTACTACTACTGGAAGTTAGATATTTTAGTCCTTCAACGCCGTTGATTTGCCTTTCTAGGATGTTGGTAACTGCATTTTCGACAATTTCAGCACTCGCCCCGCTATAGTTAGCTGTGACGTTAATTTGGGTAGGGCTAATGTCGGGGAAGCGCTCGATAGGTAGGGTGGGAATGCTGATTGCGCCTACCAAAATAATAATTATGGCGCAGACGCTAGCAAATACTGGTCGTTTAATAAAGAAATCTGCAAACATTATTTGGGTAATGGGTAGTTGTTAGTTGATAATTCCTAATTCCTAATTCCTAATTCCTAATTCCTAATTAGACTTACGTCAAAAATTAAAATTTCCCCTTTTTTAATAGCTGAGCAATCAAGTAGTTTCACATAAGGTACGTAGTTGCGCTTGGGCGCTCATAAGAGGTGAATCAAGAGCGCCCAAGGGCAACAACATACCTTATTTTTTGCTTTCTACTGGTAATTTTTCCCCTGCTCCTTTCCCTTCCTCTTGAGCCATAATGGGAACACCGTCTGTCAGGTTAAGGATGCCTGCGGTAACAATTTTTTCGCCTGGTTGCAAACCTGCGATAACTTGATAATTATTCCCCTCAATGGTTCCCAATTTCACGGCTTTTTGGCGCGCTATTAAAGGTGGCGTTCCAGGTTGTGGCTGTTGGGGCTTTTGAGCTGTGAAGACAAAAGTTTCCCCACCTAAGCGAGTGACTGCTGTTACTGGAACTAAAATTCCGGGGTTCTGTTTCCAGATGACTTTAGCTTTGACAAACTGGAGATTAAGCAGTTCGCCGCTGGGGTTGGGAAAGCTGGCTTTAGCTAAAATTGTTTGGGAATTGGCGCTGACGTTGGGGGAGATAAAACTGATTTGACCTTGGGCGATCGCCTTGCCTTGAGCGTCGAGCATTTGTACTGGCAGCCCTAAGCGTAATTGAGGAATCCGTTCCAAAGGAATTGATAACCGCAAGTCTAGCAATTGGTTCTCTGTCAGGGTGGCAATGGCATCACCTTTTTGCAAGTAATCACCTACTTTCACTGGTATGTCGCCGATGACTCCCGCGAAGGGGGCGATGACAGCAGTTTCTTGTAGTTGTACTTCAAAGCCGCGCACTTGAGCGGCGGCCTCGGCAACTTGCGCTTCAGCTTGATCGAGCTGTTCTTGGCGAGTGCCGTTGGCTAACTGCGTTAATCTGCTCCTGGCTTGTGCGACTTCTGCTTCGGCTTTGGCTATTTCCTCTGGGCGCGAACCTTTTTGCAATTGCTGCAAAGCTTGCCGCTGCTGTTGCAAGGCTGCTGTCCGGCGATCGATCTCGGCTTGTCTGTTTTTTTGCCGCTGCTGGAACCGCCTTTGAGCTTCTCGGAGGTTGGCTTTGGCGGTGGCTTCTTGTTGGGTGTATTGCTCGAGGGTGTTCGCGGATTCTGCGCCTTCTCTGGCCAAGGCCTGATATCTGGCAAGCTGCTGGCTGGCTAACTTTGCTTCGGCTGTGCTTGCTTCTATTTGCGCTCTTGCTTGGGCGATGTCTTCTAAGAGGCTACCTGTTTGGGCATCGGCTAGGTCGGCTTCAGCTTGGCTAACGCGGGCTTGGGCCACGCCTATTTCTTCTGGCCGAGAGCCCGATCGCAGTTGAGCGAGGTTGGCTTGGGCTTGGGCGACTTGGGCTTGAGCTTGGGTGATTTCTTCGGGTCTGGTGCCTGCTTGCAATTCGGCGTATCGGGATTGAGCGCGGATCAGGTTGGCTTGGGATTGCCTCAAGTCAGCTTGGGCGCTGTCGCTTTTCATGCGGGCGATGGCTTGTCCTTTGTTTATGAAGTCCCCGGATTTGACAAAAATCTCGGTGACTAGCCCTTCTACTTGGGGTTTTATTTCTACTGAACGCTTGGCCTCTAAGCTGCTGACAAATTCCGAGGCTTCTTGGACTGAGCTGCTTTCTACGGCTGCGAGCTTTACAGGTATGGCTTGGGGTTGGGCTGCTGCTGCAGGTTGCTGTGCGCGATTATGGCTAGATTGCCAGGAGTACAAGCCGAAACCTGCTGCGCCTGTGGCGATCGCGATCGCGACAATTAGGGGCCAGCGCGATCGTTGTTTAGCAACAGGTTCGGGGTTCTCGGCAACGTCGGCAAAATCCTGTGGTCGATCGCTGTCTGCATCGGTTGGGTGCAGTTCCGGTGTGGCAGATTTTTGCTCTTGGGCTTCAACCACGGATTCTGGGGATTTAGGATAACTCATTTGCAGCACCAGTTAGATTTTTTTTAACATCAGACTTACCTAGACTTTGGCGGAATCTTTGCTTTGATTCCCCCAGCGCCCCCCTCAAACAGGGGGAGAATAAGGACAAGCGCTTTTAAACAGGATGGAATCTGGAAAGTCGCTTTTTAATGAGGTTGGGGTATGTGCAGGGCTTTAGTCCCATCGCAGTTAGCAAAGCCAGGGAGTGATTCTTTTTAGGAAAGCTTCTTGTTATCAGGAAGAGGGGTTTAAAACCCTGTCCTTTTAGGACGGCTTTGTATTAAAATGCTGAATACTCAAAGGATCTTTAGGCTCAATACACGTTGAAACAGCTACGATGAGAGCAAACTTAAAGACAGCTAGAAGGGCAATGGTTGACTCTAACCCGTCCGGCAAGAGTAAAAGTCAACCTAGGGCATTGGGAGACTTTAAACGGACAGGGAGGGACTGTAAGACTACTTCGGTAGCAAGACCCAATGAACTGTCAAGAATCACCGCTCAATCTTAGCGGGCGTGAGTATGTCAACTCTCAAAAGTTACGATGGCAGGAATGATTACACATCTTTCTTATGACTTACCTGACTGGGTGAGTTGGAAGGATTTTCCCTTGGACTCAGCGGGTTCAGGGGAGGTTGGGGAGTCACGCACTCGGGAGCTCGCGTTTCTTTCTTTGGCTAGTTGCTCGGTTAACCAATCTATCTCTAATGCCAGCACTGACTTGCAGCGATCGCGAGAGGCGAATTGATAGTCGTCGGTTAGTGGATATTCGCTCTTGAGGCATTCGATGTAGTCTTTCCGGGTGTAACAGGCTCGCAAGCGGTGTTCCAACAATTTTATCCGTTCTGCCGGTTCTAATGCGCCAAAAAAGAAAAACTTGATTTGGAACCGGGAACCACTGTTAACCCAGCTTTCTTGAGGGTGTTCGAGCATTTTTTGCCGCCAGAGTTCGCGCCCTTGGGCGGTAATTCCGTAGATTTTGCGCGGACAGCCGGCATCTCCGGCTTCTTCGGCAATTACCGAAATGTCCCCTCGCTCTTCCAAGCGCTTCAGCAGCGGGTAAATCGCTCCGTAGTTGACGCTGATGCAACTGCTCATAAACAGCTCCAGTTGTTGCTTTAGCCGATAGCCATGCAGGGGTTGCAACTGTAGCAGCCCAAGGGCTGATAATTCAAGCATTTATATCAAATTGATATTATAGTCTGGATTATATCACTATATCGGACTCAACGGCGAGCTGGTAAATAGCTAGTTTCACTGAAAATAGTGAAATACACATTTAATAATGTTTGTCAATACCCTTAATATATATTATTATAGGGTCAAGAGAGGGCGATCGCTTTATACTTTATAAACCTGCAATCTGCTGTATCTCTTCTTGGTAAGAGCACCATAACTTTAACTTTTCTTTGCCACAGGCGGTTGAATTTTAAAAGCCTGAGATATTTTAGTATTCCTTGAGAATTTTTCGGAGCGCCTACCTGTTTTTTTCGTAGCTCACACTCGGAAATTATTTGTCAAGTATAACTTATACTACATCCAGATGTTGTTACCTGCCAGTAATCATCCTCAAACATAATTTTTTAAGTACAAGTTCTACCAGATTAGATGCTCTTAACCTGACACATTTAGAGTGATTTATATTTATCCTAAAGCCCCAAATCACTGCCCTGTCAGTGTTCGGAATACCCACGCGAAAAGCATGACGCTCAAGAAAATCACACCTCCGACAATTAACATCAAACCCAACAGCAAAGCAGCGACAAACAGCCAGTCGGCTTTTTTCCGGGTCTCGGGGGAACCTAAATGAGCGTCCAGCAATTCTATATTCTTGACATTAGCTTTCCAAGTAACATCTAACAAGTCTCCGGCAACGGGTACAGTACCGGCAACTGTATCAAATACGATGTTAGCAGCCATTTGTACTAGAGTTTCTCGCGGTGCTCCGAGTTGCGCGGCTTTGAAGACTACGTAACCTGCAAAAATTGAACTGATTAAATCGCCGCCGCCCGGTATAAGTCCCAATATCGGATCGAGTCCGATGCGGTAACGGGTACCGGGAATGGGAATTGCATTGTCAAGTAAGTGGCTGATTTGGCGGAGACGCCGCAAGGATGCTATCTGGGAGTGGTTGGGAGGATTTGGGGAAGAATTTTGTATAGGAGAACGTGACATTTAATTAGTCTCGATTGCGATATTACTGCTAGTTTATGATACTTACTGAAGCATATTTTAGTTTGGTCACTATGCCTCAAGCAAGATTTTTAGTAATTTTAGTCGATCGGCTTTTGTTTGTTTTTGAATGAACAGAAACCCGGTTTCTGTTCAAAACCGGGTTTCTTGCTTCTAGCTGCGGGCTTTTAGTTTAGCCTTCTATTTGCCTTCAGTGAAGTCGGCGTCAATCACGTCGTCGCCGCCGCCAGTGGGGCCGCCGTCTCCATAGCCACCAGGGCCACCAGGACCGCCAGGGCCACCAGGACCGTCAGTCGGGCCGCCTGCTTGCTGGTACAGGTTGCTGCTGACGGCGTAGAAGGCTTGCTGCAACTCGGTTGTCAGTGTCTTGATGCGATCGTCATCTTCACTATTGATCGCATCGCGCAAGTCTTTGATCAACCCTTCAACCTTAGTCTTGTCATCAGCAGGAACCTTGTCTCCAAGTTCTGCCAACTGCTTTTCAATTTGATAAGCTAAAGAGTCGGCTTGGTTTTTGCGATCGATCTTTTCGCGACGTTCCTTGTCAGCAGAAGCATTCGATTCGGCTTCCTTCACCATGCGCTCGACTTCATTGCTGGGCAAAGTAGAAGCACCAGTAATGCTAATCGATTGCTCCTTGCCAGTACCTTTATCCTTAGCAGCTACATTCAAAATACCGTTAGCATCGATATCGAAAGTAACTTCAATTTGAGGTACGCCACGGGGTGCCGGCGGAACTCCATCTAAGCGGAAGGTTCCCAAATCCTTGTTATCATTCGCCAATTCTCGTTCGCCTTGCAAAACGTGAATTTCTACGTTTGTTTGGCCATCTACAGCAGTCGAGAAAGTTTCCGACTTCTTAGTAGGAATAGTGGTATTGCGGGGAATGATTTTGGTCATCACGCCGCCCAAGGTTTCGACGCCAAGAGACAGCGGGGTAACGTCGAGCAACAAGATGTCTTTGACTTCGCCGGAGAGTACGCCGGCTTGAATTGCTGCACCGACTGCGACCACTTCGTCCGGGTTTACCGTTTGGTTGGGTTCTTTGCCGAGGATTTTTTTGACCAGTTCTTGCACCGCAGGAATGCGCGTAGAACCGCCAACTAAGACCACTTCATTAATTGCAGATTTGTCTAATTTGGCGTCGCGGATCGCATTTTCTACGGGGATGCGAGAGCGATCGATCAAATCGGAACAGAGTTCTTCAAATTTGCCCCGCGTCAAAGTCATGTCCAAGTGTTTTGGCCCGTCTTGAGTCGCGGTAATAAACGGCAAGTTGATTTCTGCTTGAGTAACGCTCGAAAGTTCAATCTTGGCTTTTTCGGCCGCTTCCGTCAGGCGTTGCAGTGCTTGCTTGTCTTTGCGGAGGTCAATTCCTTCGGCTCTTTGGAATTCATTAGCGATGTAATCGACGATTTTTTTGTCGAAGTCGTCACCGCCGAGGTGAGTGTCTCCACTTGTTGCGAGCACTTCAAATACGCCGTCGCCTACTTCTAGAATAGATACGTCGAAAGTACCGCCACCTAAGTCAAACACTAGGATGGTTTCGTTGGTCTTTTTATCTAATCCGTAAGCTAAAGCCGCTGCTGTAGGTTCGTTAATAATCCGCAGCACTTCAATCCCGGCAATTTTGCCAGCGTCTTTCGTAGCTTGGCGCTGGGAGTCGTTGAAGTAAGCGGGAACAGTAATTACCGCTTGGGTAACAGTTTCGCCGAGGTATTTACTGGCGTCTTCTACCAGTTTGCGGAGAACTTGTGCAGAAATTTCTTCTGGGGCAAATTGCTTGCCACGGGCGGGACAGTCTAGTTTGAGGCTGTTGCCAACTTTGAGGACTTTGTAGGAAACTTCAGTGGTTTCGTGCGCTACTTCATCAACGCGACGCCCAATAAACCGTTTTACTGAGTAAAAGGTGTTTTCGGCGTTCATCACGGCTTGACGCTTGGCGATTTGTCCGACAAGTTGATCGCCATTTTTAGCATAAGCTACTACAGAAGGTGTGGTGCGACCCCCTTCGGCGTTGGCTATGACGGTGGGTTTGCCGCCTTCCATAACTGCGACGCAGGAGTTTGTCGTACCTAAGTCAATTCCAACTACTTTTCCCATAGGGGTGTTCTGGCTCCAATTTCTACAAAATTTTGGTTTTCTATCTGTGCGATAGTCTGGTTATTCAGGACTGCGATTTTACCTCGCGGTTTACGGGTAGTGAGTCCTGCTTTAATACAGTCTTCGATAGGGTGCTTATCTCTATACTGCGGGCGGTAGACCTTGCGATGAAGGGGTATTTACCGAACCTGTTGGGGGACGGTTGCATCCGTCAGGCTTGCACTGCTACAGTTGTTGACTGCTTTTGTTTACTCTTCCTAATGTACGGGGTTCGATCCATTCGGGTATTGTGGCAAACCGTATACGTTGTGTTGTATTTGCCGTCTTTGTTGTATAAATTTTGTTTGGTTGGTTCAGGCGATCGCTCGATCGGTAAACCCAGCAAGAGAGTCTGGTTTCGGTACTGGTTTCGGTTTTGACGAGCGATCGCATTTTGCTCTTCATCCCGCTACTAAAATTGCTTTCCTGCTATGATTATCACTAAAAAAGCGACAGGTTTCAACCTGCCGCTAGCTGTACAAAGTCCGCCATGGCAGACTATTTAATTGCTATTTTTCACCGATCAGCAGAGCTGCGGGAAAGTAACTGAGAGCTTCACCAATTGCCAGCGTACCGTTACTTTCTACCGCCTGATTTGTAATCGCATCTTTCCAAACCGACGGCATTTCCTCGGACAATTCCAGATTAGTATCTTTCCAGACTTCTTTGCCGAGCGGCATTTCTTCCGGTTTGACAATTCCCGCCAAAAACCGGGGAGCAATGACAATAACTGTAGTATCTTCAAAGCTTCTGGCAAAGGCAACAACATTATCTTTAAACGTACCCGCTACTTGCAGGGGCTGATAGTCGCCTGATTTAAAGACTTCCAAGTATTTTTTTCTGGCATCTAGGACTCTTGCCGTCAAAAACAGTTTAATTCTAGCATCTTCCCGCGTCTCAATCAAATCCTCAACCAGTTGCAAAATATCCGTCTGAGCTTGCTGTTTAATTTCCTGCAAAACCTCGATTCTGCGGGCAAAATCAACGGGACGGCGGTTGTCCGGATCGACGTGGCTTAAATCCCAAAATTCCGTGCCTTGATAAATGTCGGGAACGCCCGGAGCAGTAATTTTCAGCAGCGTTTGAGATAAAGAATTAAAAATTCCGTAATTAGCTACTTTTTTCCAGAAAGGTGTAAATTTCTTGAGAAACTGATTTTGTTCCGAAGGTTCTAGAACGCTATCGACAAAGGTCATAAAACCAGCTTCGTAGTCGTTATCCGGTCTCAGCCAAGCCGTATAGACTTTGGCTTCGCGGACAGCTTTAATGACATAATCTTTCAGGCGATCGACATAATCAGTGTTGTCTATTCCCTCAAATGGAAAACTGCCGATCAGAGTTTGGTACAAGAAGTATTCGTCATTCGTACTAGGAACCATTCGATTCTGAAAGTTGACTTTCTTAGAAGAGTTTAGCTCTCTCCAAGACTTGACTTGCTGTTCCCATTCATCGGGAAGTTCTGACAAAACGTTAAGTCTGGCTCGCACATCTTCGCCGCGTTTAGTATCGTGAGTAGCTGTAGCATTCATTTTGTGCGGCCAAGCTACTTGCTGCTTTTGGTTGAACTCGTGAAAATCCGCCACGGAAACGCCGAACTGACTGGGGTTTCCTCCCACTTCGTTGAGCGATAAAAGCCGATAGTAGACGTATAAAAGCGTGTCTTCAACGCCTTTTGCCATCAAAGGCCCTGTTAACTGCTGGAGTTTCATTACAAAGTGCCGACGCTGCTCTTTTTGTTCGGTTGTTAGGGTTTCTTCTTCTTCGAGCAACAGCACCGTTTCGATAAATTTAAGTTCCTTGAGGAGTCGCGGTACTTGTTCTTTGGCATGGGCGATCGCATATTTTACGTAAGTGCGATCGGACTCTCTCAAACCATCTTGATTGATGTAAGTTCGGTAGACTGGAAAAATCGTCAAAACAGCAGCCAATGCTTTTTCCAAACCGGGACGAGTAAAGTCGTTTCCCTGTCTCGATTGACCGGAGATATTCTTCAATAGTTGAGCCAGATTGTCTACATCTCCCGCCAAATTCTTCTCAACAATCAGCCCTTTTTTATCTAAAAACAACTGTTCGTAGGGAACATTCAAGCGAGTAAATCTCTGATATATTTCGCTAAATTGCTGTTCGCGATCGCGCCGACAGAAAACGCCGTTTACGTAGTTCAAAAAGTCGTAGCCGCTCGTTCCCTCAATCGGCCAATATGACGGCAAATATTCTTCGTGTTCCAGAATTTTTTCAACAGTAATGTAAGTGTCTCCGGTTCTCTCCCGGAGCCGTTTCAAATATTCTGTGGGGTCGTACAGTCCGTCGATGTGGTCGATTCTCAATCCGGTAAACTTTCCCTCTTCAACCAGGTTGAATATCAGAGCGTGGTTTTTGTGAAAAACTTTAACCTCTTCAACTTTTACAGAAATCAGGTCGTTGACTGTAAAAAACCTTCGGTAATTAATTTCTTCTGCCCCCACTTTCCAGAATGACAGACGGTAAAACTGGTCGGAAAGCAAATCGTCCAGCAAATTAAAACTTTCGGCATTGCCCTTTTCTCCGTTAAAAACTTTGATATTTTCATCGATAAATTCCTGCACCAGGGGATTTTGATTGTAGAGTTCCCACAGCAGTCCTTTGACAAAAGCTATCTGATCGTATCTGGCTTTACCTTTAGTTTCTGAAGAGGTATTTTTAATCAAATAAAGAATTCCCAAAAACTTGATAAAATCTGGATGGCGTCTGCCTAATTCCCTGGCTAAATGCCCCAAATTATGACTGATAAATTTAGCATAAGATTCAATTTTTACTGGCAATTGTAAGCTATAATAATTGATGGTTAGCCCAATTTCGCTGTATTTGAGTTGAATCTCGCCATTTTCCAGACACTCTCCATAAAAATTGCCCAGATGCGGAGCCAGCACTCGACCCCTGAGATGTTCGTAAGCGTGATTCCATTCAATATCGAAGTAATCGAAATAGTCGGAATCCGGCCCGTGTTCCAATACGTCTAACAGCAGCAAGTTTTGAGTATCGTAAGCCATGTGGTTCGGGACAATATCTTGCACCCATCCCATGTTCCGTTTCTTGATTTCGTATGTAAGCGCTTCAAAGTCTTCTGATGTTCCCAATTCGGGATTTATCTGATTTGAGTCAACGACATCGTATCCGTGACTGCTGCCTTTTCTAGCTTTAAATATCGGTGAAGCGTAAAGGTCGGTAATTCCTAATTCTTCCAAATAGCCAAGGATTTGTTTGGCGGCTTCAAAGTTAAAACCTCCATGAAATTGAATTCGATAAGTTGCTGTGGGAATTCGCATTATGTTAATTTTACTCCTGGTTTTTTTTGTTTTCTCTTTTAATATAGGAGGCAGAGCCTCCGGGACTGCATTCCCAGGCAGAGCCTGGGAACGAGAAAAACGAGAAAACGAGAAAGGCTCTACCTCCCGTTTCTTGTTCGTAGAAAGAGCCTGGGAACGCCTGTATTTGAGGCTCTGCCTCCCGTTTTAATTACTCTAATTCGTAGAGTGCGAAACTCTGCGGTTTAACAGTCAATTGTTGCTGTGAATTTATCTTGTCAGGCAAGCTAGAACCTGAACCCATCCATTTTACATCAGCAGAGTCTAAAATTTTGTGACCGTTGCCTTGGGGAAGTGCAGCCGTAAAAGCTACCTCTTGCCTGTTGAAGTTTAGAATGCAGAATATCTGGCTGTCATCTGTCCAGCGACGTAGAAATAAGATTTTTTCCGCTTCAATGCTGGACACTTCTAGACTGTTTTTGTCGAGTTTTTTAAGGGCCGGTATTGTCCGCCGCAGTTGAATCAAATGTTGGTGCCATTCCCAGAGGATTTTGTGTTTGCCTTCTGTTTGTTTTTCCCAGTTTAACTTGCACTTCTCGAAGCTTTCAGGACTCTGGGGGTCTTGAAACTCGCCTCGCCCTTCAAAGATTTTAAATTCTTGTTGTTTGTCTTTGCGGATAGCTTCAATTAAGTTAGCGTCTGAGTGGGAAACAAAGTACAGAAACGGGGCTTCTTCTCCGTATTCTTCTCCCATAAAAAAGAAGGGAATGTAGGGAGAAATTAAGACTGTGCCGGCTGCGAGTTTCAATCCTTCAAAGTCAACTATTTTCGAGAGTCTGTCTCCCAAAATGCGGTTGCCAATTTGGTCGTGGGTTTGGGAAAACACCAGAAACTTATGGCCGGGTTCATCTTTGGCAGAACTGCCGTGTTTCCGCTTTCTGTGGGGCGCGTACTGGCCGGAGTAAACAAAGCTTTCTTTGAAGGCTTTTTCTAAGTGTTCGCACTTGCCGAAATCTTGGTAGTATCGGTCGTCTTCTCCGGTGAGCAAGGTGTGCAGTGCGTGGTGGAAATCATCGCACCATTGGGCGTCTAATCCGAAGCCACCCAGTTCTTTAGGACGTATAGTGCGGACATCGTTTAAATCGCTTTCGGCTATTAAGTAAATCTGCCTTCCTAGCTCTTGGGAAATATCGGATGTGGCATCAGATAGTTCTTGTAAAAAAGGTCGGGCACCTACTTCAAATATTGCTTGAATTGCATCTAATCTCAGGGCATCGATGTGATAGTCTCGAAACCAGTAGAGGGCGTTTTCAATAAAGTAGTTGCGCACGCCGTCGCTGTAGGCGTCGTCGAAGTTGAGGGGGTCTCCCCAAATTGAGCCGTATTTTGATGTAAAGTAGGGACCGAATTGACTGAGGTAGTTTCCTTCGGGGCCGAGGTGGTTGTAAACTACATCGAGAATTACTGAAATGCCGTGTTCGTGGCAGGCGTTGACGAGTTTTTTGAAGCCTTCGGGGCCACCGTAGGAGTTTTGGACGGCGTAGGGATATACGCCGTCGTATCCCCAGTTTCGTTCGCCGGGGAATTGGGCTACTGGCATTACTTCGATGGCGTTAATTCCCAATTCTTTAAGTTGTTTGAGCTGGGGAATCATTGCTTCAAATGTTCCGGCTTTCGTGAAGGTGCCGACGTGCAGTTCGTAAATAATCATTTCGGCTAGCGGCACGCCTTGCCAATTTGTGTCTGTCCAAGTAAAGCTGTTTTGATCTATTACTTGCGACGGGGCGTGTACGCCTTGGGGTTGATATTTTGAGGCTGGGTCTGGTCGCTCGGTTTTTCCTTCGAGTTGGTAGGTATAAAGAGTTCCTGGTTCGATGTCTGTAGCTGTGGTTTGCCAATAACCTTCTGCAGATTGTTGCATGGGTATCAGGCGTTTTTTTGGGGAAACAATTTGGACTGCTATTTGTTTGAGGGTGGGCGCCCAAACGGTAAATTCACATTGGTTGTTGCCGAGGTAATTTGCTCCTATCTTCACTTTGAGCTGTTCTCCTTATAAAATACGTTGGTGGTTCGATCGCCCGACGCGCTATCAAATGCTTTGTCCTTAACGTTCCGCGTCTGTTTAGACGGTAATATTACTTAATATAACAAACAACTAACTTTAGACAGAGCCATCAAAGGCTAGAATTGTGTATGAGGCAAAAGTAGCGGTTGGTTATGTCTAAATCAGAGCATGAATCTGCACGAAGAGCCCGATCGCCAAGAGGGCTGCCTGGAAGGGTTAATATTTTTTGTTTATATGTATAAAATATATCTAAAGATAGATCACTAATTAGCGCGAGTGTGAATTTTATGGTTATGGCTTTTGGACGGGAAATCTGTTGCAATCTCGACTCCGCGGAGTCTCGCGAGTGGTTGGTCACAAACGGGATCGGCGGTTACGCTAGCGGTACGATCGCGGGTCTCCTCACACGCCGCTATCACGGCCTGCTGGTAGCCGCCCTCAAACCCCCGCTGGGACGCACTTTGATCCTCGCCAAGCTGGACGAGACGGCTGTGTATGACGATCGCGCCTATCCGCTTTATACAAACCGCTGGGGCGACGCGACGATGGAACCTCACGGCTACAACTACATCGAAAGCTTTCACCTCGAAGGCACGACGCCTGTTTGGAGGTTTGCTTTAGCCGACGCTATCCTGGAAAAGCGGATTTGGATGCAGCAAGGTGCTAACACAACATATATTCAATACCGCTTGCACCGCGCCTCACAACCGATCGCCCTCGCTGTCAAAGCCCTGATCAACTATCGCGACTACCACCACACAACTCGCGCCGGCGACTGGCAGATGAGCCTAGAAACCTTGGAACGCGGGGTTTGCGTGACTGCATTTCCCGCGTCTGCACCCCTGTACCTGCTGACGGATGCCGAAGCCGAGGCAAAATTTCGAGTTTCTGCACCTTTATACAATTGGCATTACGGATTTGATTTGGCAGCGGAAAAGCGGCGCGGATTGGACTGCAGCGAGGATCACTTGCACGCGGCGACTTTTCACATGACAATCGCACCGGGAAGTTCTCTGACATTGATAGCGAGTACCGAGAAAAATACCGAACTCAACGGCGGTACAGCTTTAGAAGGGCGCCGCGCTGCAGATCGAGAACTGCTGCAAAACTGGTCAAAAGTGAGCGACTCTCCCGATTGGATCCATCAGTTAGTGCTAGCCGCCGACCAATTTATCGTCAGCCGCCCGCTACCGGAGGAACCCGAAGGCAAAACGATTATCGCCGGATATCCCTGGTTCAGCGACTGGGGGCGCGACACGACGATCGCCCTACCCGGCCTCACAATCTGTACCGGGCGATGGTCCATTGCCCGATCAATTTTGCGGACATTTGCGCGGTATATCGATCGGGGGATGCTGCCGAACCGCTTTCCGGATGCGGGCGGCGCACCGGAATACAACACCGCAGACGCCACCCTGTGGTACTTTGAGGCAATTCGCGCTTATATTGATGCCACGGGAGACGAGGAACTTTTGAGCGAACTCTGGTCTACCTTATGTGAGATTATTGACTGGCACATACAGGGAACTCGGTATAACATCCGCCTCGATTCCGATGACGGTTTAATCTACGCCGGCGAAAAGGGTGTGCAACTGACTTGGATGGACGCGAAAATCGGGGATTGGGTGGTGACGCCTCGGATTGGTAAGCCGATCGAACTCAGCGCGCTTTGGTACAATGCTATACAAGCTATGGCAAGTTTTGCTCGAAAATTGGGCAAGCCTCACTATGAATACGAGCAATTGGGCGATCGAACGGCCGCCGGATTCCCTCGCTTCTGGAACGCCTCAACCGGTTACTGTTACGACGTTCTCGACGGCCCCGACGGACACGATAGTTCCCTGCGGCCCAACCAGATATTCGCCGTATCCCTGCCCCTGGACTCGATTCCTCCTCACTCCCCCAACTCCTCGTCTGGGGGGATGCGCCAGGAAACCCGCTATACACCGTTACTGACGCCCATCCAGCAGCGCGGCGTGGTGGACGGCTGCGCTCAACAGCTTCTGACTTCTGTCGGCCTCCGCAGCCTCTCGCCGCAGCACCCGCAGTATTGCGGCGCATACGGAGGCGACCAATTCCAGCGTGACAGCGCCTACCACCAGGGCACAGCTTGGGGCTGGCTGATTGGCCCCTTTGTCTTGGCGCACTTGCACGTATACAAAAACCCAGCACAAGCGAGCGAATTCCTCGAACCGATGGCACATCATATAAGGGCCGGCGGAGTTGGCAGTCTGGGCGAAATTTTTGAGGGCGACGCCCCCCACTCGCCACGGGGCTGCACGGCTCAAGCTTGGACTGTGGCTGAGGTGCTGCGGGCTTGGTTGGCAATTAATACTGTCGGTGTTTAAATGGGGAATGTTATCTTTGGTTGAAAAAAAGATTTATGGCATTATTATTAGCGGGCGATATTGGCGGAACTAAGACAATTTTGCGCTTAGTGGAAAGGACTGTTAAGGGTGAAATGAACGCTCTTTACGAGTTTCGCTATCCCAGCGGGGAGTTTCCCGATTTAGTGCCGATAGTGGAGCAGTTTTTGAGGGAAGCTGCTATTAAGTTGAATGGGCCGCTTGTACCAGAAAAAGCTTGTTTTGCGATCGCAGGTCCGGTGGTTAACAACACTGCAAAACTAACTAATTTGCCTTGGGTGCTGGATGCGAAGCGTCTGGAACAAGAATTAGGAATATCCCGCGTCAGTTTAATTAATGATTTTGTTGCGGTTGGCTACGGCGTGTGGGGTTTGGATGCTAAAGATTTGCACATTTTGCAAGTCGGAAAACCCCGCCAACACGATCCAATTGCTGTTATTGGTGCGGGGACTGGTTTGGGAAATTGTTTTGGAATTCCCGAGGCAAATGGCATCAGGGTTTTTTCTTCGGAAGGGGGACACGGTGACTTTGCTCCTCGTTCGGAGTTGGAGTTTGAATTGCTAAATTATTTGTTAGCAAAACACGACATTCAAAGAATATCGATCGAGCGTGTGGTTTCGGGACAAGGGATTGTTTCAATTTACCAGTTTTTGCGGGACAGAAAGTTTGCTCCTGAATCGCCGGAGGTAGGGGAAGCTATCAAAAAATGGGAGTCAGAAATCGGTAAAAGCGAGAAGACTGTCGATCCGGGGGCGACAATTGCACAGGCGGCACTCAAAAAGTGCGATCGGCTTTCGGAACAAACAATGCAAATGTTTGTAGAAGCTTACGGTGCGGTGGCCGGAAATCTGGCTGTGACACTGTTACCTTACGGCGGTTTGTACGTAGCTGGCGGCATCGCTGCTAAAATTTTGCCGCTGATTCTAGAAGGGGGTTTTATGCGAGCTTTTACGCACAAAGGCCGGATGGATTCGCTGTTAGAAATGATGCCGGTTCGTCTTGTTTTGAATCCCAATGTAGGGTTAATTGGAGCGGCTGTTTGTGCGGCCGGTCTTTAGGAGATTTCAAATATTTAGGGCGGGCAAGATGCCCACCCCACAAGAATTTTTGTGGCACAGGCATCTTGCCTGTGCAAATATTTAGGGCGGGCAAGATGCCCACCCCACAAGAATTTTTGTGGCACAGGCATCTTGCCTGTGCAAATATTTGGGGCGGGCAAGATGCCCACCCCACAAGAATCCTTGTGGCACAGGCATCTTGCCTGTGCAAATAGTTAGGGCGGGCTAGAAGCTTACCCCACAAGAATCCTTGTGGCACAGGCATCTTGCCTGTGCAAATAGTTAGGGCGGGCTAGAAGCTTACCCCACAAGAATCCTTGTGGCACAGGCATCTTGCCTGTGCAAATAGTTGGGGCGGGCAAGATGCCCACCCCACAAGAATTTTTGTGGCACAGGCATCTTGCCTGTGCAAATAGTTGGGGCGGGCAAGATGCCCACCCCACAAGAATTTTTGTGGCACAGGCATCTTGCCTGTGCAAATATTTAGGGCGGGCTAGAAGCCCACCCCACAAGAATCCTTGTGGCACAGGTATCTTGCCTGTGCAAATATTTGGGGCGGGCAAGATGCCCACCCCACAAGAATTTTTGTGGCACAGGCATCTTGCCTGTGCAAATATTAGTGGCACAGGCATCTTGCCTGTGAAATCCTTGTGGCACAGGCATCTTGCCTGTGACTGAAGCTTGGGCGGGCAAGATGCCCACCCCACAAGAAATTCAGAAAAAGCTAAACTTCATACATTTGCCAGAAAAAAGGATATTCCTCTGGAGTCACTGAAAGACCAGCTTTGACAGGATTTTGCCTAATATATTCCCAAAAAACCTGAAATTCTCGTTCATCTCTGACAATGTGGTCATGTCGCTCATCCTGCCAGACAGTACCAATATGCTTCATCACCTTGGGAATTTGTTTAGAACTGTAGCTTTTCATACTGTGTAAAATGCTGCTGAGCGACCAGAATTTATTATCCGACTTTTCTAAAGGCTGCATGAGCATATGCACATGATCGGGCATTACAACTAAGCAAAATATTTGATACCTTTGCCTATCAAAAAACTTGCAAGCATTGAGGACAACTTGCCTCGCAGCCGGAGTTAATTCCAGCTTTTCCCAAGTATTAAAAGTGATGAAATAGACAGCTCCTTCTAACTCCCAATGAGGTAAATTTCTGTAAGTAACTTTTAATTGAGCATCTCTGAGTTTAAGCGGCAGACTAGAAGCCTGTCCCACAAAAAGCTGATATTGAGCTGTGGGGTGGGCATCTTCCCCGCCCAAATCCTGATTGCTTGCCTGACTCAAAATTTCGCGAATCCTATGACTAAGTACAACCGCAACTTAGTATAAAATAGCCTAAAAAAAGCAAAATTTCAATACCCTTACCGAGGATTTTTGTAAAGTCTTTAAGCATTGTGGGGTGGGCATCTTGCCCGCCCCAAATATGCAAGTTAAATGGTCACAACTCATCTCATCTTCAAAATCTTCTGTGCCGCACTTTCAGATACCGGCATCACCGATAACCGATTGCCTTTCCTCACCAGCCAAATCTCATCAGCACTAAACTTTTGTTTCAGTTCATCCAAAGATATTAACTTAGCAAACTCCTCAACAAACTCCACTTTCACAGTTTGCCAGCGAGGAGCATCAAACGGCGATTTAGGATCATAATATTCGCTATTCATATCGAACTGACTCGGATCGGCAATCCCAGTTTCCACGACGCGCATTAACCCGGCAATACCCGGAAATTTAGTATTAGAATGGTAAAAAAATACTAAATCTCCCCGACTCATTTCTCGCAGAAAATTGCGCGCTTGATAGTTGCGAACGCCATCCCAAATCGAAGTGCGATCGCCCTTCAAGTCCGCAATACTATAAACATCCGGTTCCGACTTCATCAGCCAATAATTCATACAATATCTTTCCGCTTCTGCAACCACAGAGTCAACATCAAATAAACGAAAATATGCACGCACAAAATACCCCAATTTAAACCCAAATTTTCCCACGTTGGATCGTAAACAGGAGTAGGCTCAAACGGCTGAGGGAGCGTACTCCCATCCGGTAATGTAGTAGGCGCGGGAACCATCCCATTCACATTAACTAAAGAGCCGTAAGCACCCACAGACCAGCGGCTTAACATCAGCCAAGAAAACTTGCTCGCCGCACCTTGCATCTTAAACAAAACTCCAGAGAAAATAATCTGAGGCAGCAATAATAGAGGCAAAGCGCTATTAGCTTGAGAGCTATTTTTAACAATCGCGGAAACCACTAATCCGAGACTTAGGCAGCTCATCAAAGTTAGAAATGTGGTAATACTTGCCCCCATCGCCCAGGAAATCAAACTCGGTTCGGGGGATTTAAAAGCAATCAGAATAACTCCTACCATTAACAGCGTTTGCAATACTGCCAAACCAGAAAGTATAAAAATTTTTGAACCTAAATAAGCAAACAATCCTAAATTGACCAAACGTTCGCGCAGATAAATAGCAGATTCTTTAACAATTTCTTGCAGAGAAGTTGCCAGCCCTACCCAAATCGCCGCGCAGGTAAATACAAATAAAACTCTCAGCGCTAAAGGTGCCAAAGTTGCCTCCGGTGCGCCAATTAATGGGTCTTTATCTCTGACGGCCAACCGCAGTAAACTAATGCCGATCGGAGCCGTTAAAAGAGCTAAACTCAAGTTAACTAAGTCGCGGGAAATAAGCTGAAAATAGCGCTGGGCAAGCAAACCGAGTTGTTTTACAAAAGATTGAGATTTTGGTACACAAGGTGCAGAAGGTATTTGTGCATTAGCCTTGCCTCTGCTGAAGTGATTGACAATATAGCGCTGATTGTAGGGAGATTTATTAAACTTTTCTGCCCAGCTTTGAACGTTGGTTTCTCCTGTTTCTAATTCGTTGTAAATGTCTGCAAAATCGCTTGTTTTGATATCAAAAAAATCGAGCGCTTCCCTAGGGGGGCCGAAGTAACAAAGGCGTCCGCCGCGACCCATAAACACAATACGATCGCACATCGTGATATTTGCCGTCGCGTGAGTCACCAGAATCACCGTCCGGCCTTGATTTGCCAACTTTCGCAGCAGTTGCATCATCTTCTTATCCAAACCCGGATCGAGTCCTGAAGTCGGTTCGTCTAAAAAGAAAAGTTTCGGGTCTGCTAACAGTTCGACTCCGATGCTGACTCGCTTTCGCTGGCCGCCACTAAGCTGTTTTACCAAAGCCTTGGGACGGTGAGTCATTTCAATATCTTCTAACGTTTTTGCGACTACCTGCTTGACATCTATATCGGGAGGTAAGCGCAATTTAGCTGCATAACTCAAGACTTCTTCTACTGTCAAATCTGCGTGCACAATATCATCTTGAGGCACGTAACCGATTTGATTGCGGTAAATATTGAAGTTTTGGCGCAGGTTGTCGCCATTGAGAAAGACAGCGCCGTTAGTAGTTTTTTCGATGCCTAAAAGCGTCCGCATTAAAGTAGATTTGCCAGCGCCGCTACCGCCGACTAAAGCCACAAACTCCCCCGGTTCGATCGCCAAAGTGATGTTATCCAAACGTTTCGGAATCACCAGACTCTCAGCATCCAAACGAATTTGATGGCCCGAGTCTTGCATCTGCAACTCACCGCTGCGGTAAGTTAGAGTAAACGGGCCGATCCGAATTGCATCTCCCTCGGACAACTGTACAGAATTTGTCACTCGCTGACAGTTAACAAAAACCCCGTTAACGCTGTGGTCTCGCAAAATATAATTACCGCGACTGTCTTGGTCGATTGTGGCGTGGCGTCTAGAAACAAGCGGCGCATCTAATTGCAGCGAAGCGTTTGGATCGCGGCCCAACAAAACCGACCGATTCTTAAGAAGAATTGACTGCTTGCTAGGGACAGCAACCTGATTCGCCAGCGGATTAAAATAACTCAGCAAAACTTGATTTTGAGGATCGAGACCGATTTTAATTTCTGTGCCGTTTTTCAGACAATAACCGTCATTGGGAGTGATGCGAGTGCGATCGACAAATAAGCCATTAGTGCTCGGCCGCTGCCCGTCACCGTCGTAAATCCAGTAATTATCCCCAATTTGGCGCAAAACAGCGTGAACGCCGGAAACTGCCCGCCAGGGTTCGGGAATGACTAAATCAGCACGAGTGCGATCGCGCCCCAATACGTGCTGCTGCTGTTTTAACTCTAACTGTAAAACCTCGCCTTGATTGCTTAATACTAAATAGGGTCGATCGCTTAAAGCAGTCAGTTGTCCTATATTGCCTGTCATACTTCAATCGCGGTTTTTGCACTCACTTTTGTCAGCATATCAAAAAGTGGAAGTCATTAGTCATTAGTCATTAGTCATTAGTCATTAGTCATTAGTCATTAGTCATTAGTTATTAGTCAACCGTCAACAGTCAACCGTCATTAGGCAGAATAAAACTTTTCTCACTCTCCCACTCGGTCTAAAAAGCAATTTATATGGGTATAAAATTATCACCTTTTGGCAACAACGGACAAACTACGAAGCCGATTAATTACTGCCGCCAATTCAAACCGTCGAAACATGGCAAAATCTCCTTCAGGAAAAGGCGATAAAATATCCATCCCCTGCGCGTCAATATCTGCCATCACCAAATCTATGATTTCCGACAAAGTGCGCTTTCCGTCCATGTATTGCTGCTTAGCATAAACCATTGCCGCAGCGATCGCCCTTAACTGTCCCCTGTCCACAATTTGCTCAATAGCACCCAAATCAATCTCCTCAGTTCCGAAAGCCAATTCATCAACATCCCGCACCTTCACCCGCACATCTCGCCCTCCCAGACTCGGATCTAAACTAGCAGGAATCGGTACTCTTTGAGTAATCTCACCAAAATTTTTTCCCCCTTCAGCAGCACGGCTAATCGAGTAATTTAGAGCAATTTCTTTAGCTTTTTCCGTCACATCATCTGCTTGAAAATTATCCATTGCAATCACAGTATCCGCCACATCAAAATAATCACCGCTTCCCCCCATGACTAAAATAGTCGATACGCCGCAATCAGCGTACAACAGTGTAACTTTATCAATAAACGGCGTAATCGGTTCCTTATCCTTAGCGATGAGTTCCTGCATTCGGCGATCGCGAATCATAAAATTCGTCGCCGCCGTATCCTCATCAACTAATAAAACAGGCACTAAATCCCCTTCTGAAATAGCGACTAATTGCGTCTCTAAAACAAAAGACTGAGCTTCTTCCTTCTTCCCTCTTCCCTCTTCCCTCTTCCTTCTTCCTTCTTCCTTCTTCCCTCTTCCCTCTTCCCTCTTCCCTCTTCCTTCTTCCTTCTTCCCTCTTCCTTCTTCCTTCTTCCTTCTCCCCACTTCCAAAGCCTCAATAATATTAGCAGCTTGCGACGTGCTACCGCTCGCATTTTCAGTATAAAATTGTGCAGTATCTCTACCTTGTGGCAAGTGGTTAATAAAAGGCGAAATATCAACTCCCCCCACACTTCTACCATCTTCCGCTCTAATTTTCACCGCTGCCGGATTAGTTACCACAAATTCCCGACCATCTCCCGGAACTCGGTTGTAAACTCCCAACTCTATCGCCCTGAGTAAAGTTGATTTGCCGTGATAGCCACCCCCAACAATCAAAGTAATCCCAGCGGGAATACCCATACCGGAAATCAAACCGCGATTCGGACAATTAAACTCAACTTTTAACGACGGCGGCGATTGAAAAGCCACAGCATTATTTAACAAAGGGCGATTGTCAACACCGCTGCGGCGGGGTAAAATAGAACCATCAGCAACAAACGCAACTAATCCGTTTTCAGCTAACTGCTGCCGCAGCCAGTCAGCATCTTCTACAGTTTCAACATGACGGCGACATTCAGCAGCATTTAAGTTAGCATACTTCAGAGAATTGCTGACAATTTGCGGGATATGTTCGCACAGCATTTCAGCAGCTTGTCCCCCTAAAATACTGCGTCCACTCGCTGGAAGTCCGACGGCAAATCGCAGTTCAACTCCTCCTAAATCTTCGATATCGGACGTATTTGAGGAAATGATAAATGCGGAAGTTCGCTCTAAAACTTCTTGTCCGAAGCGAGTCACTGCAATCAAACCGCTTTTCCCAGTGCCGCGCTTGCTGCTGATGCTGTGTGCTGCTTGGTCAAACTGGCGAGTTAGGTAATCTCGCAAGGCTATTTCTCGACTGCGAGAATTGAAAAGTTCGCGGGGAAGTTGAGCAATGTTTGGCGGAACTCTGACTCTAAATTTACTGGGAGAAGCAAACGGATCTCCCTGCACGTAATCAATAATTAATGTGAATTCAGAAAAGTCGTAGTTACCTTGAATGTCTTTGTAGGCTTTGTAGCCTCGATTGTCTAGTTGCCGTAAATGCCGTTGCAGGCTTTCTTTGTTAGTCATTTGTTATTTGTTATTTGTTATTTGTTATTTGTTATTTGTTATTTGTTATTTGTTATTTGTTATTTGTTATTTAGCTGGTTCCTAGGCAGAGCCTAGGAACCGATGCCCAGAGGCTTTGCCTCGCTTGCTTGGCGTGGGAAAATTCGCTTGCTTGGCGTGGCAAAATTGGAGGCAGAGCCTCCAGATATGCGTTACCAGGCTCTGCCTGGTAACGAGTAGATTACCGATTACCAATTATCGAATTCCAATAATTTAGCCACCGCATTGACAACAATTTGAGCAGAACCGGCGAAAAAAGGTCGATCGATAGTTGCTAATGTATCGCTAGATTGGTGATAGTGGGGCGATCGCAAATTTGCAGTATCCGTCACCAACACAGCACCAATTCCTTTATACCAGAAAGGCGCGTGGTCGCTCCGCAAAACATCGGGAGTCAGCAACCCTTTCAGGGGAACCGGCAGCGCCACCACCGCAGGCAAACCGGCTTTTCCAGACTCCGCAAAACTTTTCAACAGCAGCGGATGTTCCGCATCCCCAATCACAGCGATAAACTCGCCTTTGTCGGGAGAAGTTACCCCCGATGCTTCTAAAAAAGGTTGCGCTGTCAATCCTTCGGGATATCGCTGGCATCCGGGCGTGCGGCAGGCATAACCTACCATATCCAGGACGATCGCTCCCTGCAAATTTTTTAACCGCGCCTCGCTACCGGTGAATGCTAAACTGCCTAAAAGTCCGATTTCTTCCCTGTCGAAAAATGCTATTTGCAATGTTCGAGGCGTGGGGCGAGAACCCAGCAATCTTGCTACTTCTAAAACTACTGCGACTCCCGTCGCATTGTCGTCAGCCCCGGGCGAGTTGGGCACAGTATCGTAGTGTGCTGCGACTAAAATTGCACCTGCGTTTGAGTCAGTTCCTTTTCTCTCAGCGAAGACGTTGATTCCTCCATCGAACCGCTGCAACTGAGCGGCAAATCCTAATGTTTGCAGTTGTTGGGAAATGTAGTCTCTAGTAAAAGAGCGAGCGCGTTCTCCCTCGCGTTCTCCTGCTAAAGTATCGACGTGTTTCCACAACCGGGACGGGTCAATTTGGGGCTGAAAAAAAGCCTTTTTTTCAGCAGGAAGCGGTAAGGGAGACGGGTTTTGGGAAGTGTGGATATTGCGATCGATCCAAACTTCGGGTACAGCCGACAACCGCTGCCACGAGTGAGAACCCCAACCCGCAGCCGTCAGCGCAACCAGAATAAATAGCGCTATCCAAATCAATTGTTTCATCAGTAAGTCTATTTGAGATTTTAGACAGGGCTTACGCACTCCTCACTCTCATAAACCGGGTTTTTTAGCAGCAGCGAGGGCTGCAACAAAGTCTTTTCGTATAACCCGGTTGATGCGTCCTGGACTGTTATAGTTTAGATTTTACATTGACACCCCAGTTAAAAATAAGCCTGTTTCAAAAAAAGAAACTCAAAACTCTTAACATTAGCCGCGGTCGAGCCAGTTTTGTGCTTTTTTATTTACCTAATAAAGCAGGTAAAAACCTTTAAATGTCGCCGTCGAATGTCTCTTGCTTATTGGGTGATTCGACCGCGACATTCACCCCTACTAATTCAAGGCTCAAAATTCCAAATTTACAACTACTTTTTTTCCAACTCAATCTCCTTGTTTTCCAATATCAACCCGCTGCTGCTGGGAACAGCATAAGGAATAGTTTTTGCAGAAAATTGGACTATTTGAGTTGGTTGTTGAAACCACTCGGAATAGCTGGGATTGAGTTGGTCGTACAGTGCTTTTAAAGCTTGGATTTCTGCCTCTAGCTGCGCTGCTGCTTGATTAATTCTGCGAGCTTGTGCTTGCAAGCGCTTTTCTCCGGTTTGAACTTGGTTTTCTACTTCTTGCCAGTGCTGTCCGGCAACCAATTTATCTATTTCAGCTTGTTTGTAGGCTAGTAAAGCCTGTTTTTGTTGCAGTTTCTTTTCAGTAATTTTAGTCTCTCGGTCAATCTCTTGGATTTGCTGCAACCACTGATCCCCAAAAGCAGCATTTTGCTGATGGAACTCGGCAATGGCCTTTTGAGTATTATCCTTGGGAAAACTGACTGCCAGCCGGCACTCAGAGCGCTGTACGCCAAGTTTTTCCCGCGACTCTTGCAGGGCGGCAACTTCTGCTTGCAGCGCGCGGACTTCTTTTTGGAGTTCTGGGATCGTCTGACTCATAAAAAAATTCGGTAAGTGGGAAACGAGCGTCCCTCATAGGGCCCGCCCGGGAAACGACTCGGGGATTTCAATAAGCGAGGGAATCTTTCCATTACAGGGGGATTGCTAGATTCGGTGTAATGAATGTAATGTACGAGCGGTGGGACAATTACCACCTCAAACCGAGCAACCGGCGATCGCATAATGTTCGCTCCTTTATCAGCCTCCATGAGAGGGGTAATGTTAGCTTGGGCCAAAGTTTACGCTTGCTACTATATCTAGGACACTGACTTAAGCCAATAAATCTGTTTAATCCTAAATTTCGCGCTTGCTAGGAACTATGCGAAGCATTCCCTGGTAGGTCTTTAACTCTTACGGCTAACGTAGTACGCAGGTACGCATGACTGTCAACTATGGTTTAAGTCAAAGGCCTTAAGCAAGCGTGTCTTTAGACCAGCGTCGTTGACTGGTTCAATTAGTGGAGCTCTGCATCGATTTTAAGCTAATGGTTTATTTTTATAACCAATCCCGGCCGCCTCTTCCAGGAATTATCTAATTTTAGCGCGATCGGGGCCGATGTCTAGGTATAATGGCTTATAATTTGTGGCACAAGGGATGATGACACATTTTAAATTCAGATTAAAATTATAATTAGTTACCAGCCTAATTTATTTGTGTTGAAAATCCCACTTGCCAATTTAACATAAATTCAGGTTCGATCTCTTTGCCTTTCCTACCTCTACGTCCGATCAAATGTTTTCAGGGTTTTGACAGCGAAAAAGCATCTATTGAAAATTAGGAACAGGAGCATATGAAAATTACACATCGATTAATTTTGGGATCTTTAATTGCTGCTATTTTTGGTGTGGAATGTTGCAGTAATGCAAAAATATTGGTGGCAAGCGTAGGGGATGGAGACGGCAATCGTGCTTTAGGAGCAATTTTGGTGGCGCCTGAGAAACATAGCTATTTGCGATCGGTTTCTCGCCCTCCTGCTTCTGCAAGCGCCGAGTTATTTTTGGAGAAGTTATCCCAAATAGAAGCAGTAAATTTACCGAGCCACAATTTTATCCAATCTCAGGAAATTACTGGAAAAGAGCGTAGTTTAAGGTTAATAAGAATCTGTGCTTATCTGGCTTGTATTTCTGTAGTAATCTCCTTATTAATCAGGACGAATACAGTAAAGATCTTATCCCAGGCGATCGGGTTAATCAAACCGAAGTCTGAAACAGGGAAGGACAAGTTACAAGAAGAAGAAAAAGTGTTGCCTCCAAAAAAAGAACAGGATATGTGGGATACTCTTGCCAAAATGACCCAAGATTTGCAGCAAACTGCCGAATATGCCCTCGATATTTGCGAGGAAATGAACGTCTCGATAATTGCGGTCACCCCGGGCGGTCATATCCTGTCCTTAAACCACACTACCTGTCAACTTTTGGGATACTCTAAAAAAGAGTTGTTAGGCAAACCAATAGCCGGACTTTTTAATAAGAAAACTGAATCATCGGCGCCCGAGTTAGAATTAGCAAATTTAACAGCCGAAGGTTCTATGCGCAACGTCGAAAAAGTCTACGTTTCTAAACATGGCAAAAAAATAATTGTACTGCTTTCTATTTCAAATATTCGCGACGGCAAAGGCGAGATCAGCGGCAAGTTGTATATAGCACAAGATATTACCGAGAGCAAGCGGGCTGAAAGAGATTTGCGGCGCAGTGAAAAAAAGTTTCGGCAACTGATAGAAACTGTTAATGCTGCTGCATTGATCTATCACCGAAGACAGTTACGCTATGTCAATTCTCAGACTGAAGCTCTGACAGGATATACTCGCAAAGAATTGCTAGCGTTGGATTTATACGACTTAATTCATCGAGATTTTATAGAAATAGTTAAAAACTGGGGTAAATCCAGCCACCGGCGATTAAGTGCCGGTTCAAAATATGAAGTAATAATTCTCACGAAAACCGGAGAAACACGCTGGATTGAAGCAACTGTAGATATTATCAAATTTGAGAGAAAAGCGTCAATATTAATCACAGCGTTTGACATCAGCGATCGCAAATTAGCAAAGCTAGAACTAGAAACATCTCTTTCCTTGCTTCAGGCAACCATTGAATCTACTGCAGACGGCATTCTGGCGGTTGACGGCCAAGGAAAAATTGTCACCTTTAACCATAAGTTTGCCCAAATGTGGCAGGTGCCGGATTACCTACTCGATTTGAGAGATAACAACCAAATTTTGGGTTTCGGAATCAACCAGTTAAAATACCCGGAAATCTTTCTCAACCGCGCTAAAGAATTGTCCGATCGCCCGGCTGCAGAAAGTTTTGACATCCTCGAGTTTAAAGATGGCAGAATGTTGGAGCGCTACTCGCTGCCGCAGTGCACAAAAGGCCAAATTACTGGTCGAGTATTCAGCTTTCGGGATGTAACGGAACGGGTGCAATCCGAAGAAAAACTCCGCAAAAGCGAAGAACGCTTTCACCTGCTGACGCGGGCGACAAGTGAGGCAGTATGGGATTTGGATTTGTTAAAAAATGAGTATTGGTTGAGTAAAGAATTTGAAAAAGTCTTTGGATATAAACTCAACGAAACTCAGACGATAGATTTAGAATCATGGTGGCTAAATATTCATCCCGAAGAACGGGAAAGAGTGATATTAAGCTTCAAGGAAATAATGAACTCAGACGCTAAAAGTTGGTCGGAGGAATACAGCTTTCGCCGTGCAGAGGGGGGATATGTTTTTGTGCTCAATCGCGGGTACATCATCCGCAATGAAAGTGGCAAAGCAGTAAGGGCGATCGGCACGATGATGGACATCACTCAGCGCAAGCAAGCTGAAGAAATTCTCCGCTATCAAGCTGTTTACGACCAACTCACAGGTTTACCGAATCGGCTACTGTTTAACGAGCGGCTGCTGGCGTCATTAAAAAAAGCTAAAACAACCAAAAAAATGCTAGCTGTGATGTTTTTAGACTTGGACAAATTCAAAAACATTAATGATACACTAGGTCACGCTGCGGGCGATCGCCTCTTAGAAGGTTTTGCCGGACGCATCAGCGAGACTTTGCGATCAACTGATACGGTAGCCCGCTGGGGAGGCGACGAATTTACCCTACTGCTTCCCGACATCAATTGCTTAGAAGATGCAGTTAAAACAGCTCAAAGAATACTCAACAATTTAAAGCCGGCCTTTAAACTAGAAGAACAGGCGTTTCACATCAGCAGCAGCATCGGCATTGCCGTTTATCCAGATGACGGTGAAGATGCCGAAACTTTAGTCCAAAATGCCGATGCCGCCTTGTACCGCGCTAAAGAAATGGGAAGAAATAACTATCAGTTATATACTTCAACAATTAATCCTCAAGGTAGCCACTCGCTAAGTATAGAAAGCAGGCTGCACCAGGCTCTAGAGCAGGGAGAATTTGAGGTTTTCTACCAGCCAAAAGTCAACATCACTACTTGGAAAATTCAGGGTATGGAAGCCCTGCTGCGGTGGCACCATCCAGAATTAGGTTTAGTTACTCCCGCTACATTTATTTCGATTGCCGAAGAAAACGGACTCATTGTACCTATTGGGGAATGGGTGCTGCAAACTGCCTGCACTCAAAATAAAGCTTGGCAGGATGCTTTGCAGCCAGATTTGCGTGTAGCAGTCAACGTTTCGGCTCGGCAGTTCCAGCAATTTAATTTATTACAAATGGTAGCGAACTGCTTGGAAAAAACTGGTTTAGCACCCAAGTATTTAGAGTTAGAAATTACCGAGACTACAGCCATGCAAAATGTGGACTATACCACAAAAGTTCTCAAAGATTTGCAGAATATGGGAGTGCAGATTGCGCTGGAGGATTTCGGCACGGGTTATTGTTCTTTAAATAATCTCAAAAAGTTGCCCTTGAATATCTTAAAAATAGACAGGTCGTTGGTTAGCGAACTGACAACTGATCCGTGCGAACGGGCGATCGCCAATGCTGTAGCGACGCTGGGGCGAGATTTGAACTTGAGTGTTGTAGCCGAAGGAGTAGAAACTAAAGAGCAGTTGGAGTGTTTGCGATCGCTCCACTACCCACAAATTCAGGGTCACTATTTCAGCCCTGCCCTCTCGGCTGACGATGCTAACAAACTTTTGGTAAATTCTCAGTTGCGACAAGTGAAAATTGCATAATTAGTCATCAGTCATTAGTCATTAGACTGATTGCAGAATTTTTTGATTAGGGAAACCGCAGATGCAAGGCACCCTATAGCAGATGCTTTTCAACAGAGGAGAGCGAAGGCCTGCAATTCAAGTTCATACGGAAAGAGAATTTCGATAGAACACGCGGGCGGCCCAGATGGGATTTGTCGGTCTAACGGCATTGAGAAATCTCCTACTTTCCGTGGGAAAAGCCGTTTTAGGGGCGATTCCCTACGGGATAGCTCCGCTTCACGGCATTTGCACAGGGCCACGGCAGTTAAAAGCTTAGCTGGGCTAGGGACACGGCACGGCTTCGTTCCTATACAGATGGTCGATACAGTCGATCGCGATCGCCCCTGCTGGTTAAAACTTAAAATAGTGTGCAGAATAACGGACTTGCGGCTAAAGACAGAGGAAAATATCGCTACTCCAACATAAGAGCTTTGTCTATGCAGCCGATTCGCACATTTAACGTTTCCCCGTCCCTACCCCCAATCCTCGAACCTCTGCGCAAGCTGGCCTACAACTTGCACTGGGACTGGAACGTCGATACCAAAGACCTCTTCCGCCGCCTCGATAGAGACCTCTGGGACTCGAGCAACCAAAACCCGGTGCTGATGCTCGGAACCATATCTCAAGAGCGACTGCAAGAAATGGCAGAAGACGAAGGCTTCATTGCCCAAATGAACCGAGCCGCCCAGCAGTTAGACGATTATCTCAAAAATCGCGCCTGGTACCGCAAACAGCGCGGCACCGATCGGCAGGAATGCTACGCTTACTTTTCGATGGAATTCGGCTTAGTTAAAGCCCTACCCATCTATTCAGGCGGTTTGGGCGTACTCGCAGGCGACCACCTCAAATCAGCTAGCGATTTGGGCTTGCCCTTAGTCGGTGTCGGCCTGCTGTACCAAGAAGGTTATTTTTCGCAGTATCTCAACGCCGACGGCTGGCAGCAAGAACGTTATCCGCTTAACGATTTCTACAATATGCCGCTGCACCCAGAACGCAATCCCGACGGTTCGGAATTGCGGATTGAGGTAGACTATCCCGGCCGCAAGGTTTACGCGCGGATTTGGCGGGTACAAGTGGGAACGGTTCCCCTGTACCTGATGGATACAAATATTGCACCTAACAGCCCCTACGACCAAGATATTACCGACCAACTGTACGGCGGCGATAAAACTCTGCGGATGCACCAAGAAATCATGCTGGGCATCGGCGGGGTGAAAATGATGAAAGCCCTGGGGCTGAAAGTCACGGCGTATCACATGAATGAAGGCCACGCGGCTTTCATGGCTTTGGAACGGATACGGATGCTGATGGAGGAATATCACCTGAGTTTTGTGGAAGCGGAACAGGTGGTGGTTTCGAGCAGTATGTTTACGACTCACACGCCGGTGCCTGCTGGGTTTGACTTGTTCGAGCCGGATATGGTGATGCACTATCTGGGTCAGTATCCCAAGATGTTTGGCTTGTCGCAAGATCAGTTTTTGGGATTGGGCCGGGAGAATCCTAGCGATTTGTCCGCACCTCTGAATATGGCAATTTTGGCAATTAAAATGTCGAGTTTTGTCAACGGGGTGGCGGCTTTGCACGGTGTGGTGTCGCGCCCGATGTTTAGCGGACTCTGGCCGGGTTTGCCCGTGGATGAGGTGCCGATTACTTCGATTACAAACGGGGTGCACGCTCGCAGTTGTGTGGCGAAGTCTACTCAGGAGTTGTACGATCGATACCTTGGCCCGGATTGGGAAATGACTCGCAAGGACGATCGACTCTGGGACAGGCTATCGTCGATTCCTGATGAGGAATTGTGGCGGAATCACGAACGCTGTCGCTCGGAGTTGGTGGTGTTCGCGCGGGAGTGGCTGGAAAAGACTTTGCGCGAGCGCGGTGCGGCCCAAACGGAAATCGATCGGGCGCGCGAGGCTCTTAATCCGAAGGTGCTGACGATCGGGTTTGCCCGCCGCTTTGCTACTTACAAGCGGGCTACACTGTTTTTGCGCGATGTCGAGCGAATTATGCGGATCATGCGGGACAGCAACCGTCCGGTGCAGTTTGTGATTGCTGGGAAGGCTCACCCGATGGATATTCCGGGTAAGGAATTGATTCGGGATATCGTTCACTTTATCCGCGAGCACGACACGATGAGCTCGATGGTCTTTTTGCCGAACTACGACATTAATGTCGCTCGGATGATGGTGTCGGGCTGCGATGTGTGGCTGAATACGCCCCGCCGCCCGCGTGAGGCTTCGGGTACTTCCGGGATGAAAGCTTCGATGAATGGTTTACCGAATCTCAGCATCCTCGACGGATGGTGGGATGAGGCTGATTATGTTCGCACGGGTTGGCCGATCGGACATGGCGAGTTTTATGAAGATACTAAGTATCAGGATGATGTCGAGGCGAATGCTTTGTACGACTTGATGGAAAAGGAAGTTGTACCGCTGTTTTACAACCGGGATGCTGATGGCATTCCCCGCGGTTGGACGGAGAAAATGAAGGATTCTATTCGCTTGAACTGTCCTTTCTTCAATACGGCTCGGATGGTGAAGGATTACGCGCGGCGGGCTTATTTCCCGGTGAGCGATCGCTTCGACACCATGACTTCGGATAATTGCGCTCCGGCGAAGGAGTTGTCTCACTGGAAGAAGCACGTTCTTGCGAAGTGGCATGATATTAAGATTGAGGCTGTTGATATTTCCCAGGATAAGGAAGTTAAGGTCAATGAGTCGATCGGTGTTAAATCTCGGATTAATCTGAGGGGATTGACGCCTGCAGACGTGCAAGTCGAACTTTATCAAGGTTCGGTTGATGCTAACGGAAATATCATCGGTGGCGTGCCGGTAGTGATGGAGTATTTGGGAGAAGATTCTCACAATGCTAGCCTTTATACGGCTGACATTACTTATACTTCTAGCGGTTTGCAAGGTTTGTCGTTGCGGGTTTTGCCGAAGCATGATAATCTCAGCAGTCCTTATGAAGCTGGCGTGATTCTCTGGGCACATTAAAGGAAGTCAGTAGTCATTAGTCAGTAGTCATTAGTCATTAGTTAGGAGTCAGGAGAATAAAGGAATATTTTCCTAATTCTCCCGCTCTCCCACTCTCCTTATCTTCCTTGGGGAATGACTATGTAGCCGGTTGTGCGATCGCCCAATACCAAATTCCGCTCTATTCCCCAGTACCACCAGTGCGCGCCGATATAAGCGCACAGCAAGGCATCTAGCTTGTCTTCTAAGGCTTTGAGGGTTGCAACACTGGTGGGGATTTCGCTCACAGGCAAGATGCCTGTCCCACAGCTCACAGGCAAGATGCCTGTCCCAAAAGACAGATTTAGAGAGGGTTCGAGACTCGGTAAAATATCTACAATATACTGGCAGAGTTTCATCAATTCTAATTGACGTTCTGCCAGTTTTCCTTTTTTGTATTTGATGATTTTGTCTAATTTAAATAAGTTTATTGTGGCTGGATGGCGAAATACTTCTATTTGATATCTGCCTAGTTTTTGAGCTTCTATTATCGGTGCGTGGACAAATCCTCGGGCTTCTAAACTGAGGCCGAATTCGACTGTTTTTTGGGCGAAGGGGCGGGAAAGATTGGCGGGATAGCAGCCGGCGTGGTAGCGCCCGAAGTGTTTGTGGGTGAGTTTGTCTGCTTCGCGCATTCCTGTTGGGTTGGCGATGATTGTGGGGGCGTCTACGGCGATGATTGCTGGTTCGGTTGGGGAGACTTGGGTATCGATCCAGGTGAGAATGTCGTTAAGGGATTGTTGGCGATCGCACTCTATTAATTCTAATTGGTTATTTTGCCAATTCAAACAGCACAAACCGCTTGCTCCTGAACTCCAACCTAAGTCTATGCCGATAAATTTCATTTAGTATTATTGAACCGCGAAGAGGCGGAGGACACGAAGGAAGAATCAGGAAGAAGAAGCAACAAGTAGATAATCTTCTACGGGGAAGAAAGTAAAAGATCGATCGCACAAACTGCTCTCAACTTTTATCTTGTTTCTCTTCGGATGGTGGGGACTGTTTTTGCATTTGTTTTTGGCGTTCTCTCACCGCTTGTTCCAAAATGAATGCTGACAAGCCGCTGATTGAACGGCGTTCGTCATTTGCCCACTCTTGAAGTAGGTCATAAATTCCATCTGCTAAGGAGGTTGATACACGTTTAGCCATTAGAAATTGAGTATTTTTTTATTTAGGGCAATCGTCATTGTCCAGTATTGTAGACAATTTTGTCGAATATGCAGCACAATGCTGCTTTTGCACAGCACTATGCGCCGATAGTGCGTGTATATTGTGCTGTATCTAGACCATTATGCACATATGGAGCATATATGCTTGACTTGTGCGGCATATATGGATAAAATCTTAGAGAGTCAAAAGCCAGCGCCGAACTTTCCGAGGGCTCGCGCTGGCTAATGGTTCCCCAAATACAAGGAGACAGTCCAAATAAAAGGAGACTATTACTATGGTAAAGCCTGTGAGCGACGGTAACGAATATAACCGCGGCTATCAACAAGCTTTGAATGATTTTGGCATCACGCAACTGCTGTCGGGTATCCGCAGCTATTCTGATGAGGATTTTGAGGCCGATCGCGCGCGCATGACTGGGCCAGAGCTCGAAAGCTTTGCGGTGTTTCTGATTCTGCGCGTCGGGGCGAATCTCAAAGGAAGTACGATCGCCCGCTACCTCAACACTCTCAGAAAAGCAAATTCTCCGACGATCGCCGATCGCCCCGCGATCGAACTCAACTCAAATTCGCGAGGGAAAACACCTGAAAAGTCAAAGCAGGGCGATCGCAATTCTTGGGCGATCGTCCGAATTTTACCGAATGCTCAGCATTATACAATTGCGCGTTTTGTCCACCGCCAAGATGCGGACGATCGGCGGAGGGCTTTGTGTCGGTTTATTCCAGGGGGTGTGTTTGAAGTTGTGTGGGTGCGATCGGCTGTTTAAAGATACAAGGGCCGGCTAACCGAATTAAGTCCGTCGGGGGTTTAAACCTCTGGCGGACTATTGCAACAGGTGCAAGATATCAGTTGCAATTAACTTTTGCTAAAAGTGCGATCGCTTCAATACCGCTTGTACTACAATTAAAATCTATACTCTCTTTACTAAAACCGATGGAAACCATCAATCTTAAAGAAGAAGTCCGCAGCTTAATCGATCAACTGCCTGAAAACTTTACCTGGTCTGACCTGATATCTGCAATTTATCTCAGGCAAGCGATGAAATCCGAACCTATCCAACTTAAAGGCATAAAACAAGGTAAAAATATCCAACTGTCAGATTTCGATCTCACGCAATGGTTGAAATCCCATTATCTCAGGCAAGTGTTGAAATCCGAACCTATCCAACTTAAAGGCATAAAACAAGGTAAAAACATCCAACTGTCAGAAAAATTCAACATTCCTGATGGCTCCGAAGTTCTGATTGAAGTGCGGGAAGTTTCGCCTGTCAACCCTGAGGAGAAACTGAAAAAAATGAAAGAGTTTGTGACAGCTTGGTTAGATGAAGACAGAGAGGAAGGGCAAAAAATTGGAGAATTCTTAGAAAGCGATCGCACAACCAATAGAAAATCATCGGTGATGCCTCCTAAAAAGCGCCGTGCACCACTGTTTGGCAGCGATCACGATTTAATTTCAATATCTGACGGTTTTGACGAGCCCTTAGAAGATTTCAAGGATTATATGTAATGAGACTTCTGTTAGATACTCATACCTTAATTTGGTTTTTTGCGGGCGATTCTCAACTCAGTACTAATGCACGAATTCTAATTGAGGATGAAGATAATAATAAACTGGTCAGTATAGCAAGTATCTGGGAGATGGCAATTAAGGAAAGTAAAGGGCTTTTAAATTTGAGCTTGCCTCTTCATGAGTAGATCGCCCAAAAACTCAGTTTGGAAGACTTTAATCTCCTGAATATCAATTTAGATCATCTGAGTCAGATCGTGACCCTGCCTTTTTATCATAAAGATCCGTTCGATAGGTTACTCATCGCACAAGCAATAATGGAAGGGATACCCATATTAAGTAAAGATTCTAAGTTTGATCCCTATTCTAAGAATGTTAATCTAATTTGGTGAATTATAAAAATCATTAAACGAATTATTAGCAGTGTTTTGGTTTAGGGTGTGTGTCTGACTCCTCTGACTGTGCCGCAGATGGTGCAACCGAGTTGGGCGCAAAGTCAAAATTCACAGGTTGAAAAATTAAAGCAACTCATAGAACAAGCAAAGCAACAGGAAAGGCAAGGACAAGCGCGACAGGCAATAGAAACATGGCAGCAGATTCTAGCCATTGCGCGACAATTTAAACAGAGAGGAGGTGAAGCTATAGCACTCACTGCCATTGGTCTTAACTACAACAGCATTTCCCAACCGCAAGAAGCATTAAAATACTTTAACCAAGCTTTACCAATTCTGCGGCAAGTGGGCGATCACAGGGGGGAAGCTGTTACTTTGAATAATATTGGTTTAGTGTACGCCAGCATCTCCCAACCGCAAGAAGCATTGAAATACTTTGACACTCCCCGGTGTTAACGCGCGGGGATTCTTTGATCTACGAGCCAGTTTGCTGAGGCAGGATTTCTCCAACAACAGTAGGGACTAATTCTCCCAAAGCGTTGCTTGGCTCAAGGCCAAAGGTTCCGGTATGCCCTACCGTACCCAATCCTCGACTAAGAATATTTTTAGCTGCGTTTTCATCACGATCTAATAGACAGCCACACTTACAGACGTGGGTTCTAGTGGATAGCGTTTTTTTGACGATTTCACCGCAGCTAAAGCATTCTTGGCTGGTGTATTGGGGATTCACCGCAACCGTAATTTTTTCAAATACTTTTCCAAAGTATTCAAGCCAAATACGAAACTGATACCAAGATGCGTCATTTATTGACTTAGCCAGACAATGATTCTTCACCATATTTTTGATTCTCAAATCTTCGTAGGCTATCAAGTCGTTTGACTGAACTACGCACCGTGCAAGTTTTATTGCATGGTCTTTACGTTGCCTGCTTATTTTGAGATGGCGCTTGCCTAGAATCTGCCGAGCTTTGCCCCTGTTTTTTGAACCATTGAGTCTTCTGGATACGCGACACTGAGCGCGTTTGAGTACTTTCTCACCTTTTCTTAGAAACCTCGGGTTTTCAACCGTAGTTCCGTTCGAGTCGGTGTAATATTCCTTCAACCCCACATCTAATCCGATCGTAGTACCAGAGGGTTCTGTGTTTTCTTTTCTATCAACATCCACGCAGAATTGAACGTACACACCATCAGCACGTTTGACCAATCTCGCCCGTTTTATTTGGCTGATTTGGTAAAAATGTAGATCGCGTGTACCCTTTAGTTTTAACCGCCCAATCCCTTTCTTATCGGTAAAGTTGATTGATTTTCGATCGTCAGCAAGTTTCCAGCCACTGGTCTTGTATTCCACCGAACGGCAATCTTTCTGGAATTGCGGATATCCTTTTTTTCCAGCGACATTTTTCTTACAGTTGTCGTAAAATCGGGAAATAGAAGACCATGCTCGTTCTGCACTTGCTTGTCTTGCCATTGAGTTGAGTGCGTCGGCAAAAGGGAAATCGCGAGCCAGTACGGCACAGTATTTATTCAAGTCGTTTTTACCCACCTTTCTGTTATCCATCCAGTAGCGCAAACAGCTATTGCGAACGAACTTTGCGGTACGAATTGCTTCGTCTACTGCGCTGAACTGCTTTGATTTTCCGTATGCTTTGAACTCAAAAACTAACATGACTTCACCTCCCACCTTATATTACAAGTTTCAGCATAAATATTCGGTGACTTGTTAAAACTTTACAATTAAAGCCGTCCTAGAAGGACAGGGTTTTAGACCCAATTTTCTGATAACCAAGCTTTACCAATTTTACGGTCACTGGGCGAGCGCAGGGGGGAAGCTGCTACTTTGAATAATATTGGTGGAGTGTACAACAGCATTTCCCAACCGCAAGAAGCATTGAAATACTTTAACCAAGCTTTACCGATTATGCGGGAACTGGGCGATCGCGCGGGGGAAGCTGCTACTTTGCGTAATATTGACGCAGTAAACAACAGAAGTCAACCGCCAAGCAGAACAAATATCCCCCAAACTCCGAAATAAATAAAGTTAATTGCCTGCAATATAGGAGGGAATTAAGAACCGCTAAACTCTCCCCCACAAAGCCAAGCCGCCGCCCCTTCCCCTAGCGGCAATTATCCCATCTTCTACCAGAAAATATGCAAAAAATGCCTGCTTCCCCACACTCAAACTAAAAAAATCCGCCTCCCGCGCTTCTCCACCGCGAATAAATCCTTGATACACAGTTTTACCCAACAATTTCACGGTAATTCTGGTAAAATCAAAAGCTAAAATATTTTTATTAACCAAAAACTTAGTCGGCCCGGAAAGAGTTAGTTTGATCGCCCCAACTTGCACCGAATTCTCCACCCTGCCGCTTTCGCTATTCTCTTCCCCTTCAGCAACAGGTTCTGCCGAATAAGCAATTTGAATTTTCGCAATCCATTGAGGAATGTAACGTCCCGCACCCAACACAATCCCCGCTTTTTGTCGAGTCTTTTTGGTGCCGGTGATAAAGCAGAGTTGCCAGTTGCCGATTAATTGCGCGAAAGAATAGCGAATTTTATTGTTTTTCGCGTTTTTCTCAGCTTCTAGGAGGGCGGCGACTACAGCCTCGGGAGATGGTTTAGAATTAGATCGGGCAGCTTGTTCAAGAATAGATAGATTTTCCATTTAATATACAGACTTGTATTTTAAGGGTGGTAGCTGAGTCAATCTCCCCCAAAATTCCCTAAAAAATCCGGGATTAGGGGTTGACTTTTACTGCTTCTTCGCCCTGATTAAGGGGGGCTTTGACTGCTTCTTGTCCCACTCCCTACTCCCCTTGTTAACGAGGGCTAGGGACGATCGCATCTATTAAATGCGTAAGTCCTAAAGCTGCAAGACATTGATAATATTAGCTGAAGTAGCGGAGAAAAACATGGTTGCGATCGCCCCCACAGACACAGAAATCATCGTCATCGGCAGCGGAGTTGGCGGCTTGACTTGCGCTGCAATGCTAGCCCGCTATGGCTTTGAGGTTGTGGTTTGCGAAAGCCATTCGATCGCGGGCGGGGCCGCACACGGTTTTGAACGCGGCGGATTTAGCTTCGACTCCGGGCCCTCCCTGTACTCAGGATTATCCTACAGCCCGTCTGCCAATCCGCTGCGGCAAGTTTTGGATGCGATCGGCGAAAAACTCCCCTGCATCACCTACGATACGTGGGGTTGCTGTTTGCCAGAAGGCGATTTCGACACATCCGTTGGTGCGAGTCAATTTGGCGAAGTGCTCGCACAACTGCGCGGCGCGGCAGCAGTCGCCGAATGGCAGCAACTCCAGCGCATCATGGAACCCTACGCCAAAGCTGCCATAGCTTTGCCCTCCCTGGCTTTGCGCTTCGATTTGGGCGCTGTTTTTACCCTGGGCCAATTTGCGCCGGCTTTCCTGCAAAGTGCTGGCGACGCGATCGCACTTGCAGGCCCTTTCAGCAAAATTATGGACAAAAATGTCAAAGATCCCTTTGTCCGAAATTGGCTGAATTTGTTGTGTTTCCTGCTGTCTGGACTTCCCGCCGACGGAACGATCGCAGCCGAAGTCGCTTTCATGTTCGCCGACTGGTATCGCCCCAATGCAGTTTTGGACTATCCGATCGGCGGTAGTGCAGCTTTGGTAAATGCCCTGGTACGCGGTTTAGAGCGCCACGGAGGGCAGTTGCTGCTAAATTCCCACGTTGCAGAAGTTTTGGTCGAAAACAACCGGGCTGCGGGCGTGCGGCTGCGATCGGGCAAAATTATTCGATCGCACAAAGCCGTCGTCTCCAACGCATCCGTTTGGGATACCCTGAAACTGTTGCCTGAAACCTCTGTCCCGCAAAGGTTTCGGCAAGAACGGCAGGCGACGCCCGAGTGCGACAGCTTCATGCACCTGCATCTGGGAATTGATGCTGCCGGAGTGCGATCGGACTTGGCTTGTCACTACATCTTCGTCAAAGACTGGGAAATGGGCGTTTCGGCCCCTCAGAACGTCGTTCTCGTCTCTATTCCCTCCCTCCTCGACCCCGACCTCGCGCCTCCGGGAAAGCACGTCATTCACGTATATACCCCCGGAAACGAGCCTTACGATTTGTGGCAAAAGCTCGATCGCACCAGCGAAGAATACAAACTGCAAAAACAAGCGCGCGCCGAGGTAATGTGGGAAGCCTTAGAGAGAATTATCCCCAATATTCGATCGCGCTGCGAAGTCACCTTAGTTGGGACACCCCTCACCCACGAACGGTTTTTGCGCCGCCATCGCGGTTCCTACGGGCCCGGAATTCGGGCGGGTAGCGGATTGTTTCCCGGGCCGACAACACCTTTAGCGGGGCTGTTTTGCTGCGGAGATTCGACATTTCCGGGAATTGGTTTGCCCGCTGTTGCTGCTAGCGGGGCGATCGCCGCCAATACGATCGCACCTTTGTACAAACATTTGCAATTGATTCGGGAAATTATTAATTAGTTGTTATATAGCCTTTCTCAGTAACATGAGGTGCTCATAGGGCATAGGGCATAGGGCATCGGGCATCGGGCATAGGCATAGGACTCGCCCCCATACCTCACCACGCTTGAGAACCGCTATATCGATTCCGGTTGCACCGTCGGTGCTTGTTGGCTGTTGACTAATGACTAATGACTAATGACTAATGACTAATGACTAATGATATCCTTTCGGCGCAGCCGGAATTGATATTATTAGACATCTCCCATAATTCTTGTGGAACACGCACCCTGCCTGTTCAAAACCTGCTTTTTAGGAGATGTTTAGTAGTTATTTGTTATTTGTTAACGGAATTATTGAAGCGCTTTCCTAGCGAAGGACGCGAAGCAAGAGTAAACAATAATTGTAAATACAGCAGTTCTCAATAAAGTGAGGTATGCCCTATGCCCTATGCCCTATGCGCTATGCCCTATGCCCGCTTATCAAGCGTACACCTTATGTTACTAAAAAAGGCTATAGTTAGTAAAATGTGACCGATATCTGTCAGCATAGAAAGAGATAGTTCGATCGCAAAGAGGCCACCGTGCAACCCGTAGACTTTACAACTTTAACCGCAGCTTGCAGCGAACTGCGAGCCCAATGGCTGCCAGCGCGCTTAGAACAAGTCTACCAGCGCGATCGCTTCACCGTGTCCCTAGCCCTCCGCACCATGAAAGGGCGCGGCTGGATTGACCTTTGCTGGCATCCTGTCGCCGCCCGCATCTGCGTCGGTGACCCCCCGCCCCGCATTCCCGACACCTTCACCTTCAGCGAACAACTGCGGCATCAACTCAGCGGTTTAGCCTTAGTTTCCATCGCCCCTGTTTCATCCTGGGAAAGAGTCATCGACTTGCAATTCGCCAAACGCCCCGGAGAACCCGCCCTCTGGCACCTCTGGGCCGAAATCATGGGCAAGTACAGCAACGTCATCCTCACCGCCCAAGACAACCTCGTTGTCACCTGCGCCCACCAAGTCAGCGCCAAACAGTCCACCGTCCGTCCCATCCAAACCGGGCAACCCTACGAAATGCCCCCGTCTTTGACCGATGCAGTGCCGAGTCTGAGCGAATCTCAAAACCGCTGGCAATCACGAATTAGCCTGGTTCCTGGACAATTACACCGCAATCTGTTGAAGAATTACCGAGGGTTGAGTAAAGCCTTAATTTTTTCAATGATTCGATCGGCTTCTTTAAACCCCGAACAATCCACCGACAGCCTCAATCCCGACGAATGGCAGCAACTATTCCAGCGCTGGCTATACTGGCTGCAATGCCTAGAAAACTCCAAATTTCACCCGAGTTTTACCCCCGAAGGCTACACCGTCATCGATTGGCCCGCACCAGATCGTACCACAGAGGCACAGCCTCAAGATCTGCATTCCCAAGCAGAGCTTGGGAACGAGTCGGATTCCTCTTCCTCTTCGCCTGTTTTTACCCTAACCGAAGCGGAAAAGCCTTCTTCCTTCTCTTCCGTTCAAGAATTACTTAACAGTTACTACACAAGCCAAATCAATCAAGAAGTATTCGCCCAACTGCGGCATCAGCTTACCCAAAAACTCAACAACGTCCTGGCAAAACTGCGCCTCAAAGCCAACACATTTAAAGAACGCTTGCAGCAATCGGCAGACGCCGACACCCACAAATCCCAAGCCGACTTGCTGATGGCAAACTTGCAGCATTGGGAACCGGGAATGAAATCAATTTCTCTCCCCGACTTTGAAACCGAAAAACCAGTTATCATTTCCCTAAACCCAGAAAAAAACGCAGTTCAAAACGCTCAAGCAATCTACAAAAAACACCAAAAACTTAAAAGAGCCCGCATTGCAGTAGAACCTTTGTTAGCCGCCGTACAGGAAGAAATCGACTATTTAGAACAAGTTGAAGTCGCACTTTCAGTATTGGAAACCTACCGCAACACCCAAGATTTGCAAACCCTCGCCGAAATCCGCGAAGAACTGATCCAACAAAAATATCTAGACGTACCAGATTACCGCAGTACCGACAAAAATGCTGCGATCGAATTTCACCGCTACCAAACCCCCAGCGGCTTTGAATTATTAATCGGGCGCAACAACCGCCAAAACGACCAACTCACTTTTCGCACCGCCAACGACTATGACTTGTGGTTCCACACTCTAGAGATTCCCGGAAGCCACGCTTTGCTGCGTCTCAAACCCGGTACTGTGGCTGAAGAAACCGATTTGCAATTTGCCGCCGACATGACTGCTTACTACAGTCGCGCCCGCCACAGCGAACAAGTCCCCGTGGTTTATACAGAACCGAAATATGTATACAAGCCGAAAGGCGCGAAACCTGGTATGGTTGTATACAAGCAGGAGCGAATTGTCTGGGGTAGACCGCAGCAAGCCCCCGCATAATTTATATAAAGTGAGAGGAAGGATTGATCGGCAATCGAAACTTGGTTTTTAGGCAAAATAATCGCTTTAGTAGCGATAAACCTAGGCAGAAACCGGGTTTTTGAAGCCGTGTTGGATTATACAAAGTGACGTAAAGGGCGATCGCCCCCTCACAATTAATATTCGTCGGTAATGTAAAGTTTTATTAAAAATTTTTAATTTTTGTTGTTAAAATACCGCTTAAGAGAGATGATATTTCTTTGAGAGCCCGCTGCAAAGAAACGTGCAACTTGGGTTTCCTCCCTCACTGTGAGAAAAACACTGTGGGAACACAACGGATTTAACTATTTGTGCAGACCAGCTTTTGCAAAAGCTGGTCGTTTCTGTTGAAACCTTAAACCCAAGCCCCCACCGATTTTAGATTTTAGATTAAAACCGCCAATCTAAAATCTAAAATCTAAAATCTAAAATCTAAAATCCCCAAGGCCCGGTCCTAGAAAGTAAACGTCGTTCTGACCACCCCAATCAGCAAATCAGAATTATTCTTATTGTGGTCGGGAGCAGTCAGCCAAATCAGACCAGGAGTGATAGAAATATTGTCGCTCAACTTAAACTGATAGAAACCTTCAACGTGCAGCGAAGTATCCTTATCGAACGGCAAAGTCCGATTAGTAGAACTCGTTACCCGCGGCTCCATACCTACCAAAATCCCCGCCACATTTCCTTCTTTCAACAAATCGGGAAAAGCCAAAGTAACTGCCCAGTTCCAGATTTTTTGGTCTCCCCGCTGGACAGAACCCGTAGGAGTAGCCAAGTTCGATAAAATGCGCTGATTAGTATAACCCACCCAACCGCCAATTGCAAATCCCCGGTTCAACAGCCACGAAGCTTGCGCGCCGTAGGAATTGCTAGAAACTGGGAGAGTGCTATCGCTGTCGAACCCTTTAGAACCGAGACGCTGCGGAAAATTAGAAGTATTGCTGCCGGTATTGGTAATTAAGTTGTAGGAATTAACGTAAGTTAAACCTAAAGCCATGCTGTCGCTCGGTTTGAAAGTCAACTGAGCCAAACCGCCGTAAGAACCGTTGAACAAACCGTTACCCCGCGTCGGGTCCGCAGGGTTGCCGGCCAAATATCCCAAACTAAGCTCTAATTTTTCCCCAAACTCATGCCGCAGAGCGATGCCAGAACCACCAAGCAAATAGTATATTGGGTTGCGAGTACCGAAGTTAGAAAGAGCGCCGTAGCTGCCGTCTCCGTCAAAGTAAGGGTTGACAGTGTTGGTAAAATCGTCAGCAGCGCCGGCGTTGGCTTCTAGAATTACAGTCGTTCTGTTCCCTAGAGGGAATTGGTAAAGCAGCGCATCTAAAGCTACTATATTGTTAGCCTCGCCAAAAGGCCCGACATTAAACCGCAATTCCCCTTCAGCGGTTTTCGTATTTTCCGTAGAAAACGCACCCAAATTTAAAACTTGCAATCGAGTTCTCAGCAAATCTTCTCCAGAAAAACTCGTGTCGAAATTGATACGAACCCTGCTGCCAAAAGCCGTCGCTTTATCAGCTTCGCGGCCCTCGGCATCATCTCCCCTGGCGATACCCGTCAAACCAAATATCACTTCGCCGTTGAGTTTAGTCGTAGTTGAAAACTGATTTGCTTCTAATTCAGAGGCGCGCGCTTCCAAAACATCGACGCGGCCGCGCAAAGTTGCCAATTCCGCCGCAAATTCTTCTTGCAACCTTTGCATAGAAGCCAAATCTTCTCGCATCACCCGAGTTCTCGAACCTTGAATAAACTGGCTCACCTTATCCAAACACGCATTTAAACCCGCTGCAAACTCGTAGCGAGTCATCGCCCGGTTGCCGCGGAAAGTGCCGTCAGGATAGCCAGCTATGCACCCGTAGCGCTCTACTAGAGACTGCAAAGCTTGGAAGGCCCAATCGGTGGGTCGAACGTCGGAAAGTTGCGAAACAGAGGTTACTTGACCAACTGCATCTGCGCTGTCGTTACCTTCTGTGCTGTATTCGTTGATTTGTTCTAAAACATTTGACTCTGCTTGAGGTTGGGCACTTGGAGCACTCGATTGGGAAATCTGCTCAGGTTGTGCGGCGGCTTTTTCTGCGTTTAAATTAGCCGGTGCAACGGCGGGTTGCGTTTCGCTTAAGTTTGCGGGCGCGACTGCGGGGATTTGCTCCGCGACAGGTTGTTCGGCACTTAAATTTGCGGGCGCGACTGCGGGTTTGGTTTCGCTTAAATCTGCTGCAACTGCGTTGGAGGGTGCTTTTGCCTGTTCGGCAACTGGGGCAATCGGCTCCTTAGCGAAGCCCTCGTAAAGGTTCGCACTTTCTTTCTCAATAGTTTCAACAGTCAAATTGCTAGCTAGTGACGCTGGTTCGGCCGTCTCAGGCTTTGCCGTCTCAGGCTTTGCCGCCTCGGTTGCAGCACCTGCTAATTGCAGATTAGCTTGAGCTGCTGCAATTTCTACAGGTTGCTCTGCTGCTAGCGCCGTCGAAGATACGACCAAACTTGCTGCCAATACTGCAGGACCCAGTGAGAGTCCCTTCCACAAAATTCTTGACATTTTTTCCTCACACCACATTGACCCTCGCGCCCGTTCCGAAGATTTAGGCGATCGCAAATCACCTTCAGTATTCCGCCTAGTAGTATTTCTTGTCAACAATCGGGGAAATCACTGCCTCCGAGTGCAGTTTTGCTGTCGCTAATTTCACAAAAACCCCGTTTATTCCCATAATCCTGGGTTTGAGCTAGATACCTACGTAGAAACCTGGTTGATGGCCCGATATTGCGTAAGTGATTCCTCAATAAGACTAATATTGACAGAACTGGCGCTAACAAATCGTTCGATCGGCTACATACAAGTGAAAAAACTCAAATACGCCCTAGTTCACGAATGGTTGACGCCCTTAGCTACTGGCGGTTCAGAACTCGTAGTGCAGGAAATCCTCAAACACGTAGAGGAGGCAGATGTCTATGCCCTCATCGACTTTGAATCAGCCAATCCCGAAAGCTATCTTTTCGGGCGACAGATTGGCACAACATTTTTGCAGCACTTTCCCAAGGCCCGCAGCGGCGTCCAAAAATATTTGCCCTTGCTGCCTTTGGCGATCGAACAACTAGATCTTCGAGAATACGACATCCTCCTCTCATCCTCCCACGCCGTCGCCAAAGGCATCCTCAGCAGTCCCCAGCAAATGCACGTCTGCTACTGCCACACACCCATGCGCTACGCTTGGGACTTAACTTTTGACTATTTGCGCAGCAGCAAAGCCGGACGGGGCATCCCGGGGCTGCTGACGCGATATTTGTTGCATCGACTGCGGCAGTGGGACGTAATTTCCGCCAACCGCGTTGATTATTTCATCGCCAACTCCCAACACACGGCGCGCCGAATTTGGCGGTGCTATCGGCGACGGGCCGAGGTGATTTATCCGCCGGTAAATATCGAGAGATTTTCCTTGATGCGGGAAAAACAAGACTTTTACGTCACAGTTTGCCGATTGGTAACTTACAAAAACGTTAGTGCGATCGTCCAAGCATTCAATCAACTCGGGCATACTCTAATTGTCATCGGCACCGGGCCAGAATTAGAAATGATTCGGCTTCTGGCCAAACCCAACGTGCAAGTGCTCGGCTGGCAGCCCGCCTCCATAGTTGAAAAGTACATGGCAGAGGCGAAAGCCTTTGTCTATGCAGCTTGCGAAGATTTTGGTATAGCTTTAGTAGAAGCTCAAGCTTGCGGAACACCAGTAATTTCCTATGCAGCAGGGGGCGCTTTGGAGACAGTGCTCGACATTCGGCAACACCCAGAGACTGGGACAGGTTTATTTTTTTCCTCCCAAACCACCGCAGCATTAGTCGAAGCGGTCGAAGAATTTGAACAGTTGCAAGACAAATTTGAACCAGAAAGCTGCAGATTACGCGCTCAACAGTTTGCCCCCGAAGTCTTTGGGCAGCGCTATCTAGCTCTTGTGGAACGCTGCTATCAGGAATTTCAATCCGGCGATTTTTTTACCAAGTCTGGGAGTTGAGAGAGTGTCCGAGGGTTCGAGTGGTAGAACGCCACAAGGCCACAAGGGGAAAATCTTACTTTTGCATATAGCGGTTCTCAATAAAATGAGGTACACACCGCTCGCAACTGATGCCCACGGAGGCCTATGCCCTATGCCCTATGCCCTATGCCCTATGCCCACGGAGGCCTATGCCCGCGAGAGTACCTCATGTTACTGAGAAAGGCTATAAGTGCCTTCAGAAGCCCTCTGCATAAGTGCCACATCGCCCTCTTCACGCTTGACGACTTTTATCGGACTTTTTCCTTCAGAAGCCTTATGCCTTAAGCTTCCGCTGCCTTCAACATAGCTGCATTCTGCCGAATCAAGTATTCAGAATGCAGAAAATTGAGTATTGGAAACATAATTGAGAGAACAAAGCGTCTTGAGGCTTTATGATCAGGACTGTGTGTGGTGTGAAGTGAAGGAGTAAGATGACTGCCGACAGCCAACTAATCTCCGGCAAGGTAATTCGAGCGATCGCAAGACGCGGTTTTGGGCCTGTCCTGCAAGGAGATAGACCCATAAGTCGTTCTCTACAGAGCCTCGACGGAGAACTTTTCAAGCGGTTATTTGACATCCTGTTTTCCTTATCGGTTCTGATCCTGTTTGCTCCCGTTTACCTGCTTTTGGCTTTCTTGATCGCCTTAAGCTCGTCCGGGCCTATTTTTTACGTACAGGAACGAGTAGGCAAAAACCGTAAAAGGTTTTATTGCCTTAAATTCAGAACGATGGTGGAAAATGCGGACGACATATTGCTGGAAATCATGGAAAATTCTCCGCATTTGCGTCAAGAGTTTGAGGACAATTTCAAACTGAAACAAGACCCTCGAATTACCGGGATTGGAAGATTTTTACGAATGACCAGTTTAGACGAGTTTCCCCAGTTTTGGAATGTTTTAAAAGGAGACATGAGCGTCGTCGGACCGAGACCTTTAGTTGAAGAAGAACTGCCGAGATACGGCCGTCACATCAACAAAATTCTTACCATTAGACCTGGAATTACAGGCCTATGGCAAGTGTCCGGTCGCAACGACATTCCCTATCCCCGCCGAGTCCAAATCGACCTCTATTACGCAAACGACAAAAACCTTTGGATGGATATGTGGATTCTTTTCAAAACAATTGGAGTTGTGATTTTTCCCAAAAATAACGGCGCATATTAATTTTTGTCCGCAGTCAGCAATCAGTAGTTAGTTTTGTTTGTTACTGACCACTGATGCTGACTACTGACAGCAAGCGACAAACTCTTTGTCAAAACTAAACACTTCCTTGATGCCCATCGAAGAATTGTGAGTTAACGTAGAGTTTGAGAATAGACCAGGCAGGCAACAACAGCCTCTGCCCGGAAAGTCCGAAGTGAATTAACACAGCCTGTCAAAGGAAAATCAGATGACGCAACGCAAGCGAGCGCTAATAACAGGTATTACAGGTCAAGACGGCTCGTACTTGAGCGAATTACTGTTAGAGAAAGGATATGAAGTTCACGGCATTATCCGGCGCAGTTCTAGTTTCAATACCGATCGAATTGACCACATTTATGTCGATCCTCACAGCGAGGGCGCGCAGTTGTTTCTGCACTACGGCGACTTAACCGACGGCACTACTCTGCGTCGGATATTGGAAGAAGTTCAGCCGGTAGAAATTTATAACTTAGGGGCTCAATCTCACGTTCGAGTCAGTTTTGACTCGCCGGAATATACGGTTGACGCAGTAGGCATGGGAGTATTGCGCCTGCTAGAAGCAATTCGGGACTATCAGCGCCGCACCGGCATAGAAGTGCGGTTCTATCAAGCAGGTTCTTCGGAAATGTTCGGTTTGGTGCAGGAAGTTCCGCAGAAGGAAACAACTCCTTTTTATCCCAGAAGCCCTTACGCCTGTGCCAAAGTTTACGGTCACTGGCAAACAGTAAATTATCGCGAATCTTACGGACTTTTTGCCTGCAACGGCATCTTGTTCAATCACGAATCTCCCCGCCGCGGCGAAACTTTTGTAACTCGCAAAATTACTCGCGCCGTTGCCAGAATAGTCGCTGGCAAGCAGAAAAAGATTTACTTGGGCAATCTCGAGTCCAAGCGGGACTGGGGCTATGCTAAAGACTACGTGCGGGCGATGTGGCTGATGCTGCAAAAAGACAACCCTGACGATTATGTCATTGCTACTAACGAGACCCATTCCATTAAGGAATTTCTCGATTTGGCTTTTACTTACGTCAATTTAGATTGGCAAAAATATGTGGAGTTTGACGAACGCTACTTACGTCCTGCAGAAGTCGAACTGTTGATTGGCGATTCGACTAAGGCGCGCCAGCAATTAAATTGGGAACCTTCTGTAACTTTTCAGGAGTTAGTACATTTAATGGTAGATGCTGACATGAAAGCTTTAGACCAGCAAGGTCGGGGTTCGGGCAACGGATTTGATTAAGTCGCTAAACAAAGCCGTCAGCGCGAACAAGTTCTAGGGGTAGTAACCCGTGTCTACCCCCACGAAAGGCGCGCACCGGGGGATTGCCCCTACACAGAGTTCATAAATGATGAGAGGATTGTTACAGATACATTTAAGCAGGTAAATCTAGGACTTCTCCCAAATTTACTGTGTAGGGTCGATCGGGCCTTGCCGTAAGCTTCTTGCCCTAAGCTCGACCGATCGCGAGGTATCTCTCAAAGCTTTCAACTAAATATTGAAAGCGCTATTCAACACATTGTCTTTCGGGTGACTATTGCGTTACTTACGTTTACTACAAGACTTCGGTAAGAAACCTGATGCTTCAACGCTAGTTTTAAAAACTAGCTTATGTAAGCATACCAATTACTACCGGATTATTGAGGGAATTTACAAGAATTCATATTCTCTAGGGGTTCAGCTAAGTAGGTGGCGACAAATAAACATTACATGGGAGGGCGGGTGAACTCACTGCTCTACTCGCTTGTATCTCGCGACTTGTATCTAGCGCGATCTTAACCGGCACTCGCCCCAACAAGATACTATGGTTTTTTTTCGCTCATCTAATCATGAGCGTGCTCGGCATTCAAAGAACCAGCTTAATTGAGCGCAAAATTTTCGGATGTGCGGGCTAACAAAAACATTAAAATGATAGTTGAGGACTCGCGGCTCATAAATCTAACTTTCGGGTGTGCAGGGATCACATTGTCCCTATTTGCGGCAGCTAAAACAGATTTGTGGGCAAGCGCGTCCTATAGCTGAAAGCTTTTTTTGCTAAAGCAACAACTTTAGAATTGAAATTGTCGATCGACCCTTATTCAAAATCCCGAGGCTAAAATTATGACAAGCTTGGATTTAAGCAGCAAACGCATTCTAGTCACGGGCGGCGCCGGTTTCTTGGGCCGTCAAGTAATCGACCAGCTAGTGAAAGCAGGGGCCGATGCTGATAAAATTTCGGTGACTCGATCGCGCGACTGCGACCTCCGCATCATGGAAAACTGCAAGCGCGCCGCCGACCAACAAGATATGATCGTTCACCTCGCCGCCCACGTCGGCGGCATCGGTTTAAACCAACTCAAACCCGCTGAATTATTTTACGATAATTTGATGATGGGCGTGCAACTAATCCACGCCGCCTACGAAGCAGGAGTCGAAAAATTTGTCTGCGTCGGCACGATTTGCGCTTATCCCAACTTCACCCCAGTTCCTTTCAAAGAAGATGACCTGTGGAACGGCTATCCAGAGGTAACTAACGCACCTTACGGAGTAGCGAAAAAAGCCTTATTAGTGCAACTGCAATCCTACCGCCAGCAGTACGGATTGAACGGTATCTACTTGCTACCAGTAAATCTGTACGGCCCGGAAGATAACTTTGATCCCAAAAGTTCCCACGTCATCCCCGCATTAATTCGCAAAGTCCACGAAGCGCAAGAAAGGGGAGACAAAACACTGCCAGTTTGGGGCGACGGCAGCCCTAGCCGCGAGTTTTTGTATTCCACAGATGCCGCACGCGGAATTGTGATGGCGGCTCAATCTTACAGTGAACCTGACCCAGTTAATTTGGGAACCAATAGCGAAGTTAAAATTCGCGATTTAGTGGAAACGATTTGCGAATTGATGGGATTTGAGGGAGAAATTGTTTGGGAAACAGACAAACCGAACGGTCAGCCGCGCCGCTGTTTGGATACGCAAAGGGCTAAGGAAAAGTTTGGTTTTGTTGCGGAGGTGAAGTTTAAGGATGGGTTGAAAAATACGATTGAGTGGTATCGAAAACACGCAGCGTAAGTGTGAAAAACCCGGTTTCTTCAAGAAACCGGGTTTTTTTAGGAATAATACCAAATCCGGGTGAGAAAATTTATTTATAATAGTCGGCGGTTGAAACCTCTCCTACACAAACTTTTGTGGTTCTACCGAACCTAGTATGTAAAACTAACTAGCAAAATGCCAATGTAAGAAGCTCCTCAGAATAAAGTTGTCAAAATTTCTAAACCCATAGGCTTTTCTTTTTATGAGCTTTAATTTGTTATTA